>Ga0193741_1000122_pt1 | contig 19860 bp, 20 predicted proteins | sample L2s2metaG_FD_143059 | JGI IMG/M metagenome (GOLD analysis project Ga0193741, IMG submission 143059) | Soil microbial communities from a riparian zone of the East river system, Colorado, United States - L2s2 | ecosystem: Environmental > Terrestrial > Soil > Riparian zone | place: USA: East River...
GGGACCTGCCGCTGCCGGTAGGGCAAGTGAACGCCAAGGCGTGCGTCTCCGAGAATCGCCCATGCGATCACGAGAACGAGCAAGACGCGAACCCATGCTTCGGGCAGAACTGCCGTGAGGGCGAGCTGGATCGGTGGAGTTGATGATCCTTGGCATCACAATCTTCGCTCTCGGCAAGTCAATCGTCTTGCTGGCCGGGATTGGCGCCAGGACACTTGACGAGATCACCCCGCGATTTCGAACGGGGGCAAGAGGCCTACGCGCACTCCGGGCTGCCACCGCCATCTCGTCGGCGGCAATCGGGGTGCTTCTGTTGACCACTTAAGCCAGCTACCGGCACCGGACTTACAACGAACCCGACCACAGGGACTGAACGATTACTGAGCCGCGACCGTTAAAGGTGTGGTGACCGAACCAGAACCCATACCTGTTCCTACGAGTGAGGTCTCGGCGGACGTCGTTGAACGCGCCCGCCAACGCGATGCAGCGGCGTTCGAGAGTATCGTCGTGCACTACGACCCGTCACTGCGTGCTTTCGTCTACCGCATGCTCGGCGACCAGCGCAGGACTGAGGACGCGCTTCAAGAGACGTATCTTCGGGCCTACCGGAAGCTCCCCGCTTTCCGACCGCGGGGCTCTTTGAAAGCTTGGCTCTTTCGGATCGCCTACAACTGCGCGGTCGACGAGCTGCGGCGAGACACGCGGAACCGCACTCACGACGTGGATGCCCAAGAACCGCGCGCAGACCGGACAAGTGTCGAGGAGGTCGCCACCATTCGATCGGACGTTCAGGCCGCGCTAAGAAGCTTGTCCCAGGAGCAGGCGGGCGCAGTCCTCCTAGTGGATGGCCATGGATTCGACTATGAAGCGGCCGCCGAGATCCTGGGCGTGTCTCGAGGCACGATTGCTTCCCGCCTGCACCACGCTCGAGCCGTCATCCGCTCCGTTCTCACGCAAGAAACAAGCGAAAGGCAGGTGAGGTAGAAGTGAACTCCCGCGAACCCGAAGCCCGAGACACCATCGTCGAAGCCGCTTTGCACAAGATCCTGGCGCCGCCACCGTCCGCAACGTTCTTCGCGGACCTCCGCGCAAGGATCGCCGACGAAAGCGGGAGGAGGACGCAACTCTTCTCGCTTCCGTACGAGACACGAGGACGCCATACCAGAAGGCGTCGATGGGCCGTGCTTGTCCTGACCGCGTGCGGCGCGGCCGTGCTAGGTGGAACGGTCGGAGCAACGGTGATCGCATCCGAGGAATCGGGTTCCGACCGGCCCGAGGTCGCCGCGGCCCTTAGCTCGCCCGTACTCGCGTTCGCGCCCGCCGAAGGATGGAACACGGTCACAACGAGTATCGGACCCTTTCCGCCAGACACGGTGGAGGTACAAGTCGCATGGGCTGCAAATGTCCCCTTTGCCGGCGGCGATTCGGGCCAGGAATTCCCCACCGAGACGCTCCGGAGCCTTCCGAGCAACGGGATTGCCTTCGAAGCGACGCTTGTCGACGCCGTCGGGGATCCCGACATCTACCCGGTTGACGAACTACCTCTCCAGCTCGCGTCCGGTCAGTTTCTCGACCAGAACCATGCCCAGCCAGCTCCGAACCTTTCGCGCATCCAGCTCCATGCGAAGATAAACGGACATTACGTCGCGGTCCGCGTCTATTTCGGCACAACGTCCCCCAGCGAGGAACTGCTCGGCCAAGCACAGGCCGAGCTCGACCGCCTGCTTGTTCCCGAGGAGGCTGCCGACTAGTCAAGAGCACTAGGGGACCCCTGCCCCGCGCACGGACGCCGTCTTCCGCCGCATCACCCGAGATCCGCTTTGCACCGGGTCAGGTAGGCGCAACTCGGGCGGCCGGCGCCGGCTCCTCTTCCCCGCGCCCAAGCGGTCTCAAGCAAGCGGGAGCTCGTCTTGCGTGAGTACGTGCTGACTCTTGACTAGCGTCGAGCGCCTCTCTACACTCCGCGCGCCGTTAGTCATACCCGAGTTGGCAGGCGGGGCTTTTCCGAGGGGGCCTTGATGGAGGGGTTGTATTCGCGCATGTCGCGATTGGTCGCGGCGAGTCTCATGGTCGTTGTGCTGGGCTCGCTGCTCTTTTCGGTCTCTCTCGGTTCGGAAGGCTCGGCGTTTGCAGCCGAGCCGGCGGGTCGAGTCGAGGTTCCGCACGTCGAAATACGGAATGCCGCTGGTCAGCGCATCGACCCGTACGGCAACACCGTGACGCGCCGGAGCCCCGGCAATCACACCCCGATCGAGTGGGACCTCCCATGAGGCCCTATACCGACCTTCCGGGCTTCGAGGCCCTCGTTCTTGAGGAGTCCTACGTGCTGGGGATCCGAGCTACCCCTGGAGAAGTGACTTTCGACGTCGACCTGGTCCTCACACCGGAGCACCCGGCATACACACCACCGCCGGCGAACGAGACGGAGTGCTTCCGCGTGGGGCACGTTCGCTTCGTCGAGGTTCGCGAGCTCTTGTGGGGCGGACAAGGGGCCGCGCCCGCAACCGATGCGTCGGGAGAGAGGGACTTCGGCCACATCGACTCGTTCGAGTGGGATGGCGGCACTTTCAGGCTCGAGGGTGACTGGGGGCGCATGGAGGTGTCAGCGGCCCGCGCGCAGGTCGAGGTCAACGCTTGAGCGGCCGCGTTCGCTGGGGGTTCGGTGCCTGGGTGCGGTCATTCCGAATGTCCTGACCGGCCTGGCGGTCTCGGTCGTCGCGCTGTCAGTCGTCGGTCACGCTGGTCTTGGGCATGCGGCTACGACGCCGTTTCCGTCTGCGATCTACGGGTATGACCGTGTCCGGCCCCCCTCTATCTGGTCCAGGGCGTCCGTGGGTCCTGTCAGTCTTGAGAGCCAGATTGGAGGTGAGGGATGCCGTCGAAGCGATACGGCGTGGAGCAGATCGTCGCCAGGCCGAGGGAGTGCCGGCTCCGCCCGCCCGCAACTCCACCTGTGCCATCCCGATCAGGCTGAAATGGCACAACCGGTCAGCCCGCGGCGCGGCGAAGCACGGCGCGTACGGTCGACGGCCACCACTGGCCGCCACCGTGAGCCGTCGGAACGTGGTCTGTGTTGAGCCCGCGGGCGATCTGACCGAGGCTCCGGCCGGCCTCGTGCTCGGCGCGGATCCGGCCGAGGACGCTGGGCGCACCCGCCGGCCGCCGGCCCAGGCGCGCCCCCGGATGCTCCCGCGCTCGAGCCGGCCGGCGCCGCTCTACGATCAAGCGCTCCAGCTCGTCGACAGGGATCAGTTTCGTACCCCACGGCATCTCAACCGTTTCCACAAGGGGCAGGATGCGTCGGTCGAATGTTGAGCGGCTGACGCCGAGCGCCTCCGCCGCCTGTGTGCGCGTGTAGGCGAGCCGTTCGATGCGCGTCGCCTCGCGCGCGGCCGGCTGTGGCGCACCAACGGTCTGAGCCGGTGCCGAGTGTCGCCTCGCCTTCTCGGCGCGGCGGCGAATCCGACGGTGTGACACGCGTACAGCGTACACGAACTCTGACACGTATTTGCATCGTGATGCATCTGTGTCTCGCCTGCTATCGAGCTTAGTAGCTGTACGGCACAATCGCTCTTCGCCGCATGCTCCAGAGCACGAGAAGGCTTGTTCGTCTCCGTCGAGGGTGAGGCCGTGGTTTAGAGGTTGGGGTCGTGCCCTGCGCGGTGCTCGAGCTCGGTGAGACGGCGCATCGCCCGGAGCTTGTGTCGGTCCTCGTCGCGGCCGAGGGCGGCGAGCATGCGCGCGAGGTCGCCGGTCGAGGCGACCCTCGGGCGGACGCCGCGGCCGAGGTGCTCTCGCGTTGCCGCGCGGCGCAGGTCGTCGAAGCCGCGCCGTGTCCCGGCCGGCTCGGGGACGATCCCCAGCTCCCCGTGAGGGCTTCGGAGCCGGATGAGAGGCTCAGACATGATCCCCTCGTCGAGCACGAGGGCGCGGCCGTCGGAGCGCTCGGCGTCGAGGTCGGTGAGCGCGGCCATGAGCCGGCGAAGGTTCGGCTCCCGCAGGGAGGGGGCGATGTCGAGCCCGTCGGTGAGCTCTTCGGCGCCGCGGAGGACCCGCGCGAACGCACCGATCAGGACGTAGGCGACCCTGTTACGCTCGAGCGCAGCCAGGAGCGCGTAGGGATCGAACGACGAAGGTGCGTCCGGCTCTGTGAAGCGTGCCTTCTCCCGCGCCCTGAGCGACCGCTGGACGTGACGCTCAGGGGAGAGGAGCAGATTCTTGCGAAGGCGCTCATCGTCTCCAGACCGGGAAGGGATGAGCTCGAGCGGGAGGTCGAAACCGCACGCCTCGACTAAAGCGAGGACCGTCTCGACGCTCGGAGCGACAGACCCCTGCTCCCAGCGGGCGATCACGGAGCGCTCCCGGCCCGTCCGCTCGGCCAGCTCGGCCTGGGTCAGGCCGGCGCGCAGCCGCGCCTCACGGATGATCGCCGCACTTCGCACGACCAGAGTCTAGGCGAGACGACCCACTTTGACGGTACGAGGCTTATCTGCTACGTTTCCTCCTTCTGCGTCCGAGAAGGTGAGGCCGTGGCGGGACGCCGACCAGGAACGAGAGGGCGTGCGAGCGGAAAGCGAGCGCCTGTCGCGTCCGCTCAGCTCACCCTGGCCGACTGGGAGGACGAGCGTCCACGCCACGCGTCCGAGGAGGATCCGCCTACTCCCCGCCTCGACGATCTCGATTCCGTGACGCGAGACAGCGTCGATCGCCTCGCGGACGCGCTTGCCCCCAGACTCGCGGCCGAGCTCTCCGCCCGCCTCCGCCCGTCCGCCGGCGAACCGGGGACGACCTCCACTCTCCTCACGCTCGACGAGCTAGTCGCTCAACTCCCGCCCGCCAAGCAACCGCAGACGTGGAAGCGCTGGCTCTACGAGCGCACCCGTCGCGGCGAGATACCCGGCTGCGTCAAGCTCGGCGGCATGCTCTTCTTCGAACGCGAACCAGCGCTCGCCTGGCTCCGCGCCGGAGCAGCGTCACCAAGGTAGGAGGTCGGAATGGCTCGGGGATCGATCGTCAGGCGGCCAAGCGGCAACTACGCGATCGTGTACTACGTCGCTGGCAAGCAGAAGTGGGAGACGATCGGCCCGAGCAGGCGTGAGGCCGAGCGCGCACTCACGGCCAGGAAGCGCGAGGTCGACACGGGAGCCTGGCGAGAGCCCAGTTCGGAAACCCTGGCCGAGTACGCCACTCGCTGGATCGAGCGGCGCAATCCAGCCCGGTCGGCAGGCGGACGAGGCCGGCTGGCACCGTCGACGTTCGAGGGATACCGCGTGAACATCCGACGCCACATCCTCCCTCGCCTGGGAGGCTGCACGCTCGCCTCCCTGCGCACGGAGGACGTCGACGAGCTGATTGCCGAGCTCGAGGCCGAGGGCAAGGCGCCGGGAACCGTTCGAAACGTGCTCGTTCCTCTCCGCAAGATGCTTGCCGACGCGGTACGGCAAGGTCTCATCGTGGCGAACCCGGCCGCGGGCGCGGACCTGCCGCCCGCGCAAGACTTCGCCGGCACGGAGATCCCGCCGGCGGACACGGATGCGATCCGCGCGGCGCTCCTCGAGCTCGCGCCGAGTGATCCACTCCGAAACGAACCGGACTCCTTTTCCGTCCATCTCTTCGACGTCGCGCTCGGCACAGGTCTACGCCTCGGCGAGCTTCGCGCGCTCCGTTTCGGAGACATCGACCGCGACCGTCGCCTAATCCGAGTCGAGCGCAGCTACTCCATGCGACAGCTGCGGCGCCCGAAGACCGAGGCTGGGGTTCGCTCGGTCCCCCTCTTCCCCTCGGTCGACTCAGCACTTCAAGCTCTCGCCTCTCGAGCCGTCGAGCGGGGGCGCTACGCGCCGGAGGAGCTCGTGTTCGCAACGGCGCGCGGCACGCCGCTCCACCCGTCGAACTTCAACCGGCGTACGTGGCAGCCTGCGCTCCGTCACGCCGGCCTGGCCGGCGAGGGCTACCGCTTCCACGACCTGCGACATACGTGCGTCTCGCGGCTGGTCGCCGCGGGCGCCGACATCAAGCTCGTCCAGGCGGTCGCCGGCCACGCGAACCCCTTGATCACGCTCAAGCGCTACTCGCACCTGCTCGACGGACGCATTACCGAGGCAGCGGGCCGCTTCGATCCGGCGCGAGTTCCTTAGCAGATCCTTAGCAGCGCGTTAGCCGCGTCGCCCTCGCCCGCCAACGGACGAGGCTGATTTGCAGGCCTTTCTTGAAGCGGACGACGGGGCTCGAACCCGCGACCCTTGGCTTGGGAAGCCAATGCTCTACCAGCTGAGCTACGTCCGCCCGAGGCCGCCAACGATACCACCGGGCCTTCGCGGGCTCGCAGGACGGAATGACTCGTCGGGGGGATGCCCAAGGGGCCGCTCTTGACGACGATATGACCAAACTCGGACTGAGCGGCGCGGCCTCCGCTTACGTTCGCAGGAGGTGTCAGAGTGACCGCACGACAGGCGATCCGCCGTGAAGCAGGACAGACAATGGCCGAGTACGCCGTCATTCTCGGGGTCATCACCCCTGTTCTCGTGCTGCTCTTCACGTCGCTTCTCGACCCGATCGTCGATCGCATCACGACGCTCATCGGGTTCCTGACCTAGCCCTCAAGTCTGGCAGCAATCGAAGGCGCCCGGTCTTGCCGGGCCCCTTCGTTCAGGGTGATGGAATACTTCTTCCTAGAGAACCTGGGAAGGAGCTGGTGATGGCGAAGGAAACGCTGGAAGCGACCGCGCACGCGCTGGTTGCCCCTGGAAAGGGCATCCTGGCCGCGGACGAGAGCACGGGGACGATCGAGAAGCGCCTCAAGTCGATCGAGGTCGAGTCCACCGAGGACAAGCGCAGGGACTATCGGGAGATGCTCTTCACGACGCCTGGCCTGGGCGACCACATCTCCGGCGTCATCCTCTACGACGAGACGATCCGCCAGTCCGGAAAGGACGGCGTGCCCTTCACGAAGGTGCTCGAGGACGCAGGCGTCATCCCCGGCATCAAGGTCGACAAGGGCGCGAAGCCGCTGGCCGGCGCCGAGGGCGAGACGGTCACGGAGGGTCTGGACGGCCTGCGCGAGCGTCTCGAGGAGTACCGCGAGATGGGCGCGAAGTTCACGAAGTGGCGCGCGGTCATCGCCATCGAGGGCGAGAAGAAGCCGAGCGCCTACTGTATGCACGTGAACGCGCACGCGCTGGCGCGCTACGCCGTCCTCTCGCAGCAAGCAGGTCTCGTCCCGATCGTCGAGCCGGAAGTCCTCATGGACGGAGACCACACCATCCAGCGCTGCTACGAGGTGACCGAGGCGACACTCGAAGCCGTCTTCAACGAGCTCTTCTCCCAGCGCGTCGTCTACGAGGGGATGCTGCTCAAGCCGAACATGGTCATCTCCGGCAAGAACTGCACGCAGCAGGCCGGCCCGGACGAGGTCGCCGACGCGACGATCCGTTGCTTCCGGAGCGTGGTGCCCGCGGCCGTGCCCGGGATCGTGTTCCTGTCGGGCGGCCAGTCCGACGAGGAGGCGACGGCCAACCTGAACGCGATGAACGCGAAGGGGCCGCATCCCTGGCAGCTCTCCTTCTCCTACGGGCGCGCTCTCCAGGCGCCGTCCCTGAAGGCCTGGCGCGGCGACGACGCCAACGTCCAGGCCGGCCAGGACGCGCTGGCGCACCGCGCGCGCATGAACGGCGCCGCGCGCGACGGGAGCTACACGTCCGACATGGAGAAGGTGCCGGTCGGCGCCTAGCCGCGGCTAGCGGTACTCGCGGCCGGAGAAGCGCTCGAGCTTGTCAAGGGCGTGCTGGGCCTCGATCCGGCGCACCGTGCCGGAGCGTGAGCGCATGACGATGGAGTCGGTCATCGCCCCTCCCGGCGTGAAGCGGACGCCGCGCAGCAGCGCGCCGTCGGTGACCCCGGTCGCCGCGACGAACACGTTGTCGCCCCCGACGAGGTCGTCGGTCGTGAGCACACGATCGGGGTCGTAGCCGGCGTCGACGAGGGTCTGCCGCTCCTCGTCCGTGCGCGGCCAAAGGCGGCCCTGGACGATGCCACCCAGCGACTTGACCGCGGCGGCCGCGATGACGCCCTCCGGCGTCCCGCCGATTCCCATCATCAGGTCGACGCCGGTGCCGGGCCGGGCGGCGGCGATCGCGGGCGCCACGTCGCCGTCCGTGATCAGGTTCACCTTGGCACCCGCTTCGCGCACGCTCTCGATGATCCCCTGGTTGCGCTCCCGGTCGAGGATGACCACGGCGATCTCGCTCGGCCGCACGCCCTTCGCCTTCGCTGCGGCCTGGACGTTCTCGCCGGGCGAGGCGTCGATCGAGAGCACGTCTGCGACCGCCTCGCCGCCGACGAGCTTGTCCATGTAGACGGCCGCGCCGGGGAAGAACATCGATCCGCGTTCGGCGACCGCGATGACCGCGATCGCATTCGGCTGGCCGACCGAGGTCAGGCGCGTCCCCTCGAGCGGGTCGACGGCCACGTCCACCTCCGGGGCCTGGCCGTTGCCGACCTCCTCGCCGTTGTAGAGCATCGGCGCCTCATCCTTCTCCCCCTCGCCGATGACGACGACGCCGCTCATGGAGACGGTGTCGAGCATCGCCCTCATCGCGTCGACCGCCGCCTGGTCGGCGGCGTTCTTGTCTCCCCTGCCGATCCACCGGCCGGTGCCGAGCGCTGCGGCCTCGGTCACGCGGACGAGCTCGAGCGCGAGGTTCCGGTCGGGAACGGAGCCGTCGGCCATGACCGGAGCATCCTACGGCAAGCCCCGATTAGGATCCCGGCCACCGACCGAAGGGAGCGGCGCTGACTCTCAGCCAGCTGGCCGTGACGGTGACGGTCCTCGCCGTGCTCGGCCTCGTGGCGAGCCGCTTCGGCCTTTCTGCCATCCCTGCGTATCTCCTGGCCGGGCTCCTGCTCGGCCCGAACGAGCCGGAGGCGCTGGCGATCATCGAGCCGTCCGAGGTGACCGAGTTCGTCGCCGAGCTAGGCGTCATCTTCCTGCTCTTCTTCCTCGGCCTCGAGTTCACGCTGGAGCGGTTCAGACGCAGCAGCATGCACCTCGGGATCGGGGGAACGATCGACTTCATCGTCAACGCCGGCCTCGGCCTGGTCGTGGGCGTGGTGGCGTTCGGGTTCACGTTCCCGGCGATCATCCTCGCCGGGGCGATCTACGTCTCCTCGTCGGCCGTTGCCGTCAAGGGGCTGATCGACTTCCGGCGGCTGGCCGACGACGAGACCGACCTCGTTCTCGCCATCCTCATCGTCGAGGACATCGTGATCGCCTTCGTCCTCGCCTTCGCGGGCGGGGGCGGCGGCGAGGTGACGGAGACCCTCGAGCTCGCCGCCAAGGCGATCGGTTTCATCGCGGCCTCACTGGCCGCGTCCCGCTGGCTCGCACGGCCGATCGACCGGCTTCTGGAATGGATGCCGCGCGAGTTCTTTCTCCTCTTCACCTTCGCGCTCCTGATCGGAATGAGCGCCCTCGCCCACGAGCTTGGGCTCTCCGAGGCGATCGGGGCGCTCATGGCGGGGATCATCCTCTCGGACACCTCCGCGCGGGCGGAGATCGAGGAGGGCTTCCTGAGCTTCCGCGACATCTTCGCCGCCCTGTTCTTCTTCGTCTTCGGCCTCTCCATCGACGTGAACGCACTCGACTCGCTCGGCTGGCTGATCGCGCTCGCCGTCGTCCTCACCGTCGTCGGCAAGGTCGGGGGGACGTATGCCGCCGGGAGGGTGGGCGGCTTCACCCGGCGGCAGAGCCTCAACGCCGGCTCGGCGATGGTCGCGCACGGCGAGTTCACCGTCATCCTCGCCCAGGTCGCGCAGACGAACGCGGCCCTCGGAGCATCGGCACGGCGCGACCTGGTCGCGTTCTCCGGCCTCTACGTGCTGGCCACGTCGCTCGTGGGCGTCGTGCTCATGAAGGAGTCGAAACGCATCGGGCGCAAGCTCTTCCCGGCGCCTCCTAGACTGAATCCCCAAGGAGGGACAGATGGCCCGCGAGCTCCGTGAAACACGCCTCCCAGGCGTCGGCGTCAAGTACACGGCCTTCACCGCGCACGGAGGCCGGCTGACCGTGATCCTCCACAACGAGGGCCAGCGGGAGATTTACTGGTTCCGGCGCTCGGACGACGAGGAGCCGACCGCGGTCATCCAGCTCGAGGACGACGAGGCCCGCCAGCTGGGCGCGATCATCGGCGGTGCCTACGACCGCCCGAAGATCGTCGAGGAGCTCGAGATGGCCTTCGGCGAGCTCGCGATCGAATGGGTTCCCGTTCCAGACGCGAGCCCCGCGATCGGGAAGACGCTCGCGGAGTGCGCATTCCGCCAGCGCACCGGGATCACCATCATCGCCATCCTGCGCGAGCCGGAGCCGGTCGCGGGCGCCCAGCCGAACGACGTGGTCCAGCAGGGCGACACGCTCGTCACGGTCGGCAAGCTCGGCCAGTACCCAGCCTTCCGCAAGATGCTGGCCGAGGGGCCCTTTGAGGAGGGTTCGGCGCAATAGTGGCGGTGCCGCCGGGCCGCGCTGCTCGCCCCGAGGACTGCGTCCTCAGTCGCGCCCGTAGCTCAATCGCTACGAACGCTCCCTGCGTCCTTGCCTCGGAACGACCATCGCACCCCGACAGCGAGCACCATTCCGCCAAACCCTCCTAGCCCACCGATTCGACAGCGAGGATGTTGCCGTCCGGGTCGCGGCACCAGGCCGCGCGCACGTCGCCGATCGTCGCGATCCCGTTCTCCGTCTTCATGTCGGGCAAGTCGTACTCCTCGAACACGACACCGTGCTCCCGCAGCGTCGCGACGGCCTCCTCGATGTTCTCGACCCGGAACCCGGCGACCGTGTGCCGGCTCTGGCCCGCCCCCACGCTCTCGTAGACGAGCAGCGTGCCGTCGGCGGCCTCGAACTCGGCCTCCCGGTTCTCGGGCAGGTCGCTGCGGCGCTCCTTCAGCCTGAGCCCGAGCGTGTCGCCGTAGAAGCGGACGGCGGCGTCGACGTCCGAGACGGGGACGACGGCCGCGATTCGCGCCTGCACCAGCATTACGCACCTCCTCTGCGTGTTTGGCCCGGCGAGCATACGACGAGGGCGGCCCGGAGGCCGCCCTCGACTCACGGAAGGTGCGGGGAAGCTACGAGACGTAGACGGGCTCGAGCTCGCGCGTCCGCTCGTAGGTGGGCCTGAGCCCGGCCAGCCGGCCGGATGCGGAGCCGCTCGCGAGCGCGGCCTTCTGGAGGAACGCGGGGACGTGCGGGAGTCGGACGTCGGCGAAGTGCGCATTGGCAATGACGGCGAGGCGGATCGGGTTCGGCATGCCCTTCTTGTTCGTCTTGCCGTCGGCGGCGAGGGCGAACATCGTCTCGAGGAAGCGCTCGAACTGGAGCGCCGGGCGGACCTCGCAGCGGAAGCGGGCACATGTGTCGCCGGCGTTGCGGAAGCTGTGCACGGTGCCCGGCTCGACGGTGACGACCTCTCCGGGGCCGGCGACGACCTTCGTGCGCCCGTGCCGGAACTCGAGCGTGCCCTCGAGCACCTCGAAGCGCTCGCTCTGGTACGGGTGGACGTGCGCGGCGGCGACGGCGCCGTCGGGGACGACGGTGACCTCGATCTCGACGAGCTCGCCGTCGGTCTCGGCGGCGGTCTGCAGGAAGCGGATCTTCTCGCCGGTGACGGGGTTCTCGATGGTCTTGCCGGCGCGGATGGAGGTGGGCATCGTGTTCATTTTCGGGTGGTCTCCTTGGGGCTCGGGTTGGTGTGAACCGAACCTTGAGGCAGCGGGGAACGCCCTCCCACGGGGGAAACTCGCTTCTTGACCTGAGGAGAACCGGTGTCGGAAGCGTGCGGTTACCCGCACGCCCGATGACTACATCCGCTCGGGCGCCTCGACCCCGACGAGGTCGAGGCTGCGGGCGATCACGGCCTTCACGGCGGTCACGATTGCGAGCCGGAAGGCCTGCGCGTCGCTCTCGAGCACGCGGTGATGGTGGTAGAAGCGGTGGAAGTCGTCCGCCAGACGGATGGCGTACGTGGGCAGCGCCTGCGGGCTGCGGCGCTCGGCCGCTTCGGCGACGACGCCCGGGAACTCGGCGAGGCGCTTGATCAGATCCCGCTCCTCGGGTGCGATCTCAGGCGGCGGCTCGGCCGACGGCCCGGCCCCTTCGGCGCGGGCGAGGATCCCGGCGATGCGCGCATGCGCGTACTGCACGTAGTAGACCGGGTTCTTCTCGCTCTTCTCCCGCGCGAGGTCGACGTCGATCGTGATCGCCTGGTCGGGCCCCCGGTTGGCGAGATACCAGCGCGCGGCGTCCACGCCCACCTCGTCGACGAACTCGTCGAGCGTGACGACGTCGCCACGGCGCTTCGACATCTTCACCACGTCCCCGCCCCGGGTTAGATGTACGAGCTGGTAGAGGATCACCTCGACCCGCTCGGGGTCGTAGCCGAGCATCTTGGCGATGACCGCATACCAGCCGCGCACTCCATGGTGGTCGGCCCCGAGAACGTAGATCGCGCGGTCGAAGCCCCGCTCGAGCTTGTCGCGCAGGTAGACGATGTCCGCGGCCTCGTATGTCGGCAGCCCGCCGCGCTTTGCCGAGCGGATCAGCACCCGGTCCTTCTCGTCGCCGAACGCGGTCGAGCGGATCCAGACCGCGCCGTCGTGCTCGTACGTGTCGAGGTCGCCGAGCAGCTCCGGAAGGTGGGACGCGAGCTCGCTCTGGAGCGCCCACGAGTCGAAGTGGATGCGGAAGCGCTCGAGGCTTACCTCGATCCGGTGGAGCATGGGCGGCACCGGGTCGTCGCCGAGAGCAGCGAGCTCCTCGATGTAGCCGCCCGAGTAGCCGTCCTCGGGAATCGGATCGCCGCGCCGGGCGGCCTCCACCGAGGCGCGGAAGCGCTCCATCTGCGACCCGGCGTCGTTGTAGTAGTACTCCCGCTCGACCCGATGGCCGCCAAAGGCGAGCAGCCGGGCGACCGAGTCGCCGTAGGCACCGTTGCGGGCCGACGCAACCGTGACCGGGCCCGTCGGGTTCGCGCTCACCATCTCGACCTGCACGCGCTCGGGCGCCTCGGCCGAGCCGCGCCCGTAGTCCGTCCCGGCCGTCACGACCTCGCCCAGGGCCTCCCCGAACCAGGCCGGCGAGAGCCAGAGGTTCAGGAAGCCCGGAGGGGCGGTCTCGGCCCGCTCGACCCCCGAGAGGGACGTCGCCGCTGTGGCGAGCTCGGCGGCGATCTCGAGCGGCGGGCGCTTCTGCATGCCCGTGAGGCGCAGCGCGACGTTCGTCGCGTAGTCGCCGTGCTCCGGGTTGGCGGGGCGCTCGAGGGTGACCGGCGCGCCCGCGGCGCGGCCCAACTCCTCCTCGAGGCGGCACAGCGCCGTCTCCGTCATGTTCCTCACCTCCATCCCCTATATCGTAGGGAGCCGTGGAGGAAGAGCCCCGAGAGCGGCAGCTCAACATCCATCTCGACCCGGAGAACCTCGCCGGCGTCTATGCGAACTTCGCCAACGTCAGCTTCTCGGACTACGAGTTCACGGTTACGTTCGCGCGCATCGACCACGAGGTCGAGGACGGCGACGTGCCGGGCGTCGTGGTCAGCCGGGTGAACATGTCGCCGCGCTTCATGCGGGAGCTCCTGGACGCCATGAACGACAGCTGGTCGAAGTGGTCGACCCGCGAGGGGATCAGGAACCTTCCGGAGCAGTCGTCGGAAGACGTCTGACCTCTTCGGCCATCGCGATCCGCTCCAGGGGCGTCGGATGCGTCCCGAGCCAGAGCCTGACCCAGGCCGGCGGGTCGGGGTCGGAGTGGCTCGTCGTCACGAAACGCTGCTCGAGCGAGACGGCGCTGTCCGGATCCTCCGTCGTCCGCAGGGCGATCCAGTCCGCCTCGGCCTCGTAGCGCCGCGAGACGGCGTTGCTCAGCGGCTGGGTCACGAGCAGGTAGGCGAACGCGACGGCGAGGCCGAGCGGGACGAGACGCGGCTTCGACAGGCCGCCGTAGCGGTCGGTGACGCGGGCCAGCAGGAAGACGCCGGGGACTGCGAGGAGCGCGAACCACGCCAGCCCCTTCCACATATGGCGCCGCTCCACGTGCGCAAGCTCGTGCGCGGCGACCGCGAGGATCTCGCTCTCGGTGAAACGGCCGTCGAGCAGCGTGTCGTAGAGGACGACGCGGCGCGTCGGCCCGATGCCCGCGACGTAGGCATTCGCGGTCGTCGTGCGCCGGCTCGCGTCGGCGACGCGCACGTCGTCTACCTCGACGCCCATTCGCTCCGCGAGCTCCTCGATGCGCCCGGCGAGCTCGCGGTCCTCAAGGGGCTCGATGCGGTTGAAGAGGGGCTGGACGACGAGCGGTTGCGCGAGGATGAACACGGCGGCGATCCCAACCAGGGCCGGCGCTCCCGCCATCCACCAGCGCCGGCCGAGGCGGCCGGCCAGCCAGAGCGTCCCCGCAACGGCGATTGTCACGAGCACGGCCTCCACCGCGAGTGAGGTGAGCCGGTCGACCAGCCAGCCTCCCCACCCCTGCTCGGTGAGCCCGTAGTCGCCGCGGCGCACGTGGGTGACGGCGCCGAACGGCAGGCGGGCGAGCCAGAGGGCGAGAACGACGGCCAGGCCGACGAGGACGCCCGTGCGGATCCGTCCCCGCCCGAAGCGGCCGAGCCAGGCTGCCAGCGGTCGCGCCTTCCAGACGCAGAGCGTGAGCACGGAGATTTCGGCGAGGAGCGAGCCGAGGAAGAGCAGGCGCGAGATGCGTCGGTAGTCCTCGATGCGATCGAGCTCGGCCGCGGAGAAGTAGGCGCCCGGATCGAGGTCGGAGAGAGCAAGGTCCGGGACCTGCGTGCGCCAGAGGAGAACGCCCGCGGAGACCGCGCCCGCGACCCCGGCAAGCACGGCCAGACGCTGCGCTAACGTCAGCCTGCTGTGCGGGTCGCGATCGTCTCTGACATCCACGGGAACCTCCATGCCCTCGAGGCCGTGCTGGAGGCGATCGACCGGGATGCCCCCGACGCGATCTGGTGCCTGGGCGACCTGGTGGGGTATGGCCCACGCCCGAATCGCTGCTGTGCCGTCGTGGCCGAGCGGGCGGATTTCTGCCTGATAGGAAATCACGACCTCGCGGTTCTGGGGCGGCTCGACCTCGATGACTTCCAGCCCGACGCGGCGCTGAGCGCCCGCTGGACGACCGCGGCCCTGGAGGACGAGCCTCGGACGTACCTCGAGTCGCTCGAGTCGAACGGCGAGCGCGAGGGCATCGGCCTCTTCCACGCGAGCCCGCGGGACCCGGTCTGGGAGTACGTGCTCACGCCCGAGGTCGCGGCCGCGTCGATGGCCGCGGCGAGCCAAGAGCTCGTCCTGGTCGGCCACAGCCACGTCGCGCTCCACCACCGGGTTTCCGACGGGATGCTCCTTCTGGCCGGCGACGGGACGCACCTCGGCCTCGCCGCGGACCGCTGGCTCCTGAACCCGGGCTCGGTTGGCCAGCCCCGCGACACCGACCCGCGGGCCGCCTGGATGCTCCTCGACGTCGGGAGCCGGCGCGCGTCGTTCCACCGTGTCGAGTACGACGTGGCGAAGACACAGCAGGAGATCCGCGACCGCGGCCTTCCGGAGGCCCTCGCGGCCAGGCTGGAGTTCGGCGTCTAGAGCTCTAGCGCTGCGCGACGGGCTGGCGCGAGACCTCGACCTCGATGCCCTCGCGCTCGAGCGCGAGCTGCACCTCTTCGCGCGCCTTGAAGATCCGCCACTTGACCGTGGCGAGCGTGATCTCGAGGGAGTCGGCAATCTCCGTGTAGGAGAGGCCGACGACGTCGCGGAGGAGGAGAGCCATCTTGAGGTCGGGGTTGAGGAGCGCGACGGCGCGCCAGACGGCGTCGATGATCTCGATCCGTTCGGGCGGGGCGTCGACCACCTCGAGCGGCGGGAGGTCGTCGAGCGTGACGATCACCTGCGGCTTGCGGTCGCGGGCGCGTAGCTCGTCGAGCACCCGGTTCTTGGCGATCTGGAAGAGCCAGGTGGTGAAGCGGCAGCGGAGCGAGAAGCCCGGGAGCCCCTGGTAGATGCGCAGGAAGATCTCCTGCGTGAGGTCCTCGGCGAGCGCCCGGTCCCCGACCATGCGCAGCACGTAGTTGTAGACGGGACCCTCGTACATCTCGAGGATCGTCTGAAAGGCGCGTTCCTCCCGTTTTTGCGCTCGGCGCAGGAGGAGATGATCGGGTTGAGGAAGAGGCACGCGTTGGACCCGGGCCGCGGGGTGCCAGGAGTATAGCCCTGACGTTCGACCGGATGAGTCAGTTAGACCGGACGGATCAGGTTCCTGCCAGTCATCCCCTCCGAGAGGGGGATTCCCAGAAGCCACAGACACGTTGGTACTAGATCGGCAAGGGCCCCGGCATCCTCAACCCCAGCCTCTTCCAGGGTGATGACCAGCGGCACCGGATTGGTCGTGTGCGCCGTGTGCGGGCTGACACCGTCCTCCTCGAGCAGCTTCTCGGCGTTCCCGTGGTCGGCCGTGATCAAGCAGATGCCGCCGAGGTCGTGGACGGCCTCGACGAGGCGCCCGAGGGCCGCGTCGGTCGCCTCGACCGCGGCGACGACGGCCGGGATCACCCCCGTGTGGCCGACCATGTCGGGGTTGGCGAAGTTGACGATCGCAAAGCGGTAGCCGTTCGGGAGCTCCGCGGCGACCCTGGACGCGACCTCGGCCGCCGACATCTCCGGCTTCTTGTCGTACGTGGGCACGTCGCGCGGGGACGGGACGAGGATGCGCGTCTCGCCGGGCCACTCCTCCTCGCGGCCTCCGTTGAGGAAGTACGTCACGTGCGCGTACTTCTCCGTCTCGGCGGCGTGGAGCTGCGGCGCGTCGTGCGCGGCGAGCACCTCAGCCATCGTTTCGCGGACCTCCTGCTCCTCGAAGGCGACCGGGCAGTCGAAGTCGCCCCGGTAACGGGTCATCGTGGTCAAGTCGATTCGCTGCTCGAGGAGCTTCTGCGTGAGCTGGCGGGCCCGGTCGGGCCGGAAGTTGAACTGGATCGCCGCGTCCTCCGCCCCGGGCCTGGGACCGGGCAGGACGACGGGCTCGACGAACTCGTCGGTGACCCCGCGTGCATAGGAGGCCTCGATCGCCGCCACCGGGTCAGCGGCCTGCTCGCCCTCGCCCGCGAGGATCGCCGCCAGCGCGCGCTCGGTGCGCTCCCAGCGCTGGTCGCGGTCCATCGCGTAGTAGCGGCCGCAGACCGTGACGATCCGCGCCCCTTCGGAGACCAGCTCGGCGAGGTCGCCGCGCGCCGACGTGGGCGACACGTCCCGCCCGTCTGTGAAGGCGTGGACGTACGTCCGCTCGGCCATGCCCTCCCGGCGCGCCAGCTCGAGGAGCGCCCTCAGATGGTCGATGTGCGAGTGGACGCCGCCGTAGGAGACGAGGCCGAGCAGATGGACGTTGCCGCCGCGCTCAGCGGCCCGGCGGAAGGCACCCTTGAGTGCCGGACTCTCGAAGAGCTCACCGGACTCGATCGCCCGGTTGACCCGCATCAGGTCCTGGAAGATCACGCGGCCGGCCCCGATCGTGAGGTGGCCGACCTCGGAGTTCCCCATCTGCCCCGGCGGGAGCCCGACGTCCTCGCCCGACGCGCGCAGGGTCGTGTGGGGATGGCGCGCCCAGAGGTCGTCGAAGACGGGCGTGTCCGCCAGCTCGACCGCGTTCCCGGGGCCGGGAGGCGCACAGCCCCACCCGTCGAGGATGACGAGCGCTACGAGCGGGTAAGGCGGGCCGCCGTCTCGCAAATCGCGGTGAAGGAGTCGACCTCGAGCGAGGCGCCGCCGACCAGCGCGCCGTCGACATCGTCCTGGGAGAGGAGCTCCTCGGCGTTCTCGGGCTTCACCGAGCCGCCGTAGAGGACGCGCTCGACGGGATAGATGCCCTTGATCAGCGCGTGCGCCTCGCGGGCCATCTCGGGGGTTGCGGTCTTGCCGGTGCCGATCGCCCAGACCGGCTCGTAGGCGATGCTGAGCGCCGCGTCCGGCTCGGGGATCGCCTCGGCGATCGCGCCGACTTGCCGACGGAGGACGTCCTCCGTCTCGTCTCCCTCGCGTTGATCGAGGGTCTCGCCGACGCAGGCGATGACGCCGAGCCCAGCCTCGAGGGCGGCAGCGGCGCGCTGGGCGGTGGACTCGTCGGTCTCGCCGAAGTACTGCCGGCGCTCCGAGTGGCCGACGATCGCGCCCGCGACGCCCGAGGCGATCAGCATCGAGCGGGAGACCTCCCCGGTGTACGCCCCCTCCTCTGCCCAGTGGACGTTCTGGGCGTAGACGCGGATGCCGCTGTCCTGGAGCTCCTCGACGGCCGCGTGGATCGAGACGAACGTCGGCGCGACCACGACCTCCACGTCGCCCACGTCGCCGAGTGCTTCCAGCAGGCCGACGCAGAACGCGGCGGTCTCCCCCGGCCCCTTGTGCATCTTCCAGTTGCCGGCGATCAACACGGACATGTCCTCCTGGGCGGGCGTTCGGGGGCGCCCCCCGATTTCAGCCTATCGCTGAAATCGGCGCGGATGGGACACGGGAGCGTGACGAGTGCGTGCATGTTCAGGCGGGTGGGATGACGGCGACTCCGGGGAGCTCCTTGCCCTCCAGCAGCTCGAGGGATGCGCCGCCGCCCGTCGAGATCCAGTCGATTCGCTCGGCCAGGCCCAGCTCCTCGACGGCGCGCACGGAGTCGCCCCCGCCCACGACCGTCCGCGCGTCCTCCGCGCCGGCGACGGCTTCGGCGACGGCCTTCGTGCCCTCCGCGAAGCGCGGCCACTCGAAGACGCCCATCGGCCCATTCCAGAAGACGGTCCGCGCCTCGGCAATGCGGGCCGCGAACCGCTCGCTGGTCGCCGGGCCGATGTCGAGCGCGAGCCAGCCGTCCGGGACCTCGTCCCCGGCGACGACCTTCGACTCGGCGTCCGCCTCGAACGCCGACGCCGCCACGACGTCCTCGGGCAGCTCGTAGCCGGCGTCGCGGTCGACCTCCTCGGCCATCTTGCCGCCGACGAGCACGGTGTCGGCCTTCTCCCTCAGTGACTTCAACACGCCGATCTTGTCCTCCACCTTGGCGCCCCCGAGCACGGCCACGAACGGCCGCTCCGGCCCCTCGAGCAGCGAGCCGAGCTCGTGAAGCTCGCGCAGGAGAAGCAGCCCGGCATAGGCCGGGAGCAGGTGCGCGACTCCCTCCGTGGAGGCGTGGGCGCGGTGGGCCGAGCCGAACGCGTCGTTGACGAACACGTCTCCGCTCGCGGCCAGCTCGCGCGCGTACGACGGGTCGTTCGCCGTCTCGCGCGGGTCGAAGCGCGTGTTCTCGAGCAGTCGCACCCGCTCGTCGTCGAGCAGCTCCCGCAGCCGTGCCTCGACCGGCTTCAGCGAGTACGCCGGATCGGGGGCCTTCGGGCGCCCCAGGTGGGACATAAGGACGACCTCGGCCGCGCCCTTCTCCAGGACGAGCTCGATGGTGGGCAGCGCCGCGCGGATGCGCGTGTCGTCGGCAACGCGCCCACCCTCGAGCGGGACGTTGAAATCGACGCGGACGAGGACGCGCAGGCCGGCGACGTCGGCCTCCCGGACGGAGCGCGGCAGGACCAACGCGCCTAGAGCCGCTGCACCAGGTCGACGAGGCGGCTGCTGTAGCCCCACTCGTTGTCGTACCAGCCGAACACCTTGACGGTGTTTCCCCGCGCCATCGTCAGCTTGCTGTCGAAGATGCACGAGTACGGATCGCCCACGATGTCCGAGGAGACGATCGGCTCCTCCGTGTAGCGGAGGATGCCCGCCAGCGCCCCCGTGTCTGCGACCTCGGAGAAGCGCGCGTTCACCTCGTCGGCGCTCACCTCGCTTCCG
>Ga0193741_1000123_pt1 | contig 19800 bp, 21 predicted proteins | sample L2s2metaG_FD_143059 | JGI IMG/M metagenome (GOLD analysis project Ga0193741, IMG submission 143059) | Soil microbial communities from a riparian zone of the East river system, Colorado, United States - L2s2 | ecosystem: Environmental > Terrestrial > Soil > Riparian zone | place: USA: East River...
CTCGCGGGTGGAGAAGGCAGCCGCCTTGGCCCCCTCACCGACGAACGCGCGAAGCCGGCCCTCCCCTTTGCCGGCACTTACCGGCTGATCGACTTCCCCCTGTCGAATTGCCTCCACAGTGGCATCGGCGACGTCTGGGTGATCCAGCAATACGAGCCGCACGAACTGACGAAGCAGCTCGCCAACGGACGGCCCTGGGATCTCGACCGCACGCGGGGCGGGCTGCGGATCCTGCATCCCTACCTCGGTGATTCCGAGAGCGGCTGGTACGAGGGGAATGCGGATGCGATCTACAGCAACCGCCAGGTGATTGCCGACCAGGATCCTGACGTGCTGCTCGTGCTCTCCGCCGACCATGTCTACAAGCTCGACTACTCGGACCTGGTCGCCCACCACCTCGATTCCGGCGCAGCTGTGACCATGGTCACCACGAGCGTCCCGAAAGAGGAGGCGTCGCGCTACGGGGTCGTTCGCGTCGACGGAGATGGACGGGTCAGTGAATTTGATTACAAGCCCGAAGCTCCAGGCAGCGACGTGATCACGACGGAGGTCTTCGCATACGAGGCGCGCAGTCTGCTGCGAACCCTCGACGAGCTCGCCGAGGAGGGAGACGGCTCCAGCATCCGCGACTTCGGGCACGAGCTCCTCCCTCGGCTGGTCGCCGAGGGCGCGGCGCGGGCGTTCGAGCTCGACGGATACTGGCGCGACGTCGGGACGGTCGACAGCTACTGGGAGGCGCACATGGAGCTGCTCGCCGACGAGCCGCCGCTGACGCTTGACGATCCCGCGTGGCCAATCCTGACCATGGGCCTGCAGCGGCCGCCCGCGCGGATCGAAGAGTCGGCGACTATCGACGGCTGCCTCGTCGCTGGGGGGTCGCACGTGCGCGGAACCGTCACGCGTTCGGTAATCGGCCCCGGGGTCGTCGTCGAGGAAGGGGCCGAGGTTCGAGACGCCGTCCTCCTCCATGACAGCCATGTCGGCGCTCGCGCGCGTGTGACACGCGCGATCGTGGACGAGGAGGCCAACGTCGGCGAGGACACGGTCGTTGGCGGCATCGACGAAATTACGGTGGTAGCGGCGCGACTGGATCCCTGACCTCGGCCTCGAGACACAACGCATCAGCGCCGCTTTCACCTACAAAATTGGTGACCTAGGCGATGACCGCCGTGGCATCGCTTTCACCGCAGGTTGGTCAGCGTCCTGGTGAGCACTAGGGCCGGCCAACCCGTCAGGCCTCGGTGCTAGACGCAGGACCGGCGTCGACGGTCCCTGAGAGTCGGCAACGGACTCGACCCGTTAGCCGATCTGCTCCGCTAAAGGGGCCGGGCGGTCAGCGCCCGGGCCGTTCGGATCGCCGCCTTCTCGCTCGACGGTTGGGCCCTTCAGGTTCAGGCGTTGAAGCCGCAAGCGGACGCTGCCCTTACTCTGCTGATCGTGATGAAGGCGGGTCTGTTGGCGGTGGCGTTCCTCCTCGCCGGGTGCGGCGGCGGATGGGAGGGCGGCAAGACTCCGGGGATCCAGACCGTCGTCCAGATCAGGGCGTGGCCGCAGGGCAAGGAGCGAGGAGCGTTTCGGGAATGGAGGCTCCACTGCGATCTGGCAGGTGGAACGCATCCAGCGCCCGAGAAGGCTTGCGAACAACTCTTCGACCTGGCCGATCCCTTTGCGCCCACTCCTCGCGACGCCGTCTGTACCGAGATTTACGGCGGCCCGGCCGTCGCCGAGGTTGAAGGTCTGTATCGCGGAGAGACCGTCAACGCGAAGTTCACGCGCACGGACGGCTGCGAGATTGCACGCTGGGACCGCCACGCGTTCCTGTTTCCGGTAAAGCGGGAGTCGTCGTAGGCCGAGTTCCGCCGCGTCGCTCTTACAGACTGTTTACTCAATTTACCGGCTCGCCGTAACAAGTGGTGACGATACTTACCGCTGGATGGCCGATCCTCTGACAGCTGTGAAACGGGCGACAGCGCGTCGCTCCGAGGCAAACGCTTCCTGGCGTGCAGCGATCCGCGAAGCCCATGCCGAGGGCTCGAGTCTGCGTCAGATCGCCGCCGCCGCCGGCGTTTCGCATGTGCGGATCCTCCAGATCGTCAGGCAACGATCAGACGCTTGAGCCGAGCGGTTGCCCTCATGAGTGGTGCTGGAACACCCAGGCGAATGCTGCGCCTCGCAGTGCTCTTTGCCCTCCTCGTTTCCGCGCTCACGTTCACCGGTGGCGCGTCCGCCGCGCTGCGCACCGGCGTTGCCGACGACCTCGGCAGGTACCCGGACCAGAGCGTCTGGTTCCTCGACAACCTGGGCGAGCTCGGCATGAGCGAGAACCGCATCACGGTCAACTTCGACCCAGCAGCGCCGACGACGATCCCGGACCAGTGGCAGCTCGATCTCTACGTCCCGCTCGCAACCCTTCGCGGTGTCCGCCCGGTCTTCTCGGTGTCCCCCACGAAGGCGAGGGCGGTTGCCGAGAACCCCCACGCACCGGAGCTCTACGCGCAGTATGTCGCGCTCCTGGCTCGCCGATACCCCACCGTCAAGGACTTCATCATCGGGAACGAGCCCAACCAGCCGCGCTTCTGGCAGCCGCAGTTCGCGAGCTCGGGGCAAAACGTCTCCGCCCGTTCGTACTACAGGCTGCTCGCCGCGTCCTACGATTCCCTCAAGGCTGTCGACCCCGCTATCCGAGTGATCGGTCTGGGGCTCTCACCGCGCGGCGGCGACCGGCCGGGCGCTGCGAACAACGTTTCGACTTCCCCGGTCCGCTTCATCAACGCTCTCGGAAAGGCCTACCGGGCAAGCGGCCGCAAGCGGCCGATCATTGACGAGCTCGCCTACCACCCCTATCCGGATCACGACCGGGACGCGCTGATGAAGGGCTACCGCTGGCCGAACGCCGGCGTCCCCAACCTGGGCCGCATCAAGCAGGCGTTCTGGGACGCCTTTCGCGGCACCGCCCAGCCGCTCTTCCCCGAGGGAACGGGATCGGGAGGAGTGAAGTTCCGGCTCGACGAGCTCGGCTGGCAGGCCAATGCCGCCCCCTCGGCCGCGTTCGCCTACTTCGGCCGGGAGAGTGTCCGGCCGACGAGCGAAAACGGGCAGGCGCGCATCTACGGCGACGCCGTCCGCTACCTCGCGTGTGACGCCTCGGTCCATTCGGTGCTCTTCTTCCTGCTGCGCGACGAGCCCAACCTCGATCGCTGGCAGGCCGGTCTTGTCCGCGCCGACGGCACCCGCCGGCCCTCGTTCTACTCGGTCAAGGCCGCAATCGCGCAGACCCGTGGCGGCTGTCAGGGCAAGCTGCGCCCCTGGCGCCATACGACCCGCGTCGAGGGCGCCCGCGTGAAGTGGCCGCGCAAACGGACCCAGCCGGCCCGCAGGATGGGCCTCGAGCTCGTGCTGAACGCCCACGAGGACGCGCGCTTCGAGGCCGGCCTCTACAACGCGCGTGGAAAGCGGGTGCTCAAGCGGGTCGGCAACATCGACGCCTACCGCTCGCGCGTCGTCCGCCTCAGCACGCGCTTCCGCCCCGGCCGCTACAGCCTGCGCGTCCAGCTCAAGTCGGAGATGAACGGCGCCCGCAAGAGCCGATTCTCCACGCAGCTCCGCTTCACCGGCCGCCGCTAAGGCGCTGCGGGCTCTCCGAGCGGCGCGAACAGAGCGACCGTGTTCCCGTCCGGGTCGCGCAGGTATGCGAAGCGCTGACCCCAGAACGCGTCCCACGGCTCTGCCTTGCTCTCGAACCCGGCGTCGACGACGCGCTCGTACGTCGCGTCTACGTCGGCGGGGTCCGCACAACGGAACGCCAGCACGATCCTCTGACGAACCGGGCTCGGCAAGTCGGGCTCGATCTGCCTGATCAGTTCCTCTGTGTCCCACATCAGGTGCAGTCCACCGCGCACCGGTGCCTCCACATGGTCCTCGCCGGGCTCCGGGACCTCGACCCCGATCAGGCCGTAAAAGCGGAGCGACGCGACCTGGTTGGCGGTCGTGATCCCGATCGCCTCGAGCTCGGCCACGCGGAGACGATACTGTCGGGCCTCGACCTTCGTCGAGCGAAACGACGCGAGGACACCCGGGCGGGCGGCAACAGGTACAACCCGCTTCGTGGCGTCGCGGTCGGTTCGCCTCTCGAGCCCGGAACGCGTCCTGTTCCCTGACGAAGGGATCACGAAGCAGGACCTGTTCGAGTACTACCAAGCGATCGCGCCGGTGCTCGTCCCGCACCTGCGCCATCGGCCGTTCACGATGAAGCGCTCGCCCTACGGGGTGGGCGGGGAGGCGTACTTTCAGAAGCAGGCGCCGAAGGGGATGCCCTCGTGGATTCGGACGCGCACCTTCCGCACGTATCCGCGCGAGGGCGAGTCGCGGCTCGTCGACTTCCCGCTCGTCAACTCGCCGGAGGCGCTGCTCTGGATGGTGCAGATGAACTGCATCGACATGAACGCTTGGTACTCGCGCGTCGACAAGCCGGACCGCCCGGACTTCGTGCTCTTCGACCTCGATCCGCCCGACGACGGCTTCGCCCTCGCGATCCGCGTCGCTCACCTGATCCGCGAGGAGCTCGAGCGGATCGAGCTCGACTCGTACGTCAAGACGAGCGGCGCCGACGGGATCCACGTGCTCGTCCCCATTGCGCGCCGAGCGACCTTCGAGCAGACCTACGCGTTCGCGGAGCGCGTAGCGCGCCGGCTCGAGGAGCAGCACCCGGGTCTGGTCACGACCGAATGGCTGAAGCGCAAGCGCGAGGGCGTGCTCGTCGACCACCGTCAGAACGCGCGGGGGAAGACGATCGCCTCGGTCTACTCGGTGCGGCCGAAGCCGGGCGCGCCGGTCTCGACGCCGCTTCGCTGGGAGGAGCTGACAGAGGACGTGACGCCGCGCCGCTTCGGGATGCGCGAGGCCCTGGAGAGGGTCGACCAGCACGGCGACCTGTTCGAGCCCGTGCTCGCGGGCGGCCAGGCACTCGGACGTGCCCTGAAGAAGTTGCGCTAGCGGGCGTGGACGACCGCTCTCGTCAGTCTTGGTCGTACTCGTCGTGCCGCCGGAGCCAGACCTGGAAGGAACCGTCCTCGTCGCGCCCCTTCGGCGCGCGGTCGAGAATGGGGTAGTAGCCCATCAGGAACTCGAGCCCACGGGCCCCCGTCGAGTACGTGTGGTGCACGACGCCGTCCGCGAGGGCGAAGGCGCTCATGCCCGGGCCTTCGGTGAGGTAGCCCAGAACGTCCGTCCCGCTTGCGGTCGCGTTGTGCTGGATGATCGGAGGAGGGTCGCCCTCGAGGATCGGTCCCATCTGTTCCTGCACCTGCTCTTCCGTACGCGAGACGCCGAAGTCGAAGTTGAAATCGCTCCCGGCGGACGACACCCACGGGAAGGTCCAGCCCATCCTCCGCTTGTAGGCACGGAGCTTCTCCAGCGGCGCGCGCGAGACGTAGAGCATCGTCACGTCGCGCGCGTGCAGGTGCGGCAGCACGCCGTTGACGGCGTCGGCGCTCGACGAGCAGGTCGTGCAGCCGGCCTCGTAGCTCGGGCCGAACATGAAGTGGTAGACGAGGAGCTGGGAGCGGCCCTCGAAGAGCTCGGGCAGCGTCCGCGTGCCCTCATCCGTCTCGAACCGGTACTCCTTCTCGACGGGCACCCAGGGCAGCTCGCGGCGCTGCCGCGCGAGCTCGTCGCCCATCCGAGTGTGCTCCTTCTCGCGTTGCAACAGTTCCTCGCGAGCCGCCTCCCACTCCTCGCGGCTGCCGATCCTGTGATTCGTCATCGCGGCTGCCTCCTCGTCCGACACTTGCCGACCCGAAGCAAAGCACCTCGCGGTCACATCCCGGTGGATCGGGCGCTAGGCTCGCAGGAGGGACGATGTCGAGCTCGATCCTCGTTGTCGACAGCTCCGAGATCCGCGCAGGGAAGCTCGGCGACGTCAAGGCCGGGGTCGAGGAGCTGGTCGCGTTCGTCGAGGCGAACGAGGTCGAACCGCTCGCGTACGACGTCTACTTCGACGAGGCGGGCACGCAGATGACCGTCGTCCAGATCCATCCGGACTCGGCGTCGCTGGAGCGCCACCTGACGGTGGCCGGGCCCGTCTTCCGCAGGTTCGCCGAGCTCCTGACTCTCGTGAGAGTCGACGTCTACGGGAGTGCGAGCGAGGCCGCGCTCGAGCAGATCCGCGGAAAGGCGCAGTTGCTCGGGAACGCGCCTGTCCGCGTGCACGAGCTCCATGCGGGCTTCGAACGATTCGAACGGTAGGCAAACCGCGAACGCATCCTGCGCGGAACAGCGGAAGAAACGCGCATCGAGGATCGCGGGAAGGGATTCGTGGGCCAAGGCTTGCTAGGGTCTTGGCTGCAAATCTAGAGCGAGTCCGGTTCGCGCAAGGCGCCTTCCTACTTGTTCGTGCAATTTAGAGGGAGGTGTTTTTATGGCTAGCGGAACCGTCAAGTGGTTCAACGACAGCAAGGGGTATGGCTTCATCACCCCGGACGAGGGCTCCAAGGATCTCTTCGTCCATCACAGCAACATCGCCGGCGAGGGCTTCAAGAGCCTGACCGAAGGCGCGCGCGTCGAGTTCGAAGAGCGCGAGGGCCAAAAGGGCCCCGAGGCGACGAACGTCGCCCCGATCAGCGCCTAGGCGCGAGGTTCGAGCAGGTCGTGGCCGAGTCTTCGGTCACGACCTCTCCACCCGAAGGGACGAGAGATGGGCAAGGAAGAGAAAGTCGAGATGGAGGGCGAGGTGATCGAGGCGCTCCGCAATTCCATGTTCAGGATCCGCCTCGACAACGGCCACGAGACCCTCGGCTACTCCGCCGGGAAGATGAAGCGGTACCGCATCCGCCTCTTTCTCGGCGACCGGGTGAAGGTCGAGCTGTCGCCCTACGACCTCGACCGCGGCCGGATCGTCTACCGGTACCGGTAGACGAGCTTGGACAACCTTTAACCGAGCCCTAGCCCGTGCTTTGAACGGGCAGAGCTAGCGTCACCCCAGATAGTCAAGGGGGTAGGAAATGCGCAAGCTCACAGTCCTCATTGCACTCCTGGCGGTGGCCGTGGCACTTCCCGCCGTCGCCCCGGCCAGGAACAACCCCGGCGTGACGCGGACTGGTGTCTGCTCCGGCTCTGGAGCGAACTGGAAGCTCAAGGCCAAGCACGACGACGGCCGCGTCGAGACGGAGTTCGAGGTCGACCAGAACCTCAACGGTCGCCGCTGGAACGTCGTGATCAGGCGGAACGGCCTCGTCGTCTTCCGCGGTGCCCGCATCACGAGGCCGCCGAGTGGGTCGTTCTCGGTCAACCGGCGGATCGCCAACGCCGCCGGACGCGACCGCATCGTCGCGACGGCCCGCGCCGTCGCCGGCGGAGCGGTCTGCCGCGGCGTCGTGACCGTCTAGGAAAGGGGAAGGACGAGCCGCTCGAGCCCACGCTCGAGCTGCTCGTCCGTCACCGCGAGCGAGAGTCGCGCCCAGCCTGCGCCGCTGGCGCCGAAGCCCTCGCCGGGCGCAAGCGCCACCCGCGCCTCGGCCAGGAGCCTTTCCACCGTTACCCCGTCCGGGAGCTCGACCCAAACGTAGAAACTCCCTTCGGAGACGGGCGGTCGGACCCGGGTGCTTCGAAGCGCTTCGACGACGCGGTCCCGCCGCGCCTCGTACCGGGCGACCCGCTCGTGGACGGAATCCTGGGGTCCGGAGAGGGCCGCGATCCCCGCCTCCTGGACGGCGGCGAAGATTCCCGCCCGGGCGTGATCCTGCAGCAGGTTGACGCGTTCCACGATCTCGGAGTTGCCGAGCACGAAACCCAGCCGCCACCCGGCCATGCCGTAGGTCTTCGACATCGAGAACATCTCGACGCCGACGTCCTTCGCCCCCGGTGTCGCCAGGAAGCTCTCCGGGCTACGCCCGTCGAACATCAGATCGCCGTAGGCGAAGTCGTGCACGATCGCGGCGCCCGTTGCCTGCGCGAAGCGGACGGCCGCTTCGAAGACGCCTGGGCGCGCTGCCGCGGCGCAGGGATTCGACGGGTAGTTGAGATACACGGCTGCGACGTCCTCGCGATGGGCCTCGGCCCACGCGGGCGCCCAGTCGGCGGCCGGGTCGAGCCGGAGCGGGACGAGCCTCGCCGCGGCCAGCGCCAGTCCGGAGGGATAGTCGGGGTAGCCCGGGTCGGGGAGCAGCACGGTGCTCTCCCGTTCTGCGAGGACGACCGCCAGCTCGACGAGCGCCGTCTTCGTCCCTGGAACGACGGCGACCTCGGTGTCGGGGTTCACGTCGACGCCGTACAGCGTCCGATAGCGCTCGGCGATCGCCTCGCGCAGCGCAGGAAGGCCCCGAAACGGCGGGTAGCCGTGGGCGCGATCCTCACGCGCGACCTCGGCCAAGCGCTCGACGACGTGCGGTGGCGGCCCCACCTCGGGGTTCCCACGACCGAGGTCGATCAGCGGCGGTCCGTCGGCCGCGGCCGCTCGCGCAACGCTCGCCAGGAGCTGCGCGAAGTACTGCGGGGGAAGCCGGTCGAGTCTCGCCGGCCGGGGTCGCACGTGGCGAGCTTAGCGACGGAGGATTGCGTCGAGGACGTCGTCGAGCTCGCCGTCGTCGGTCCTCACGACGAGGCGAGGGCCGACATTCGACTCGCGGCTTCCGAACGAGATCTCGCGTGTCGCGTGTGTCGTGATCGCGAGGGTGACCTCTTCACCGCCCCCCGGTGGGACGAACGCCGTCACGTCGACGGCGCTCCAGGCCCGTCGCCGAACCGGTCGCGAGGCGATGAATCGCATTGACGGACCGGGCGCCGTTGCATACGTCACTCGCCGCTCCCGCCATTCGTTGTCCTCTACTCGGCGAACCGCGTACCTCGCCCTTGCGGGGCCCGCCGGCCGTAGAAGCAGGGTAACGCTCGTGGCCGAAGCCGACGTCCCCTTCAGCCGGAAGCGCACAAGCGTCATCGTCTCGGGCGAGGCGTCGACCCGCAGCGCTCGGGAGCGCCCGAAGTTGGCACGGGCCCGCGCGGCCGTCACGTAGGTGTCGGCGACGGGCTTGTAGACGCGGAACTGGTCCAGGGAGCTCGCAGTGGACGCAGACGATCCGGCCGCGGCGACAAGCGCAGCCAGCGCCACGAGGGTGAGGCGAGAAAGACCCATGCCGCATCCGGAATACGGCTCGGAGCGGCCGAATCCTTACGGAAACGACGGCGAGCCCCGCACTGGGCGGGGCCCGCCAGGGTTTCTGGGCGGCAAAGCCCTACTGTGAGATCCGCTCGACGACCTGGCCGGTCTCGCTGTCGTCGCCGTGTCGCGCGACGTCTGCCTGGGCCACGATGCCAACGAGGCGGCCGTCTTCCTCCACGACCGGCAGGCGCCGTACCTGGTGCTGCGCCATCAGCCGGAGGGCCTCGCCGAGATCCTGCTCGGGGTCGATCGTGACCAGGTCTGTGGAGGCGGTCTCGCGGACGGTCGTGTTGTTCGGATCGCGCTCTTCGGCGACGACCCGGATCGCGATGTCGCGATCGGTCACCGTCCCGACAAGCCGGTCGCCGTCGACGACCGGCACGAGGCCGACGTCGTCCTCGCGCATGACGCGCGCCGCTTCCGCGACGGTGGCATCCGAGCTCACCGTCTTCGGGTTCTCGGTCATCAGTTCTCGGATCCGGTGCTTACTACCCATTGGCGTTCCCTCCTCAGTCGGCCTGAGGGACGTCCTCCGCGGTTCCCGTCTCCTCCTCGGGATCCGGGACCGGGGTGCCCTCGGCCTCGTCGTTTCGATCGTCGTCTCTGGGGTGCTGCGGTACCTTCTCGTCCATGCGTGTAGTCCTTCCCGATTCGTCGGAGCTTGAACTTCCGGAGGGCGCGACGGGGCTAGACGCCGCCGCCGCGATCGGCCCGAAACTCGCTGAACAAGCGGTGCTGGTCCGCTCGAACGGCCGAGTCCAGGACGTGCGAGCGCCGCTCGAGGACGGGCAGCCGATCCAGATCCTGACGACGCGCGACACTGCCGACCCCGACGCGCTGGCTGTCCTGCGCCACTCGGCGGCGCACCTGCTCGCCGAGGCGGTCCGGCGGCTCTACCCCGGGGTCAAGGTCGCAATCGGGCCCCCGGTCGAGAACGGTTTCTACTACGACTTCGAATTCCCGGAGCCGATCGGGGAGGACGCGCTCGAGCGGATCGAGGAGGAGATCGGTCGCGAGCTCTCCGAGGGCCGGTCGTGGGCACGGGAGGAGATTTCCAGGGAGGAGGCGCGCAGGCGCTTCGAGGAGGAGGGCGAGCCCTACAAGGTCGAGCTCGTCGAGACGGCGGAGGGCGACATCTCGCTCTACACGCAAGGCGAGTTCACCGACCTCTGCCGCGGCCCGCACCTGCAGGACTCGAAGCCCATCAAGGCGCTCAAGCTGACCGGCCTCGCCGGCGCCTACTGGCGCGGGGACGAGAAGAACACGCAGCTGACGCGGATCTACGGCACCGCGTTCTACTCGGAGGACGACCTCAAGGCCTACCTCGAGCGGATCGAGGAGGCGCGGCGCCGGGACCACCGCCGGCTCGGGGTCCAGCTCGACCTCGTGCACTTCGACGACCACTCACCCGGGTCACCCCTCTGGCACCCGAAAGGGATGGTGCTCTGGAACGAGCTGGAGAAGATCCGTCAGCGCGAGAACGCGAAGCGCGGCTATCTCGAGGTGAAGACCCCGCTGATCTACAACGAGGAGACCTTCATCACCTCGGGCCACTTCCCCAAGTACGAGGACCTGATGTTCAAGCTCGAGGTGGACGATCACCGCTGGGCGATGAAGGCGATGAACTGCCCGGGGCACATGCTGCTCTTCGGCAGCAGGCTGCGCTCCTACCGCGAGCTCCCCCTGCGGTACGCCGAGCCTGCGCCGCTTCACCGCAACGAGATCACGGGAACGCTGCACGGGCTTCTCCGCGTCCGGCACGTCACGCAGGACGACGCACACATCTTCTGCACGGAGGAGCAGATCCAGGACGAGATCGCCGGCGTGGTCGACTACGCGCGCTACCTCTACGAGCACTTCGGGATGACGGCCTCTGCGGAGCTCGCGACCCGGCCGGAGAACAAGATCGGCACCGAGGAGCAATGGGACATGACGGAGGCCGCGCTCGAGCAGGCGCTCAAGCTCAACGAGATCGAGTACACGATCTCCGAGGGGGAGGGCGCCTTCTACGGCCCGAAGATCGACCTCTTCATGGACGACGCTCTCGGCCGAAAGTGGCAGATGGGCACGATCCAGCTCGACTCGCAGATGCCGTCCCGTTTCGGGCTCAAGTACGTCGGCCCGGACAACGTGGAGCACGATCTCTACGTCGTCCACCGGGCGCTCTACGGGTCGTTCGAGCGCTTCCTCGGGATCGTGATCGAGCACTTCGGCGGTGCGTTTCCGTTCTGGCTCGCGCCCGTCCAGATCCGGGTGATCCCGGTCGGCGAGGATCACCGCGAGGCGGCGCGCGCCTTGGCGGAGAAGCTCTCGGACTTCCGCGTGGAGGTAGACGACTCCGACGAGACCGTCGGCAAGCGGATCCGGAACGCCGAGGTGGAGAAGATCCCCTACACGATCGTCTACGGCGACCGCGAGTCGGAGGACGCGCTCGCAGTCCGGGAGCGCGGCGGAGAGCAGTCGACACGAAGTCTCGACGATTTGGTGAAAGAACTGGCTGCTAGTCTGTGAGCCTGCAAGCAGGGGCGCAGCCGTTCCTCACCTTCAGCAGCGCGGAGACGCGAGGCGGAGGGTTCAAGCGAGGCGAGGAAATGAGCCAAGCCGCTGCCTGCAGCGGTTTTGTCGTTGAAAGGGAGGAGCAGAAGAGCTTGGTGAAGAGCCTTTGAGGCCACGGCGGTTCGCCAGACCGGAGCAGCCACCGCCCGAACCCCAGACGAGGATCAACGAACGGATCCGCGTCCCACAGGTTCGGTTGATCGACGAGGACGGCGCCCAGGTCGGGATCAAAGCCACGAACGAAGCCCTCGACTACGCCTACGGCAAGAACCTCGACCTCGTCGAGGTGGCCCCGCAGGCGCAGCCGCCGGTCGCCCGGGTCATGGACTACGGGAAGTACCGGTACCAGGAGGAGCAGAAGGCCAAGCAAGCCCGAAAGCACCAGTCCCAGGTTCACGTCAAGGAGATCAAGCTCAGACCGAAGATCGCTGTCCAGGACTACGAGACCAAGAAGGGCCACGTCGTCCGGTTTCTCAACCAGCGCGCGAAGGTCAAGGTCACGATCATGTTCCGCGGGCGGGAAACCACCCATCCGGAGCGGGGACGCGACCTGCTGATGCGGTTGGCCGAGGACGTCAAGGAGCTCGGAGTGGTGGAGTCGCCGCCGCTCCTCGACGGCCGCAACATGGTCATGGTGCTCGGGCCCACGAAGAACGCAGGAGTTTCCAAAGATGCCAAAGCAGAAGACATCCAGAGCAGCGAAGAAGCGGTTCAAGCTGACCGGGACGGGGAAGATCCTGCGCCGGAAGGGGCCTCAGGCCCACCTGCTCGAGAAGAAGTCCGCGAAGCGCAAGCGTAGTTTCCGCCGGCCCGCCGCCCTTTCCGGCAGCGATTACCGCGAGGTCGTCCGGATGCTCGGCGGCAAGCGAGGCGGTCACTGATGGCCCGCGTGAAGCGCTCCGTCGCCGCGCGCAAGAAGCGCCGCAAGGTCCTGGAGCAGGCCAAGGGGTACGTCGGGATCAAGCACTCGACCTACCGCGCCGCCAAGGAGCAGGTCGAGCATTCGCTCAAGTACGCCTATCGCGACCGCAAGGCGCGCAAGCGCGACATGCGCCGCTTGTGGATCATTCGGATCAATGCCGCCGCGCGCGGCAACGGCCTCTCCTACAACCAGTTCGTGGCCGGCTGCCGCAAGGCGGGGATCGAGCTCGACCGCAAGGTGCTCGCCGAGATCGCCGTGGTCGATCCCGAAGCGTTCGGGAAGATCGCCGAGCAGGCTAAGGCCGCGCTCGACGAGAGCTGACCGCCGGGCTCGAGCAGGCTTTTCTCCACCAGGCGGAGCAGTGCGAGCGCAGCGGCTCGCCGCTCTACGCCGAGCTTTGCCGCCGCCTCGCTCTCGAGCCGGCCGTGCGAGAGATCGTCGACGACAGCCGCTGGGACCGGCCGCTGCAGCTGCTCGGCGGCTTGCACTACCTCGCGCTCTCGGAAGGGCTCGATCCGTGGGGCGACCCTGTGGCGGTGCTCGAGGCCCGACGCGACTGGCTTCGGCGATTCGTCCGTGAGCGGGGCGTCCAGACGAACGAGGTCCAGCGCAGCTGGGTGCTGCTGCCGTGCTTCATCGAGATCGCTCGCCGCGCCGGGGTGGAGATCATCGACCTCCTCGAGCTCGGGTCGAGCGCAGGGCTCAATCTCCTCTGGGATCGGTACCGCTACCGGTACGAGAACGGGTCCTGGGGCGACGAGGACGCGCCGCTCTCGCTGTCCGGCGAGGAGCGTAGGCCGGTGTCGGCAGAGCTTCTGCGCCGCCGACCGCGGGTCCGCCACCGCAGAGGCGTCGACCTCTCGCCGATCGACCTGACGCGCCCGGACGACACGCTGCTCCTCAAGTCGTTCATCTGGGCGGATCAGACGGCCAGGCTCGAACGCCTCGACCGCGCGGTCGAGACGCTTCGCTCGGGGCCTCCGGCGCTCGAGCGCGGTGACGTCGTCGAGCGGTTGCCGGGCCTGCTCGCGGAGCGGCAGCTCGGCGCCCTGACGGTCGTCTTTGCGACGGCGGTCATCGGTTACGTCGGCAAGGAGGGCCACGACCGGATTGTCGGAGCGCTCGAAGAGGGCGGCCGCCAGTTCCCGCTGGCCTATCTCTGGACCGCCCGACCGAGACCCGACGAGCACGGCTACTGGGGCATCTGGGCGCGGCTCCTTCCTGACGGCGAGGAGCTTCTGCTCGCTCACGCGGGCTTCCACGGCCAGTGGCTCGAGTGGCTGGGTGCGCCCGAGTGATCACCTCGCCGTCGAACCCGCGGCTTCGGCTCGTTCGCCGTCTTGCGGCCCGCCGCCAACGCGACCGCACCGGACTGTTCAGTTGTGAGGGCGAAGATCTCGTCGAGGCGGCGCTCGCGGCCGGGCTAGAGCCAGTTCATCTCCTGCTGGACGGGGAGCGGCCCGTCGAGGGTCTCTCTGGTGGCGAGCTCGTCGAGCCTCGCCTCCTCGCGGAGATCTCGGCGCTTGGACACCCGCCGCGAGCAATCGCTGTGTTTCGTCGTGACGACCTTCCTCGGCTTGATGCACGGACTCCACCTCCTGCTGGACTTGCCCTCTGGAATGTTGCCGATCCCGGCAACATCGGCACGCTACTCCGGGCGGCGGACGGACTCGGGCCGGCGTTCATCGCGCTGTCCGAAAGCTGTGCCGATCCGACAGGCCCCAAGGCGCTTCGGGCCTCGTCGGGTGCGATCTTCCGCGTGCCGATCGCAGAGTTCGACGCGACTCCCGGCCGTCGTGTCGCGCTCGTCGCGCATGGCGGGAAGCCGCTCCACGAGCTGGATCTCGACGAGAGGACGACCTTCGTGCTCGGCGCGGAGCGGGAAGGACTCCCCGAGGCGGTGATCGCCGGGTGTGACGAAAGCGCAACGATTCCGCTCGAATCCGGCGCGGAGTCGTTAAACGTCGCGATCGCCGGCGCGCTCGCGCTGTACGAGTGGCGCCGACGCCGAAGGTAGAGTCATTACGAATGGCGCATGTTGCGGGCTTGTGGACCTCGCCGGCCAAGGGCAGCGGCCGGATGGACGCGCGCGACAATGTCCAGGCGCTCGAGCAGCACGGCCTCGAGGGCTGCGCGCATGCCCGGCCGGGCACCAAGCGGCAGGTGCTGTTCGCCTCGGCCGAGCATCTCGATTCGCTCGGACTCGAGTACGGCCGCATCCGCGAGAACTTCACGATCGAGGGCGACGACGTCCACACGTGGCCGGTCGGGCAGCGGCTGCGCGTCGGCAGCGCGGAATTCGAGATCACGATGGTCTGCGACCCATGCTCGCGGATGGACGAAATTCGCCCCGGGCTCCAAGAGGAGCTCGACGGCAAGCGCGGCATGCTCGCCCGCGTCGTCCAGGGCGGCGAGGTCGCGTCCGGTGACGAGGTGGAGCTTCTCTAGCTCATCGCCGCAGAGCGGGCTTTGCCCGTTCTGCTCCGGCGGCTGATTGATGAGGGCCCGGCACGGAGGCTCGACGCCGCGCGTCTGGCGAAGCCGGCGCCCGGCTCCAGACAGTCGCTGAAAGTCGTGAGACTTTCAGCGAGTAGCGCGCGCAACGAAGATCATGTCTTCCTGACGCGTGAAGGGCCGGTAGTCGAACCAGCCGTAGACCCGCTCGACCTCGAAGCCCACCTCTACGAGCGCCTGACGCCACTCGTCGGCGCTGATCCAGGCGAGCCGCATCGTCGACTCCCCAGCCTCGCCGCGCACGGAGAGCTGCAGCGTGCGCTCCTTCGGATCCCAGTCCGCCCGCTCGAAGATGCCCGGCTCGCGCTCGATCCACCGCCCGTGCGTCTGCTCGATGTCGTCCCCGTACGGCGCGAAGACGTCGAAGATGAAGCGGCCCCCAGGGAGGAGCAGGTCGTGGGCGGCCCTGAGGGCGGACAGCCGGGCCGGCGGGTCCGTCAGATGCAAATAGGAGCGGAAAGGGCAGGTGACGAGCGAGACACGCTCGCTGACGGGAGGGTCGGCGATGTCGCCCAGGCGAAGGTCGAGCAGCTCGGTGACCCCCGCCTCTTCCGCCCGGCGGCGGCAGACGTCCAGCATCCCCACCGAAGAGTCGACACCGATGACCGAGACGCCGGCGACCGCCGTCGGTACGGCGATGCGGCCCGTTCCGACGCCCAGCTCGACAACAGGCCCGCCGGCCTTCCTCGCCTCGGCGACGTAGAACGGCACGTCCTCGGTCACGCTCAGCGACCACGGGTCGTAGATCTCCGCGATCGCGTCGTAGACGCTCGGGCTCAGGCCTTCCGGGCGACCCACACGAACTCCGCGCTCTCGTCGTCGAACGGCCGCTTGTCGAACCAGCCGTAGAGCGCCTCCACCTCCAGCCCGGCCACGTCGATCAGTCCTTCCCACTCGGATCGCGTCAGCCACCAGAGCTGGAGGTCTCGACGCCCCAGCCCGGGCTCGCCGACGTACGCGGTGATGTCGATCCGGTTGTCCTGCGGCCGGTGGGCGACGTACTCCCAGAGCGTCTCCGAGTCGAGGTGGGGCCTCGCGACGCCGTCCATCCGTACCGCGATGTGCGGGTCGAAGACGAAGGCGTTCCAGGCGAAGCGGCCGCCCGGCTTCAGGGACTCGGCGACGCGTTCGAAGACCCTCCGGCGGTCAGCCCAGGTCGGAACGTGCAGCAGCGAGCGATACGGGCAGTAGATGAGCGCCGCCGGCTCGTCGAGCGACAGCTCGCGCATGTCGCCTTCACGCAGCTCGAGCTGGACGCTCGCCCCGTCCGCAGCACGCCGCGCCTTGGCCAGCATTGCGGGAGAGCGGTCAATCCCGAGTATCGGCCGGCCGATCGCCTTCGCCACCGGGACCGCGACTCGCCCGGTACCGACGGCTAGCTCCACCACGGGCCCGTCCGCCTCCTGCGCCAGTCCGACGTAGAACGGGATGTCTTCGGTCATGGGCGCCGACCACTCCTCGTAGATCTCCGCGAATGGGGCGTAGCTGTCCACGGCCGCATTCTCCGTTATCGTGTTCGCATGGTGGAGAGGCGCCTGGATTCCCCGTTTACCCGGCCCCGGCTCGAGTCCGGGGACCGGCGCTGACGCCAGAGCTGCCGGCCCGACGACTCACGACCCGGGGCCCTCTTGGACACTGACGCGCTCGTCAGCGAGGCGCTCGACGCCGTCTCCGACTCGTCCACCGCGGACGAGCTCGACGTCGCGCGCGTCCGCTACCTGGGGCGAAAGAGCGACCTCAAGCAAGCGCTGCGAGAGGTCCGGGACCGCGAAAGCGGGATGGCGCTCAACGCCGCGCGCGAGCGGATCGAAGAGGCCGTCGCCGCCCGGCAGTCCGCCCTCGAGGCCGACGCGGCCGGCGATGGCCGGCCGTTCGACCCGACGCTGCCCGGCGAGGCGGTGCCGAGAGGCGCGTACCACCTGATCACACAGGTGCGCCGACGGATCGAGGACATCTTCATTGGCATGGGCTACGAGGTCTTCGACGGCCGGGAGGTCGAGAGCGTCTACTACAACTTCGAGGCGCTCAACACCCCCGAGGCGCACCCCTCACGCGACCCGCGCGACACGTTCTATGTAGGCCCGGATGCCGTTCTCCGCACGCACACGTCGCCGTCGCAGATCCGAGCGATGGAGTCGAGAGAGCCGCCTGTCTACATCGTGTCGCTGGGACGCGTCTACCGTCGGGACACCCTCGACCCGACACATACGCCCGTCTTCTTCCAGGTGGAGGCGCTCGCGGTCGACCGCAACATCACTCTGGCCGACCTGCGCGGGACGATCGAGAACTTCGCATCGGCGATCTTCGGCGGTGACCGCAAGGTGCGCATGCGGACGAGCTTCTTCCCGTTCACGGAGCCGTCCGCCGAGTTCGACCTCACCTGCTACCTCTGCGACGGCCAGGGCTGCGCGGTCTGCAAGCAGTCGGGCTGGATCGAGATGGGCGGCGCCGGCGAGGTTGATCCCGCGGTGTTCGAGGCTGTCGGATACGACCCCGAGGAGTGGCAGGGCTTCGCGTTCGGCCTCGGGATCGACCGGATCGCGTTCCTGCGGCACGGGCTGCCGGACCTGCGCCTCTTCTGGGAGAACGACATCCGCTTCCTGGAGCAGTTCTGAGATGAAGGTCCCCGTTTCATGGCTCCGCGAGTACGTCAGCTTCGACGTCCCATTGGACGAGCTGGCGGCCAAGCTCGTCCTGACGAGTGTCGAGGTCGATCGGATTGTTCGGCGTGGCGTGCCCGATCTCGACGGAAATCTCGGGCGGTTCCGAGTGGGCAAGGTGCTGGAAGCGGGCAAGCACCCGAACGCGGACCGCCTTCAGCTCTGCCAGGTCGACGTGGGCGAAGGCGATGCGCGCCAGATCATCTGCGGGGCGTGGAACTTCGGAGCCGGCGCGACTGTCGCGGTTGCCCTGCCCGGCGCCCAGCTGCCGGGAGCAGGCGAGCCGCTCGGCGAGGCCAAGCTCCGCGGCGAGGTGTCGCGCGGGATGATCCTCTCCGAGCGCGAGCTCGAGCTCGGCGATGACCACTCCGGGATCATCGTGCTCGAGGACGGTCCCGAGCCCGGGACACTGCTCGGTGAGGTCCTTCCGCTCGCCGAGTACGTGCTCGAGGTCGAGACGACCTTCAACCGCCCCGACCTCACCTCGATCCACGGCATCGCGCGTGAGGTGGCTGTCGTTACGGGTGGCGAGCTCGCGCCGCCGCCCGGTCGCGACCCGGAGCGTGCAGCGGACGAGGCCGTCGACGTTCGGGTGGAGGACTTCGACGGATGTCCCCGGTACGTTGGCCGGCTCTTCCGCGGTACGGCGGTGGGCCAGGCACCGATCTGGATGAAGGCACGCCTCCTCGCTGCCGGCATGCGGCCCATCTCGAACGTCGTCGACGTAACGAACTACGTCATGCTCGCTCTCGGCTCGCCGCTCCACGCCTTCGACGTGGCGGGGCTCGACGAAGGACGGATTGTGGTGCGGCGCGCGCAGGCCGGCGAGATGATCACGACCCTCGACGGAGAGGAGCGCAGACTCACCGGCGAGGACCTCGTGATCGCCGATGCGACCAGAGCGGTTGCGATCGCGGGGATCATGGGCGGCGAGGACAGCGAGGTTCGGCCCGAGACCACCGACGTCCTCCTCGAGGCCGCGAACTTCGACCCGCTGACGGTGCTGCGCTCCTCCCGCCGGTTGCGCCTTCGGACGGAGGCCTCGACGCGGTGGGAGAAAGGCGTGGATCCGCATGCCGCCGAGCAAGCGGCCGTGTATGCCACGGAGCTCTTCGTCGAGCTGGGCGCGCGCTGGACAGGACACACCGACCAGCACGCAGGGCTTCCCGAGCGCCCGACCGTGCGGCTGCGGCCCGAGCTCGCCGATCGGCTCGTCGGCCTCGAATTCCCGGTCGAGGAGCAGCGCGGGACGCTCACCGCCCTGGGTTTCGAGGTCGCCGAGGATGGGACGGTGACCGTTCCAACCTGGCGAGCACGCGATGTCACCAGGACGGTCGACCTGGTCGAGGAAGTCGCTCGCTTCCGAATGCAGGACGTGCCGGCCACGCTGCCCACTCGGGCCGCAGTCTCAGCCCAGCTTTCACGTGAGCAGCGCCTTCGCCGGCAAGTCGAGGAGGTGCTCGTCGGGGCCGGCTTCTACGAGGCATACACGTGGACGCTCGTGCCCGCCGCAGAAGGAAGGCTCCCGCTCGAGGAGCCGTACTCACGCCGAATGGCCGCCCTTCGGGCAGACCTGGAGCTCGGTCTCGTCGAGTCGGCGGAACGCAACCGAAACGCGGGCGTCGAGCGGATCGCACTCTTCGAGGTCGCCCGCGTCTTCCTGCCGTCAAGAGACGAGCTCCCGCACGAGCCCTGGCACGTCGCAGGCATCGTCGAGGGCGACTTCTTCCGCGCGAAGGGCGCCGTCGAGACCGTCCACCGGGCGCTTGGGGTCGAGCTCGAGCTCGAACCGGGCGAGGGGAGGTCGGCGAAGACCCCGGACGGGATCGTGCGCGAGCTCGCCGGTGGCTGGGGGTACTTCGAGCTCGACCTCGATTCACTGTTCGCACGCGTGCCGGAGCTGCCGCTCTACGAGGACGTCATCACCTATCCGGCGGTCAAGCAGGACCTCGCGTTCACAGTCGACGAGGAGGTTCCGGCGGCCGCACTGGTCTCGG
>Ga0193741_1000124_pt1 | contig 19672 bp, 15 predicted proteins | sample L2s2metaG_FD_143059 | JGI IMG/M metagenome (GOLD analysis project Ga0193741, IMG submission 143059) | Soil microbial communities from a riparian zone of the East river system, Colorado, United States - L2s2 | ecosystem: Environmental > Terrestrial > Soil > Riparian zone | place: USA: East River...
CCGCGGCGGTTCTGCTGCCAGCAGGCTTCGTTCTTCTCGGTGCAGAAGGGCGCTTCCTTGCCCTTGCTGACGATCACGATGCGATCGCCGGGCACGCCGAGCTCCACCAGATAGGCCTTCACGGCGCTGGCGCGGCGCTCGCCGAGCGCGAGGTTGTATTCCGCGGTGCCGCGCTCGTCGCAGTGGCCCTCGATGTTGATGCGCGTGCTGGGCCAGCGCTTGAGGAAAGTCGCGTTGGTCGAGAGGGCCGACCTGCCTTCGTCCTTGATCGCGGCGTTGTCGAGATCGAAATAGACATCGCCCAACGGACGTTCGGCGTTCAACTGCTCAAGTGTCTTCTGCTTGAACGCCTCGTCTTCCGAAAGTGTGCGCGGATCCGCCGCGGCATTCGGCGCCCCGGGCGGCGCGGGCGGCGCCGGCGGCGCGACCGCAGTCGTCGGCATCTCGGGTGGCGGAGGCGTCAGGGCCGCCTGCTTCTTTCCGCAGGCCGCTGCAGCAAGACCCAACATCAGGGATAACGCGGCAATCGCCGCCGTCCGTTGATACAAGCTCATTGTCAGTCGCTCCTAGGTCCGCTGAAAGAATTGATTGCCGAGCAGATTAACGACTACTTTCTGCCGGTGTCAATCCGTTCCTTCCTGTAACGCGAAGTGCAAACACGCGCAGGCCCAAACGCCTTCGATCCGGCGCGCTGCCCCGCTCCGCTGGGACAAACGTCTTATCGGTTTGGATTGTGATCTCTCCACCTGTCGACGCGAGGGCGTCGGCCGGGACCTCAAAAGTCCAGTCGCCCCCCTCGGAGATGGTGGATGCGGACAGTTCCCGCTCACCCGCCAGGGCGCGAACCCGTGGCGGCGCGTCGAAGTAGCGCAACGGCGATTCGATCGTCAGGCTGACCCGCACCGCGCGGGGGGGACCGGCAATACGCACCGTCGCACGATCGCTGGCCCACCGCCAGACGCCGAGCGCCATGCTGTACTCGGCTTCCTGCCAGCCAGGGCCATAGCCCCAGATCGTGGCCTGGTCGTCCTGCACGTCAAATTGCTCGACCGCCGTGGCGACGGCCGACGGTGTCGACTGGACGGACACCACCGCCCACGTTCCCGGGCCGGTGAGGCGGCCGGCGGGGATGTCGAAGACCTTCAGGAAGAAACCCGGTGATGCATCCCACTCCTGGATCAGCACGCCATCGATCGAGACCCTGACATGCGCCGCCGGATCGTTCGGTCCGGCGAGATTACGTCCGCCGATCAGCATGCGCGCGGCTCCCGATCGCCGGCGGATCATCGCGGTGATCGGCGCGAGATGCGGACCGCGTCCCATCAGTCCCGCCATGCCGGATGTCTCGGGCGTCAGCGACCAGCCCTCTTCGACGAACCATCCGGGCACCGGCATGCGAATCCATCGCACGGCTGACGGCCGCATGCCGCCAAAGGCGGGGCGCGCGACGAGGGGCCACGTGAACTCCGTCACGTCCTGGCGGCTCGCGGGATCGATCAACGCCAGATCGCTGCGCATCGGATCGGCGAGAAACCAGATCGGCTCCGTCTTCTCCGCCTTCCAGTACTTCGCGAGCTCGAGCCACTCGAGCCGCGGCGGCGACGGCAGCTGCGGCGTAATGCCGACGTCCTCGGCTTCGAGCGGACGCACGAACGTCTGGTGCATCGCAAGCGCGCCGGGCTTCTTCACGAGCGCTTCCATTCGCATCGCGTCAACCGCTCGCACCTGCGGGCTTGGTTCGCCGCTGTAGGCGACGAGAACCGGACTCGCGATCGCGACTCCCGCAGTCGAGACAAGCGCTGCGACCACCGGCACCGCTGTCATCGACACCAGCGAGACGCCCCTGACCGCGAGGAACGCGACGACCGGCACGAGCGGCAACGCATACCGGATGAACGATGTGTCCTGGAACAGCAGATGAAAGACCAGGTACGGACCGGCAAGTGCGAACACCGCGGCCAGCGATCGCCGATCGCGCCACACCAAATGCACGAGACCCGCGGCCGCGAGGATCAACACCACCGCCGCAAGCGCGGTGGCGTCCCACGGATGCACGAAGGTCCGCAACAATGCGAATGCCGCGGCTCGGGGATTCGGATTGAGATAGAGCATTTCGCCGGCGGCGAAGTCCTCGCCAGCCTGCGTGCCGAGCGCAGCGAGATAGGTGTTGAGCCCGCCGCTCGCGATCAGCAAGGGAATGCCCCACACGAGACCGCCCGCGGCAAACATCACGCTGCCGCCGATCAACGCGCCGGCGACACCGCGGCCGACTCGATCGAGCAGCACCAGCGCGAGCAGAGGCGCGGTGAACCACACGGTCTGCGATCGCAGTCCGATGCTGAAGGCGGCGAGAAACGCGCCGATCACAATCAGGCGGCCGGAGGCGGCGGTCACCGCCGGCAGCAATCGCCGATCGCCATCGGGACCGGCCCTTTGCTTCGACCATGCCGACATCAAGCACGCTTGCGCGGCGAGCGCCGCCGTCAGCCCGGGCAGATCGCTCATCGGCCGGGCGCCGAGATACCAGAACAACGGACACGACACCGTGATCGCCGTCGCGGCGATCGCTTCGACGTTGACCGGTGCCCGCAACGAAGCGGGCACGTCGCGAGCCGCACGGCTCATGCCGGCGAACATGCGATACAGGAAGAAGATCGCCAGGACGCCGGCCAGCAACGACACCACCGCGAGCGACCTGGCTTCGATCGTCGACTGCGGCGCATTCGATGTGATGTTCGTGATCGCCTTCGCCGTTTTTCCGAGCGCGATGTAGACGGGATAGCCGGGCGGATGGGGCCGGTGCGTCGCGACGTCGAAGTCGCGAACGCCGAGGGCGAAGTTGACGGAGTCGATGTCCTCGAGCGATGCCGCCAGGAACGGCAGGTGCGCGAGCGCGAAGATGAGCGCCAGCGCCGCCAACGCGCGGGACGCCCCGCCCTGAGCGAGAGGACTACCTGTCAAGGCCATCCCCGAGTTGGAGGGCCTGCCCTGAGCGAGAGGACGACCTGTCAAGGTCGTCCTCGAGTTGGAGGGCCTGCCCTGAGCGAGAGGACGACCTGTCAAGGTCGTCCTCGAGTCGAAGGGTCACGACACCGGGCGCAGGCGCAGCGCCTCGTTCAGGCTGCCGAGGCGATAGCCCTGGAGATCGAGGCTCACGTACTGATAGCCCAGGGCCTTCAGCGAGGCGACGAGCTGCGTATTGATCCCGGGATCGAGCGCGCGCGCCATTTCACTGCGGGCGATCTCGAGCCGCGCGACGGTCTCGTGATGGCGCACGCGAAAGACGCGAAAGCCGAGGTCGCGCAGCACGGTCTCGGCCTGCTCGATCTGCCGGAGCTTTTCGTCCGAGACTTCGTCGCCGTACGGAATGCGTGACGAGAGGCACGCCGACGCCGGCTCGTTCCAGCTGTCGAGCCCGGCGTCGCGAGCGAGCTCGCGAATATCGTCCTTCGTAAGATCGGCTTCGTCCAGCGGGCTGCGCACGCCGTGCTCGCGGGCCGCCTGCCGGCCGGGGCGATAGTCGCCGCGATCGTCGGCGTTGTTGCCGTCGACCACGACCGCGAGACCGCGCTCGGCGGCCAGCGCCGCGAGCCGCCCGTACAACTCGTCCTTGCAGTAGTAGCAGCGGTTCGCGGGATTGGCGCGGTATTCGGGGCGCTCGAGCTCGTCGGTGTGAATCACTTCGTGCGCGAGGCCGAAGTCGTTGGCGATCGACAGCGCGAGGCGGCGGTGCGTATCCGGGTAGCTCGGGCTATCGGCGGTCACGGCGAGCGCGCGCGGACCCAGCGCCTCGGCCGCCGCGATGGCCAGGTAGGCGCTATCGACGCCGCCGCTGAAGGCAATCAGGACGGACTCGTAGCCAGCGAGAATGTCCTGGAGGCGCCGGTTTTTTTCCTCCAGGAGTCTCCGGCTCTGCTCGGCGAGGACGTTATTCGTCTTCGTCGACCTTGTCGTCGTCGTCTTCCTCGTCGTCATCGCCGTCGTCTTCTTCCTCTTCGCCTACAACGGCGTCATCGGTCACTGCTTCTTCCTCGTCGAGATCGTCTTCTTCGTCGGCAATCTCGAACTCGAGCGGTGAATCACTCGCCACGCGCAGCAAGGACCCGCATTCCGAGCACGTCAGCTCATCGCCGATGTCGACGTCGAATGCATCAACATCAATGGGCGAATCACACTCGGGACAAATCGCGGACATGGCTGGATGCTCCTTGGCGGCGGAAGGGTGGCGTTCTGTGATCCAAATTATAACGAGAACCTGATAAAGTCTGCAACGAACCGCGCGCGTCACACACGCGTTATGACCTCAACTTCAACACGCAAGACCGTGGCAGTCGCCACCGATACGACGTTCGCGCGCGATAGGTTCAAGGCCGCTCTCGACGCCGCCGGCCATCGCGCGATGATCGTCAAGTCCGTGGCGCAGCTGCTCGCGCACGTCCGCGCCGACTTCGACGATCTCCATCTGATTGTGCTCGATCTGCGGATGCCGCACGCCTCTGGTGTCGAGCTGGTGAAGCGCATTCGCAAGCTTGACGGCGGGCGGCTGCCGATCCTGGTGTTCAGCGGCAGCGTCGGCAGCGTCGAGGAAGTCCGCGAGCTGGCGTCGCTCGGCGTCGCCGGCTACCTCAATGAATACAGTGCGGTCGAGCACATCCTGCCGTCGATTGCGCCGCATCTGTTTCCCGCGAATTTCCCCAAGCGCGAACATCCGCGGGTGGTCATGGGCATTCCGGTCTCGTACCGGATCGGCAAGACGATCACGGCGGCGATCGCCATGGATCTCAGCGGCGGGGGCATGGCGATCCGCACCAACAACCCACCAGTGCGCGGCACGGTGCTGAAAGTGAAGTTCGCGCTGCCCGGATCGAAACGCCAGGTCGAGGTGGAAGGCGTGGTGTGCTGGAGCGTGTCGAAGGCCGGCACCGGGATGCAGTTCACGAAGGTCAAGACCGCCGATCAGCAGTTGATCGACGGCTTCGTCGAAGCGCACTTCTTCCGGTCGGTCAAGCTCGAGACCTAGCGAGGCTGCGCGGGGTCTACTTGAATCGGCGCAGCCGGACCGCGTTGGCGACGACGAGTGCCGACGCGCCGGTGTCGGCAAGCACCGCCATCCACAACGTCGCGACGCCGGCGACCGCGAGCACCACGAACACGACCTTCAACCCAATCGATATCGCAACGTTGGCGCGAATGTTATTGAGCGTCGCGTGGCTCAGGCGAATCGTGTACGGGACCTTCACCAATTCATCGGTCATCAGCGCGATGTCCGCGGTTTCGAGTGCGGCATCGCTGCCCATGGCGCCCATCACGATGCCGACATCGGCGGCGGCCAGCGCCGGCGCGTCGTTGACGCCATCACCGACCATCGCGATCGCGCCGTGCGCGTGACGAAGACTCTCGACCGCGGTGACCTTGTCTGCCGGTAGCTGGCCGGAACGGACGTCATCCACACCGAGCTGCGATCCGGTGGCTTGCGCCACCGCATCGTGATCGCCGGTAATCATCGCGACTCGCGACACACCCTGGGCGCGCAGATCCGACACCATCTGCGCCGCGCCGGCCTTGGGACGATCCCTGACTCCGAGCACGCCGATCGGAAGTCCGTTGCGAGCGACGACCACGGGCGACATCCCGCCCGTGACGATCGTCTGCGCGAGGGCGGCAATCGCCGGCGTCATCGCGCCGCGCTCGGCAAACAGCCGCGGCGTGCCGCAGGCGATCGCGGCGTCGTGCACGCGGCCTTCGACGCCGAGCCCGGGCAACGCCCGGACATTCATCGGCGCGGTGAGCTGGATGGCACGCGTCCGCGCCGCATTGAGAATCGCCGCGGCAATGGGATGCTCGGATTGCGATTCGACCGACGCCGCCAGGGCGAGCAGATCGTCGGCACTGAAGCCGTCGATCGGCAGCACCGCATCGAGCGTCAGCCGGCCGGTGGTGACGGTGCCGGTCTTGTCGAAGGCAACGACGCGCACCCCGGCGAGGCGCTCGAGATGAATGCCGCCCTTGACGAGCACGCCCTGCTGCGCCGCGCCGGCCAGCGCCGACACGATCGACACGGGTGTCGAGATCACCAGCGCGCATGGACACGAGACCACGAGCAACACCAGCGCGCGATACAGCCACGTATCGAACGGCTGCGCGAAGACCAGCACGGGCACCGTCGCGACCAGCACCGACAGGATCACGACCGACGGCGTGTACCACGCGGCAAAGCGATCGATGAATGTCTGCAGCGGCGCGCGCTTGCTCTGCGCCGATTCGACGAGGTGGACAATCCGCGCCAGCGTCGTGTCGGCGCGGCGCCGGGTCACCGCGACGGTCAGGGCGCCGTGGCCGTTGATCGTGCCGGCGAACACTTCGTCGCCTTCGACCTTCTCCACCGGCAACGACTCACCGGTGATCGGCGCCTGGTTGACGTCGGACGTGCCCTGCCGCACGATGCCGTCGAGCGCGAACTTCTCGCCGGGCTTGACGATCATCAACGCGCCCGGATCGACGAGCTCGATGCCGATGCGCCGCTCCCCCGCCTGATCGCGCACCAGCACCTCGCTGGGCGCGAGATCGAGCAGCTTGCCGATCGCCTTGCGCGCGCGATCGAGGCTTTGCGCCTCGAGCCACTGCGCGGCCGCGAACAGCGACACCACCATTGCCGCTTCTTCGTACTGGCGGATCACGATCGCGCCGATCACCGCGATCACCATCAGCACGTTGATGTCGAGCGAGGCGCGCTTGATCGACTGCCACGCGCGCTCGGCCGGAAACACCGAGCCGACGATCGTGGCGGCAATGAAGATCGGGACGCTCCAGTCCGGGAACGGCGTGAACCAGCTCAGGCCGCAGGCCGCCACGACGAGAGCGGCCGCAAGGCCGGTGAACCAGCCGCGAATCCGCGCGCCGGTCGGCGCCGGCGCTTCGGTCTCGCAATGCGCGCAGCCGATCGCCGTGTCGCTCATCGAGCCGCCTTCGATCGGCGCGCCCTGGCGGCCGGCGCAGCTACCTGTTCTTCGACGTGCTGCAGCGTCTGCTTGAAGATCGACATGATGTGCTGGTCGTCGAGGGCATAGAAGACGACGCGGCCGTCGCGCCGCGGCTTGACCAGCCGCATGCCGCGCAACAGGCGCAGCTGGTGCGAGACCGCCGACTGGCTGACGCCGAGCACGGCGGCGAGATCGCAGACGCAGAGCTCGCCATGCGAGAGCGCGTCGAGGATGCGGACGCGCGTCGGGTCGCCGAGCGCGCTGAAGGTGTCGGCTAGCCCCTGGACCGCGTCGGGCTGCACGAGCGCCGCGCGAATCTTCCGGACTCGGGTGAGGTCGATCTGGACCAGGTCGCAGACTTCGTCATTTCTGAACATATGAGCAGATGCTCATATATTAATCGGGGCCGTGCGTGCTGTCAACTCGGGCGACGGGCTACGGGCTACGGGACAAGCAGGAGACGATGCTTTGAGGCGCCCGTGACGGCGCCGCGGGAGAACGGCTGCGTCCGATACTGCCCGGTTCGCCAGGTCTCGGTCTGATCGAAATAGAACGGGCTGACGGGATTGCCCGACTGGCCGGCCGGCATGGCGACCCGGGCGGCGTCCCACTCGCCGACATCGAAGATCTGGCGCCATGAGGGGTACTCCCATGCCGCGAACGGCGTGAGACGGTTCCAGCTGATGCGCATGACCGTCGTGCCGTCGCCGTCAACCGGCACCGGGCCGCGGCTGAGGAACCAGCGGAACGGAAACGCGATGTTGCCGAGCGGATGGCTGAACCGCGCCCCGTGCACGCGATCCCATCCGCGTTTGGACTCGCCGCCGAAGTCGCCTTCGAGCAGCTCGTCGGCGTCGCGAATCGCCAGCAGGAAGATGTCTTCGCGCGCCTCTTTCTTCTCCACCGTCGTGATGTCGTCCCACCACGGCGAATTCCTGTCGCCGATGATCGAATACAGGCCGGCCGGCTTTTCCGCGCCCGCCCACTCGTAGAACTTCGCGAACAGCGCCTCGTCCATCTCGTCGACGAACGTGCGCCGCCACAGCGCGTGCTCGAACGCCTCATACAGCGAAACGACCGGCCGCGAGTCGACCACCCGATCCCATTTCGCGAGCTGGTCCAGCATCGACGCCGATCCGGCTTCGCCGCTGAGCGTTCGCGCCTTCTTGATCGCCTCGTCGGCGCCGGCCAGGACGGCGTCCGCCGCAAGGCTGCGCGTGTCGTTCTGCAGCGCCGCCATCGCGTCGAGATCGACGCCTTCCGCCTTCGACAGCTGATCGCGCAGCCGCGAGGCGCGGAATCCGGCCGCCCAGTCGCGCGTGATCAAGCCGCTGAAGGTGCGATCGATTTCGTTGTTGGCCGAATAGATCAATCCCGACGGCGGATTGAACAACCGCGGCAGCGCCCCAGGCTCGATCGATCCGATCCACGCCTGCGCCGAATTGCCGTCGGCGGGCATCGTCCCATCGCCGGAGGCGCGGATCGGCAGCTTCCCGGACATCGCGTAGCCGATGTTGCCGTCGACATCCGCGTAGACGATGTTCATCGAGGGGACGGCGAACGACGCGATCGCGTTGTTGAACGAGGTCCAATCGGTGGCGCGGTTGATCGCCTCGAACGCGGTCGCCAGATCGCCGCCGAGGTCCCAGCGGATCGCATACGCCTTGCGCTCCTCGGCGGGACGATTGTCGGGCGAGAGCCATGACGGCGGCGCCTCCCAGTCGAGATCGTCCTCGGCGTAGATGGTGCCGTTGCGCGTCTTCCACACTTCGAAGGGGAAGGGCACGCTGCGCCCGCGCACCGGAATGTCGGCCTTGATCGTTTCGATCGGCACCCACTCGCCGCGATACATCGATCGCTTCTTGCCGACGTCGACGCGCTCCGTCACGAGGTCCTGCACGTCGGCGCCGGTCGCGGTCATGCCCCACGCGATGCGCGCGTTGTGCCCGAGTGCGACAAAGGGCACGCCCGGGATCGTCACGCCGATCACGTCGAGGCCCGCCGCGACCAGATGCATCTCGTACCACACGGACGGGAATTCGATCTGCAGATGGGGATCGTTCGCGAGGATCGGCCGCCCGCCCTTCGTGCGCCCGCCGGCCAGCACCCAGTTGTTGCTGTTGCCGCGCCGCGAGCCGGACATCAGCCACTCGAGACCGGCTATCGGCTTTCGGCTTTCGGCTTTCGGCTGAGAGCTGGAAGCCGAGAGCTGGGAGCCGACCTGCAGGATCGCCGGCGCTGACGAGGGATACACGCCGGTCAACTGCCGCGCCACCGATTCGCCAAACTTCGCGGTGAGCGCCGAGCGCACCAGCTCCGCCTGGTGATTCTCCGCGAGCCGCCACGTCAGCAGTCGTCCGACCGCGAGCGAATCGATCGGTTCCCAATCCGGCGGTGTCAGGCGAAGTATCTGGAATTCGATCGGACGCATGCGGCCGACCATGGTGGCCGTGGTCGCGTTGACGCCGGCCGCGTATCGCTCCAGCGCCGTTCTCACCTCTGGCGGAGTGCGCTCCCATTCCGCCTTGGCCGCGTCGCGCAAGCCGAGCGTCAGGAATCGCTGATCGAGGGGAATGGTCCGGTCGCCCAGAATCTCGGAGAGCCGCCCCATCGTCACACGGCGATAGAGCTCCATCTGCCATCGCCGATCGCGGGCGTGGAGGACGCCGGCCGCGAACCACGCGTCCTCGGCTTCGATCGCATACACGGCCGGCACGCCGTGCTCGTCGAAAAGGACTTCCACCGGCGCTTTCAGGCCGGTGACCGTGAGCTGGCCGTCGAGAAGCGGGAGGGAGCTGCGGACCCACCACCATCCGGCTACCCCGGCCGCAATGACAAGGAGGATCGTCAGAACTTTCAGCAATCGTTTCATGCGTGTAACTTGCCGCCCTTCGGCGCTTCGACTAGGATGGGGGGCTGTGCGAGCCTAATTGACGTATCCATTAGGTTTACGTCTTATCGGGCGACAGCACGGTAGACCTTACACCGATTCCCTATTTCCGGAGACCTCTCGTGATCGAGGTTCAGCATCTTTCAAAGAAATACGGCCCATTTACAGCCGTAGACGACGTCAGCTTCCGAGCAGAGTCCGGTGAGATTCTGGGGTTCCTCGGGCCAAATGGCGCAGGCAAGACCACGACCATGCGCATCATCACCGGATACATGCCGGCCACTGGCGGCAAGGCGACGGTCGCGGGATTCGACGTGTTCGACCAGCCGCTCGAAGCCAAGCGGCGGACGGGGTATCTCCCCGAGACCCCGCCGCTCTATCCCGACATGACCGTGCGCGAGTACCTGCGCTTCGTCGCCAAGATCAAGGGCCTGCGCGCGAACGTGAACGATCGCGTCAATGCGGTGATGAAGAAGACGTGGGTCACCGACATGGCCGATCGCCACTGCGGCAAGCTCTCGAAGGGCTACAAGCAGCGCGTCGGCCTCGCACAGGCGCTGATCCACGAGCCCGAAGTGCTCGTGCTCGACGAGCCGACCGCCGGCCTCGATCCGAAGCAGATCATCGAGACGCGGCAGCTGATTCGCTCGCTCGCCGGCACGCACACGATTGTGCTGAGCACGCACATCCTTCCCGAGGTCGCACAAACCTGCCAGAAGGTCGTGATCATCAACAAGGGCAAGATCGTCGCCACCGACACGCCGCTGGCGCTGACCGAGCGCCTGCGCGGCTCCGCCACGATCTTCGTGCAGGCGCACGGACCGGCAGACGAGGTGCAGCGCGCGCTGCAGGGGATCACCGGCGTCGTCCGGGTCAATGTCACCGATCGGCGGGATGACGTCGGGAATTTCGACGTCGATACCGAAAAAGGCATCGACCTGCGGCGCGAGGTCGCGAGCGCCATCGTCCGCAACGGCTGGGGGCTGCTCGAGCTTCGGCCGATGGGCATGAGCCTCGAGGACATCTTCCTCAGCCTGACGACCACCGAGACCGAAGCGGAAGATCTCGAGGCGGAAAAGGCGGTGGTCGATGCGTAACACCCTTGCTATTACGCAGCGCGAGATGAACGCATACTTCGCGAGCCCGATTGCCTATGTGCTGATCGGCTTCTTCGCGTTGCTCTTCGGGTGGTTCTTCTACGTGCCGCTCGCCTACTTCGCCGAGCAGAGCGGGCAGGCGGGCATGAACCCGACGCAGGCGCTCAACATGAACCAGATGCTCGTCGGCCCGACGCTGATGAACACCACCGTGATCATGCTGTTCCTCTTCCCGCTGATCACGATGCGCACCTACTCCGAGGAGAAACGCTCGGGCACGATCGAGCTGCTCCTCACCTCGCCGGTCACCGACGTCGAGATCATCATGGGCAAGTTCCTCGGCGCGATGCTGCTCTACGGCGCGATGCTCGCCGTCACGCTGATCCACATGTCGGTCCTCTTCATCTTCGGCGATCCGGAATGGAAGCCGATCGCGACCGGTTATCTCGGATTGCTCCTGATGGGCGGCTGCTTCCTCTCGCTTGGCCTCTTCATCTCGAGCCTGACGAAGAACCAGATCGTCGCCGCGATGGCAACCTTCGGGGTCTTCCTGATGTTGTGGGTGATCAGCTGGATCAGCCAGTTCGTCGGACCGACAACGCAAACGGTGCTGCGCTATCTGTCGCTCACCGAGCACTTCGATGACTTTGCGAAAGGCATCATCGACACCAAGCACGTGATCTACTACCTGAGCTTCATGGCATTCGGCCTCTTCCTCACCGCCAAGTCGGTGGACAGCGAAAGGTGGCGAGGCTAGTCATGCAGAAAATCTTCGGCATCATCGGCTGGATCGGCACCGTGTTGGTATTCGGTGCCTTGGCCGTACGCGGGATCAACATCAACCTTCTGGGCATCCACATCCCATCGATCTATCCGGCATGGGCAGAGTACGCCTCGTACGGCGCATGGGCGGGCCTGGTCTGCGTGTTGATCTACATGGCCGGCCAGTGGCGTGACGTGGCCGTGTTCTACCGGGGACGCGGCGCCAGGTACGGCACGATGTCCCTTGTCAGCGTCGTCGTCTTTCTCGCCATCCTGGTCGCGGTCAACTACCTCGGCACGCGCCAGGGCAAGCGCTGGGATCTGACCGCCAACCAGGTCTTCAGCCTGTCGGATCAGACGATCAAGATCCTGAAGGATCTCAAGGAGCCGGTGAAGGTCACCGTCTTCGAGCGAAACGATCAGCTGGACGTGCACAGGGCCCGATTGCAGGAGTATCAGTATCAGACGACCCAGCTGACGACTGAATTCATCGATCCCGATCGTCAGCCGACGCGCGCCGCTTCCGCAAAGATCGAAACGCTGCCGACAATCCTGTTCGAATACAAGGGGCGCACCGAGCGTGTGACCTCGACGAACGAGCAGGACCTCACCAACGCGCTGATCAAGGTGCTGACCGGGACCGCTCGCAAGGTGTATTTCCTGCAAGGCCACGGCGAGAAGGACACCGCGTCAAGCGATCGCGGCGGACTGAGCGCGGCCACCGAGCAGATGAAGCAGGACAATTTCTCGTTTGATCAGCTCGTGCTGATCCAGCAGAAAACGATTCCGGACGACGCGACCATCGTCGTGATGGCGGGCCCGACGACGGACCTGTTCGCTCCGGAAATCGAGGCGCTCAACGCCTATGTCGCCAAGGGCGGCAAGGTGTTGGTCCTGCTCGATCCGTTGCTGAAAGGGCCGGCGCAGCCTCTGCTGACGCAGTTCCTCGCCGATTGGGGCATCAGGGCCGGATCGGATGTCGTGCTTGATATCGCCGGCAGGGCGAAGCTCGGCGCCGACGAATCGATCACAGTGGCCGCGGAGTATCCCTCGCACCCCATCACCACGGGCTTCCGCGTCGTGACGGCGTTTCCAATGGCGCGCTCGATGGCTCCGATCGAAGGCGGCTCGAACGCCCACATCGCCCAGCCGCTCGTGAGGACCAGCGAACAGAGCTGGTCCGAAGCGAACCTCTCGGCGCTCGGTGACGAGAAGACCGAAGTCGCATTCAACGCCGACAAGGGTGACAAGCAGGGGCCCGTCACGGTTGGCGCTGCGGTATCAGCGCCTGCAACCGTGACACCGCCTTCCGGAAACTCGTCGCCGGGGTCGCCGGATTCAGAGCGCAAACCGGAAACGCGCATCGTGGCGCTCGGCGATTCGGACTTCGCCACGAACCAGAACATCGGGTTTGCCGGCAATCGCGATTTCTTCATGAACACGCTGAACTGGCTGTCGCAACAGGAGAACCTGATCGCCATTCGCCCGCGCCAGCCCGAGGATCGACGGCTGTCGCTGACGCCCGATCAGCAGAACCGGATCGCGATCCTGACGATCTTCCTGATCCCGGGCATCGTGTTCGCGTCCGGCATCTACGCCTGGTGGCGGAGACGCTAGCATGCGCGGCCTAGCTTCCACGCTCATCCTCGTGGTCGTCCTCGCGGGGCTTGGCGCCTACATCTACTTTGTCGACTCGAAGCGGCCGGCGGGAGGCGTCGACAGCTCGTCGGCGACGAAGGAAAAGGTCTTCACCGTCGAGGCCGACAAAATCAACGAGCTGCGCATCAGCTACCAGGGTGAATCCTCGCTGCTCAAGAAGGCCGAAAGCGGCTGGACGATGCTCGAGCCGGCGCAGATCGAGGCGGATCCACCCGAGGCCATCGGCGTCGCGACGGCGTTGACCAATGTCGAGATCGTGCGCGTCGTTGACGAGAACGCCACGGACCTCGAACAGTTTGGTCTCGCGAATCCGTCGATCACCGTCGCCTTCAAGGCCGACGGCGGCGCGTCCGGAACGCTGAAGCTGGGCAACAAGAACGCGACGCAGGGAGAAATCTACGCGCTCAAGAACGATGAGAAGCGCGTGTTCCTGATCTCGTCGTTCCAGGAAACGAGCTTCAACCGCAAGCCGTTCGACCTGCGCGACAAGAAGATCCTGAAGTTCGATCGCGACAAGGCCGATTCGCTGGTGCTCGTCAAAGGCGCGAACACCATCGAGATGGCGCGGACGAACAGCGAATGGAAGGTCGTGAAGCCGGTGCCATCGCGCAGCGACTACAGCGCGATCGAAGGGTTCCTGACCCGCCTCTCGTCGTCGAACATGTCGAAGTTGATCGAGGAGAACCCGAAGGACCTCTCGAAATACGGGCTCGACAAGCCGGCGATGACGGTCACGATCGGCGCCGGCAGCGCGAAGACGGTTCTCGAAGTGAGTAAGGCCAAGGACGGTGAGACCTACGCGAAGGATGCGTCCCGGCCGATCGTGTTCATGGTCGACACGACGCTGCAGGGCGATCTGGAAAAGAACTTCGACGACTATCGCAAGAAAGAGCTGTTCGAATTCAGGCCGTTCTATCTCGCGAAGCTGCGCGCGGTCCTCGACGCTCCGGGCGGCCCCAAGACCTACGAGTTCGAGAAGCAGAAGCCGGCAAAGCCCGAAGATCCCGAGACCTGGAAAGTGACGCGGGTGGGCGGATCGAGTCATACTGCCGACCAGACCGCGATGGACGATCTGCTGAACAAGCTGCTGGCGATCAGGGCCGAGTCGTTTGTCGACGCAAAAACCAGGACCGGTCTCGACAAGCCCGCGCTCGTCGTCAGCGCCAGTTTCGACGAAGGCAAGTTCGAGCGCGTCCGATTCGGCCAGGTCGGCGAAGTCGCCTACGGCGCGCGCGACGGCGAAGCCAGCGTCGCGAAGATCGACCTGCCCTCGTTCCGCAACGCGCTCCAGGCCTTCGATTTCGCGGTGACGCCCAAAGAGCCCCCGCCGGCTCCGAAAGAGGGCGAGAAGAAGTGAGTGAGCGAGCGCGCACGTTCGCGATACTGACGAACGTCGCGCTCGTGCTTTTCATCGGCGCCTGCGCGCCGAAGACAGCGACGCCCGTCACCGCGCCCTCGGCGGGCGCCCGCGTATCTCCCGAAGAACAGCTGCGAAAGGATCTCCAGGCGATCTTCACCGACAGCGCCGTCGATCACGCGGTCTGGTCGGTGTCGGTGCAATCGCTGAAGCAGGGCGGAGCGCTCTACAGCCTCAACGCGTCGCGGATGCTGACACCCGCGTCGAATCAGAAACTGATCACGAGCGCCGTCGCAGCCGATCGCCTCGGCTGGGACTATCGCTACACGACGAAGATCTACTCGACTGGAACGTTGACGGACGGCGATCTCGACGGCGACCTGGTCGTCGTGTCGAACGGCGATCCGACGATTAACCCGAGGCATCCCGATCGTTGGGGCGCGTTCGATGCATGGGCCAAGGAGCTCTACGCGAAAGGCATTCGCCGCGTCGGTGGACATCTAATCGGCGACGACAACGCGTTCGCCGAGCCCGGCTACGGCTTCGGATGGGCGTGGGACGACCTCGTCACCGGCTATGGCGCCGCCGTCGGCGCGCTGCAATACAACGAAAACCAGATCGAGCTGATGATCTTGCCGGGGCCGGAAGCCGGCGCACGCGCCATCATCAGCCAGTCGCCCCCGGGGGGCGGCATGCTCCTGGATCACGGCGTCACCACCGTCGCGGCGGGACAGCCGTCCCGCATCACCGTTGAGCGGAGTCCCGGTTCGGCGATGCTCAGGGTCATCGGCCAGGTGGCGATTGATTCGCCGCCCGTCACCGAGCTCGCGGCGGTTCCGAATCCGACCCTGTTTTACCTGAACGCCCTTCGCGCAACGCTCGAACGCCACCGCATCTTAGTCGGCGGCAATACGCTCGACATCGACGATCAACGCGTCAAGCCCGACTACAGCCGCGCCACGTTGCTGCTCGAGGATCAATCGCCCACGCTTGATGCGGTGATCGACGTCTGCCTGAAATGGAGCCGCAACGAGTACGCGGAAACGATGCTGCGATCGCTGGCCCTCGCCTTGCCCACCGTAGCCTTGGCGAAGGTGGGCGGCGCCGAGGCCACGGCCGAAGCGGGCCTCACCGTCGTCAACGAGACGCTGCTGAACTGGGGCGTGAAGCCGGAGCTGTACGTCGCGCGTGACGGATCAGGATTGTCGAGGAACGACTACATCGCGCCGGAAGCGCTCATCGGACTGCTGACCCGCATCTGGCGCGATGAGCGTCACCGCGAGAAGTTCCAATCGACGCTGCCGCAATCGGCCACCAGCGGCACGCTCGAGAACCGCATGAAGGACACGCCGGCGGCCGGGCGCGTGTGGGCGAAAACCGGATCGATGTCGAACGTCCGTTCGCTCTCCGGCTATCTGCTGACGCTGGACGGCGAGCCGCTGGTGTTCTCGATCATCGTGAACGGCTACCACGTGCCGTCCACACGCATCGAGGCGGCCATGGACGAAGCGCTTGTGCGCCTCGTCAAATTCCCGCGCGAGCTTCATGAAGAATGATCCTGATCCCTGATCCCTGATCCCTGATCCCTGATCCCTGATCAGAGTTGCACGAACCGGCCGAAGATGACGGCCATCGCCATACCAACGGCGCCGACCACGAGCGCGCCGGCCATGCCGACGGCGAAAGGCTTCATGCCGACCCCCTTGAACACCGCGAAGTTGGTGTTCAGGCCGACCGCCGCCATCGCGGTGCCCAGCAGAATCTGCGACGCCCAGTAATCACCCAGTGATTTGGTGATCGAGGCCCACTGCGCGGCGCTCCACACGCCGAACGCAGCGCCGTTCGAGGTCAGCGTCCAGTCGCCGATCGAGCGCACGACCGCCATCGCCAGGAAGCCGATCACGAAGCCGGGGACGAGCGACGTGAAGAGAACGGAATAGCTGCCGGACCCGATCTTCGCCTGCGTCCGCGCATGCATCCACGTGAGAATCGGGATGACCACAACGAGAAAGATATTCCTCGTCAGCTTCGTGACGGTCGCCACGTTCAGCACCACTTGATCGTTATAGACCTGCTTGTAGGTCAATGCCGCACCCATCACTTGCGAAGTGTCGTGAACGGCGGTGCCGAGGAACAAGCCGATCGTTTCCGACGAGCCGAGCACCGCGTGCGCGAGATACGGATACGTCAGCATGCCGAACAAGCCGAACGCGACGACGTTCGCGACCGCGTAGGCGACTTCCCTCTCGTCGGCCTCGATCGCCGGCGCGGTCGACACGATCGCGGTGACGCCGCAAATGCTGGTGCCTGCCGCGATCAGGATGCCCAGTCGCGGCGGCAAGCCCAGCTTGCGGTTGAACCACGTCACGAAGATCAATCCGGTCGCAATCGCGGCAAGGACCACGGGCAGGCCCGCGACACCAAGCTTGAGGACATCGAACAGGCTCAGCCGGATACCGACGAGCACGATGCCGGCCCGAAGGATCGTCGTCGTCGCGAACTTGAGACCGGGATTGAGCGAGGCCGGCAGCGGCAGCGTGTTTCGCAGCAGCAGCCCGAGAACGATCGCCACGGGAACGCCGGAGAGCGGACTACTGCCCGTCAGTCCCTGGGCGGCAAGAATCTGCTGGCCGATCAGATCGGCGAGCCAGAAACCCACCAGCATCACCACCACCGCCGCCAGGACGCCGGGTATGTATTTCATTTGGCTCTTCCGGCTCCCGGTTCCCGGTTCCCGGCTCCCGGATTCATCGCCCGACCAGCCAGAATCCGCCGATGACGAGCGCGGCGGCAGAGGACGCATACAACAAGCTGTTGAAGCGGCCGAAGCGAATCGAGATCAAGCCAATACCCGCGGCAAACGCCGACATCGCGGCGATCGCGCCGATGCCGAAGCCGGCGAGGTACAGAATCGATTCAGCGCGCACGGAAAACGCGAGCGCCGGCAGGACGCCGAACAAGTGCGAGCTGCCCGCCAGGCCGTGAATCGAGCCCATCACAAATGACGCGCCGGTGTGTGAGTGTGACGTGACAACGGCGCGCGTCGACTTCCAGATGCCCCAGACGCCAATCGCTATCAATGACAGACCGACGATGCGTTCGCTGTAGACCGAGATCGAGTCGAGAGGCAACTGCTCTTTCAGGAGAAGGAGCAACGCGGCGATCAGGAGCACGCCGGCGGTGTGGCCAGCGCCCCACTGCAAACCGATCCGCCATTTATTCCGATCGCCATCGATTACGAGTGGCGCGACGGCGGCGAGATGATCGGGACCGGCGAACACGTGCAGCGATCCCGCTGCGAGGCCGGCCAGGAAGGCAAACATCATCGCTGGATGGACTTCAGTTGGAAGTACTCCTCGATGGCCAGCGGTCCGATCTCGCGCCCGATGCCCGACTTCTTGTAGCCGCCGAACGGGGCCAGCACGTTGAAGCGTCCGCCATTGATATCGACCTGGCCGGTTCGAAGCTGCTTCGCCACTTCGAGCGCGCGCTCGGGCGTCGCGCCCCACACGCCGCCTGCGAGTCCGTACGGTGAATCATTCGCGATCGCAATCGCGTCCGCTTCGGAATCGGCCGGAATGATCGCCAGCACGGGTCCGAAGATTTCTTCCTGCGCGATCGTCATCTTGTTGTCGACGTTCGCGAAAATCGTCGGCTCCACGTAGAAACCCGTCGGCAGGTTCGCGGGCCTGCCGCCGCCGGCGACGAGCGTGGCGCCTTCCTTCTTACCCTGCTCGATGAATCCGAGCACGCTGTCGCGCTGGCCGGCGGATGCCAGCGGACCGAGGCGCGTGTTCTTGTCGAACGGATCGCCAAGCGTCAGCTTCGCGAGCTGGCCTTTCGCGAGCTCGACGGCCTCGTCGTGTCTCGATCGCGGCACGATCATGCGTGTCCACGCCGAGCAGGTCTGCCCGGAGTTCTGCATGCAGTTGTTGACGCCCGCGGGGATCGCCTTGTCGAACGGCGCGTCATCGAGGACGACGAACGCGGACTTGCCGCCGAGCTCGAGACACACCTTCTTGATGCCGTCACCCGCGACGGAGGCGATTCGCCGCCCGGCATGCAGCGATCCCGTGAAGCTCACCATGTCGACGTCGGGATGCGCGACGATGGCTTCGCCGACGACACGACCCGATCCGGAGACGATGTTCAGCACGCCTTTCGGGAGGCCGATTTCGTGCGCCGCTTCGGCGAGGTGAAAGGCGCTGAGCGGCGCCATTTCCGCCGGCTTCAGGACAATCGTGCATCCCGCCGCCAGGGCCGGCGCGATCTTGCAGACCACTTGATGCAGCGGGTAATTCCACGGCGTCACGCAGCCGATGACGCCGATCGGTTCCTTGATGACGAGCGAGTTGCCGAGCTCTTCTTCGAGCTTCGCTTCGCGGATGAACTTCGCGTTCATCCCGATCATCATGATCGGGAACTCGGCCTGCACCTTGGTGGCAAATCCGATCGCGGTCCCGACCTCGTGCGCGATCGCCTCGGCGATCTGCGGCACGCGCGTCTTCATCGCCGCCGAGAGTTTGTCGAGCCACTGCGCCCGCTCCTCAACCGGCAGCCGGCTCCACGATGCGAAAGCCTTGCGCGCCGCCTTGACCGCGCGATCGACGTCCGCCGCGCCGCCGCGCGGCACGCGCGAGAACTCCTGCTCGGTCGCCGATGAGATGACGGCGATCGTCTCGGTGCCGCTCGACGCCTGCCACGCACCGTCGTAGTAGTGCTTGTCGTAGGTCATGAATCTTTCAATTCTACGCTATGCTTTTTGACTACCTATGGAGATCTCAGGGAAGACATTCGTCATCACCGGAGGGGCGTCGGGCCTTGGGCGCGCGTCCGCTGAAGCCATCGTCGCCGCGGGCGGCAACGTCGTCCTGCTGGACGTCAATGCTGAGACGGGCAAGGCCGCGGCGCAGGCGATCGGATCGAA
>Ga0193741_1000127_pt1 | contig 19562 bp, 19 predicted proteins | sample L2s2metaG_FD_143059 | JGI IMG/M metagenome (GOLD analysis project Ga0193741, IMG submission 143059) | Soil microbial communities from a riparian zone of the East river system, Colorado, United States - L2s2 | ecosystem: Environmental > Terrestrial > Soil > Riparian zone | place: USA: East River...
GGTATAAGAGGAAAAAAGGTGAAGGTAGTTATGATGGAAAAGGATGCAATCAGTTTACAGGATGCATTCCTGAGTGTAAATTTTATTTAGAAAAAGGAAAACTTGCCGAAAATGAAGGATTTGATTAGTCTTATTAACTTATTTTCTATTTCTTTCTTTTGCAATAGAAATTTAATATCCATGTATATATTTTCATAATATTTTTTCCAATAACTTTATGAACAGTTAAATATATACTACATACCTCTGGGCTTCACAGTACTTTTGACAGCCTCCTCGCTTCTTTTTTTAGATAAAATAAAATACAAAAAGCTTAGTATTGTGATCGATATTAATTGTTAATTAAAAGGTAAATTTGAGGTTATCATTTTATTTCCTATTGCAACTAAGGAGTATATACTCCTAAGTATTTCACCATTATTTTAAATATAATAACAAAAGAAATTAAAGGTATACATCTCGTTTTATTATATATGATCAGAAATAAAGTGGTAATTGTAACAGGAGCAAGTAGCGGGATTGGTTATGCAACTGCTTTAGAATTATCAAAAGCAGGTGCAAAGGTGGCTGCTGGAGCTCGAAGAGTAGAAAAACTAGAAACTTTGAAAAATGAAGTTCAAAAATCTGGTGGTGAAATAATAGTTAAAAAGCTTGATGTTACAAAAAAAGAGGATTGTGATTCATTTATAGACTTAGTAACTAAAACATGGAATCATATTGATATTCTAATTAATAATGCTGGTATTATGCCACTAAGTTTTTTTAAAAATCTTAAAGTAAGTGAATGGGAACAAATGATTGATGTAAATCTAAAAGGAGTATTGTATTGTACTGCAGCTGTTATTCCATTTATGATTACAAAAAAATCTGGTCATATTGTTAATATTTCATCAGTAGCAGGAAGAATTGTGTTTCCAGCTGGAAGTGTATATTGTGCTACTAAACATGCTGTGACAGCATTTAGTGAAGGCTTAAGACAAGAATTAAGTCAACGTTATAATATCAAAGTAACATGCATTGAACCTGGAGTTGTCTCGACAGAATTACCAAATACAATTACCGATAAATCTTTGGAATCGTTCGTTGAATCTGTAAAAGAAATGGAATCATTAAATGCAGAAGACATTGCTAATGCAATTATATATTCTCTTGATTCCCCACAGTATCTCAATATTAATGAAATATTATTAAGGCCTTTGTCTCAGGAAAAATAATCATTTTTTAAGTTTTATTTTTTAATATTTTTCTTCAAAATATTACAAAAAGAGAAGTTGTATAGAACTAATATTCGATATTAAACCTAAAAAAACACATTTATAGTTATCATTATTAGTGACCATAAATAATCATTTTATTAGAGTAATCACACGTTATTTTGGTTTCTTTATATTGTTTATAAAAAAAATTGAATTATTGTACTAAATAAATTCTTCTTAGTCAATATATAATATGGATATACAATAAAAATATCTGATAATTTTGACTATTTCTATAATAAAAAATATATCATAAATCAAATATTCTATATTTACAATGATTTAATGGCAATATACGTAGAATAATAATTTATATCTATTTAAAAACTCTATTGAATATTATAATAATTTATCTAAACTGATAAGACGAATTAATATAATATCTCGAGAAATGAAAGGTTTATTCGATAAAATCAAATATCGGAATAAGTATTAATCTGTATAGCTCGAGAAGCCCGGTCGAATCAGTTTTTTATTAACTGATGCCGAGTCTAGCGGCTAAACTCCTTGGTAGGGCTAGGGATTTCAGGCTCTGGATCTCTGAAAAGAAACCTGGAGACAGCAGTTCGAATCTGCTCCGGGCTATAAATTTATTTTTTTAGGTCCAGCTTCAATAATTTTCTTAGATACAGCGCCAAATTTTTCAAAATTTTGGATAAATAAGTTGGCTAGCTTTGTTGCTGCCTGAAAATACTCTTCTTGATTATCCCACGTCATTACTGGGTCTAATAGCTCATTTGGTACTCCAGGACATACTAAAGGTATATCTAAATTAAATATATGATGAGTTTTAAAGGAACTTTTCGTCAGAGATCCATTGATAACTGCAGTAACCATAGATCTGGTATATTTCAAATCAATTCTTTTGCCTATTCCATAAGGTCCACCATACCAGCCGGTATTGATAAGATATACCTTTGTATTATGAGTAGTTATTTTGTTTCCTAACATTTCTGCATATTTTGTAGCATGAAGAGGCATAAATGGAGCACCAAAACATTGTGAAAAAGTTTCTTTGGGTTGGGTAATTCCTCTTTCAGTCCCAGCTAATTTACTAGTATATCCTGACATAAAATGATACATAGCACCTTCTTTACTAAGTTTAGCAATGGGTGGCATAACTCCAAAGGCATCAGCAGTTAAGAATACTATAACTTTGGGATGACCTGCTACACTTGGAATAACCGCACCTGGAATAAATTCCAAAGGATATACCACACGAGTATTCTCAGTAAGTGAACCATTAGAAAAGTCCGGAACCCTCGTATCTTTTGAAATAACTACATTTTCCATTACCGATCCAAACTTGATCGCATTCCAAATTTGTGGTTCTGTTTCCCGCTTCAAGTTAATACATTTAGCATAACACCCTCCCTCAAAATTAAAAATACCTTTAGAAGACCATCCATGTTCATCATCTCCTATTAAAAACCTATTAGAGTCCGCTGAAAGGGTGGTTTTTCCAGTGCCTGATAATCCAAAAAATAAAGCAGAATCGTTATTCTTTCCAACATTTGCAGAACAGTGCATAGGGAATATATTTTGTTCTGGCAAATAATAATTCATTAAAGAAAAAATTGATTTTTTAATTTCTCCTGCATATGACGTAGAACCAATTAAGATTATTCTTCTCTTTAAATTGATAACTATAAAAGTTTCAGAATTAGTTCCCTCTCTTTGTGGTATTGATTTAAAGTCGTTTAATGCAATTAAAAGAACTTTTGGTTTATATTTTTCGATATCTACTTTTGTTGGTTTTATAAATATTTGATTGGCAAAAATAGACTGCCATGCCCTATCTGTTATTATACTTATAGGAAGCCTAACTTCTTCGTCAGATCCTACAAAACCATTGAACAAAAAAAGTTCTTTATTTTTTACAAATTTTTTCATTCTCTCAAAAATACTTTTGAAATTCTCTTCAGAGATAGGATGGTTTACTTTTCCCCAGTTAATGGTTTTTGTTGTCATATTGTCTTTTACTATATATCTATCATCAGGAGATCTTCCAGTAAATTTACCGGTTTCAACTGATAACGAACCAGTATTAGACAAAATTGCTTCTTTTCTTTGAATTGAAGATTCTACAAGCTCAGGAATGGATAAGTGGGAATATAATTTTTTTGGATATAATCCAAAGTTTTTAATCATTGTTAAGCTTTTCAATTTTCCTTTCTCTGAATCCTTGGCCATTAGGCTATCTTTACGGATTATTATTAGCAGTATTTAATTGATTTCCTTTAACAAAGAACAGTTTTTTAGATCACCTTGAGACATTATATTCGGAAATCTATCTTGATTTTTAATTCTGAAGATATAGGATGCAATAAACTGTACTCAACAACTCTATTTTATTAGCATTTCTGTGAGATCAATATTAAAAAACGTTCTTAATATGCCAATATAACTTTCTATAGGAGGAGGTATCTCCTTTTCACAAGCAACTCCATTATTCCACGCATTTATCCAGATTACCATACTCAATAGAATATTGACAAATCTCGCATATTGGGTTGGGGTTTCAAGTTTATGTATATATTTTTCAGAGATGAGCCACGATGCGGTGAAATCTATACATGAATTGCCATAAATAGCTTTTATTTGTTGTTTTAATTCTGAGGCATAGTTGAATGGTTTTTTACACATTATGAAAGGATAATCAACTCGGGAAGGAAGAATAAGACCAGGAGGAGATAAGAGGGTGACTATTCTTGAACCTATTTTCATCTCTTTTTCAATTTTTTGTTTTAGTTTATCTATTAGCGTTATATCATTAAACCAGAAAAACACAATACTAGCTTCAGAAAGGTTCAAGACTTCTATGGATTTTTTTAGAATTTCAATTCCTTGGCTATTTTTGATTTGATTTTTCGCATTGATAACAAATTTCTCGTTATCATCAATACCTATCACCTTTCTAACATTGAATTCCTCTTTTGCAATTTCTAATGACTTAATATTATTTCCAAATCCAATATAATAAAATACATCCTGTGGAGATAATTCAGAAAATTTAAAAAGATTTCTAAAAACATTATCAGCTATTGTTATATCATGACCAGAAATTACTTCTGAAGGTAAATGAGAAATGAATTCATCTATTTTCAAGTTTTATATTTTTTCTTTTAACAATATATATTGTTTTTTTATGACAATACTGAATTTGAGAAAAGCTATTTAATACAAATTTTCTTTCTCATTAAATTATTAAATACTTTTCAATCTAAAAAATAAATAAATAAATAAATAAGAATAACTTTATAAAGTGAAATTGCCATATGAGAAATATGTTTGATCTTAAAGATTATTTCTCTAGGAATATCGATCAAATAAGAAAGATCATCTATAAGTCTGATGAATCATACGAGAGAATAGTTTGTCAAATTTGTAATAGAATTTGCTATAACAAAAAAGATCTAAAAATTCATTTAAAGAAAGAACATCCTGATCTTCCTTCACCCCAAACTAGAACTTAGATCTTTCTTAAAAAGTTGCTATTTAATACTTAATGAGGATAACATAAAAAAACTTTTTATCATATATTACATACTTTAAAATATGATTATGATTTTATTTGAATATGGCAGAAAATAAATATGATGTAGGATTTAATAAATTTAAGAATATTTACGGTGAATTGGGTATTAGAGTACTCCAAGATGTGAAGCAAACCTCTACTGATATGGTGAAATATATAGTTGAATTTGCATTTGGAGAAATTTATAGCCGAAAGGGACTAGATGTTAAATCAAGAGAAATAGTCTCTATCTCCTCGTTATTAACCTTAGGAAATGCAGTACCTCAATTAAAGTCACATATTCATGGGGCTTTAAATATAGGATGTAGCCGAGGTGAAATTTTAGAAATCGTTATACAAATTTTATTATATAGTGGTTTTCCTAATGCCCTAAATGGATTACAAACTGTGAAAGAAGTATTTGAAGAAAGAGATAAAAATGGAATAAATAATTAAAATACGAATCTCTGAATATTATCTATTATTTGATCGAACTCTATAACGTTTAGTTGTTTCAAATTTGATAAAAAACAATTGAAACAAAATCTAAAGTTTTTGTACTTCAGTATGTTAATACGTATAGATATTGATCTTTGAATTTAATACAAATAGTAAACCTGCAAATATAATTTAACTGGGCTTAGATAATTCCTTAAACTTACTTTATTTTTTCTTGTATTGGTATTTCATAGTTATAGATCAATAAATTTGTCAATCAGGAGATTTTTGAAAGATTTGACTTCATCAATTTAATGATATTGGATCACCATATTATATTGTGTATAATATTCTCCTTAAGAATGAATACCACAATAATTACAATTTATTATCTATATACTTCAAATCTTTTGAATTAATTTATCCAGTGATTGTTGTTCTATTTATGGCTCTATAATGTAAACTAAGATCTCACTTCGTTTCCACTCCCACCAATGGACTGAGTAAAAATCTAGGAATTCAATGAATATAATATCAAACTTATACTAATCTGTAGAATATTTTTCTAAACTTTACTCTTCAATTTACTCTTAGCAAGATTTAGATGAACGTTCTTATTTACTTTAGTTAATCAATACAAAATCCTAAATATTTTTACAAACTATTACCATTAAATAAGATGATACAACTGTTTAATTTAATGAGAATGGCCTTTGGATGCTTTTCTTATACCCCTTATTATAATAAAAATTAATTATAATATATAATAAAAAGTTGGCATAATTCAAGTTTATATACAATTAACTTCATTTGCTAAAATTATAGTTAAAACCTTTGAAAATTTGTAAATTTCTCAAGTAAAAGAAAAAGAATAGTACTTAGATAATAGTATTCTAATTTTATTTTTCGTGTAGTATTAGTAAATATAGATTTATGTTACCAAAGTGAAAAAATTAAATTAGAAATATTAATAAATTTCGAGATCAGTTATACTATGATGAGTACGAAAATTCAACTTTGTTTAATTATATATATTGTAATGGGATCCGTAATATTTATGAATTCGGGACTCCTACAGGAAGGGCTAGCACAAAATTCAACTGATTCTAATCTATCGAGCAGTAACGATAGAGGGTTACAACATGTCAATAATCTAACTACAGAGAAAGATTATGGTTTGGCTACTGTGCCCTTGGTGATTAACATTACCAAAAACTCAAATGCTACAGACACTGTCATTGATTTCATTATCAACCAGGTAAATAGCAGTGTTATAGATATTTCTATATTAGAAGATCTTGCTAAAGATCGAATCCCTTTATTAATTGATACATTAAAGAATACAAATGCTTCTAGTATTGCTGCTGAATATGTGATTAATAGTACAAAGGAAGGAATATTGGCAAATAGGACAGGTAATTAATTCATTTTTTCTATTTGCCTTATCAGTTTGGTTTAGTTAATTCTTTTTCTGGATAGGGTACAAGAAATACGTCAAGGTCGTGTGCTATCTGTATATTAGCAAAATTTATTTTTGCTTCTATTTCTATTAACTTGAGATTAGTATATCTAGAACTAAAATGAGTTAATATTAATTTTTTTACATTTGCAATTTTTGCTAATGAAGAAGCCTCTGAGGCGGTAGAATGAAATCTTTCAATAGCCTTTTTTCTTTCTTGTGTTGTAAAAGTAGATTCAAAAACTAATACATCACAACCTTTAAAAAATAGTTCTAATTTCTTTGATGGTCGAGTATCTCCAGAGATCCCGATTTTACGACCTGGACGAGAGGGCCCTGTGAACTCTTTTGCAAAAAATTTTGTACCTTTGTATTCTATATCAAATCCATGTTGTAATAAGCTATACAATTTCCCTTCGGGGATACCAACTTGTTGTGCATGCTCAATGTTAAATATTCCAGGTCTTTTGTGTTCTTCTAAGATGAATGAAAAAGCAAGAATAGAATGATCTGCAAGGCACGCTTTGATAAAATACTCCTTTTCTTCAACCAAGATCCCTTCCTTTTGTATTGCATGAATAGTAATCTGATAGTTAACATTAAAGTTGAGTATCTTTTGATTTATCAAAATAAATTCTTGTAATCTAGACTCTCCAAATATCTCAATAGGCTTTGTTCTGCCCATTAACGAAAGGGTTTGTAATAGACCTAAAAGCCCTAAACAATGATCTCCATGGATGTGTGTTACGAAGATTTTCATTTTTTTATTTATTCCTAATTTTGATCTGATAAACTTAATCTGCATTCCTTCTCCTGCATCAAATATTATTATTTCATCTCCTCTTGCAATGGCAATAGAAGATAATCCTCTCTCGTAAGTTGGAATAGCTGCAGAAGTACCCAAAAATACTATTTTTAATTCTACCATGTAAATCGCCTTATTTTGATTAAGAAGTAATGTCCTCAATCGGATTAATTAGCATTAACTAATATGTTTGACAATACTACGGATAGATCTACTTTGGAACAAATACTTGGAACTGAATTTGTTGAAATAATTTCTTTCACCCCTGAATTTATAATTTTTTCAAAGGCATTGTCTACAAGAATTGCGTGAGTACACAATACAGTAATATTTGCTATTTTTTGTTTTTGTAATACTTCACATGCCTTTACTATACTTCCTCCAGTACTAATCATATCATCTACCAAAATTGCATTCATTCCATCAACTTTCATTCCTATATTTTCATCTATGGAAACAAATCCTGTTTTTCTATCTCTCTTTTTTTTGAGGCACAACATTGGTAACTTTAATAATTGAGCAAATTTATTAGCCCTTTCTATTCCTCCTGCATCAGGTGAAATGATAAAAGATTTGTCTATCGTTATATTATTTTTTATATAATCTGCAAGAGCTGGAATAGCAGTAACATTTTTAATATTCACTGAAAAATATGATAAAGAAACATCGTTGTGGATATCTACTGTTATTACTTCATCTACTCCAAAGTTTTCTATTACTTGAGCTAATACTGCAATACTAATAATTTCACCTTCTAAAAATGCCTTATCTTGTCTTGCATATGCCATATAGGGAATTATGACTGTTATTTTTGAAGCATTATCTTTTTTACATTTATGAATAATCATTAGTAACTGAATTATATGTCTGTCTGGAGGTGGATAAAGTGATTGAACAATTATACAATGTTTATTATTAACAGATGGAAAACGAAGCTTGGTTTCTCCATCTGAAAATATCTTTAGCTCTGGTTCAATAATTTTAACATTCAAATTCCTGGAAATACTCCTAGCCAAGTGTACGGAAGCAGGCCCTGCTATTACCACTGAATTTTCAAACAAATGATATTAACAAATCTAATCCAATCATAAAAACCTTTTTTACAAAGGTTACTCTATGAAGAATAAGCATAAAGTTTTTTATCATGTCGTGATTAAAATGTCTTATTGAGTGAAAGCTCCCTTTATTGTATTCAACAAGATCATGGTAATTGTAATGGTATAATAACTAACCAAGATATAAAATATGAGGGATCAAAAATATGTAATTGTCCGTGTCACAATAGTATATATCAATTGATTAAAAAGGCCTCTTTGGCTTTAAGCAATAAAGAGAACAGTAATTATTTTGGGTCGCAAATATAGTTAAATGATTCATTCATTGAAAAAATCGAAAAAATATATTATTATACGTTAATCCATGCAAACATTATATTTTTATTATAAGTGTGATTTTATCCGTATTTGTTTTATCTATTTCGTTTTTTAATGCATCTATAAGATGGTCTGGAGAGATTAAACTAGAAAAATCAACTATTTTCATGTCATCTAAAATATGTATTTGCGGGGCCAATTCTTCATTTGATTTATCCATCAATTGATGTATCATTGTATCTATTTCATTTTTAATTTTTTTATTTCCACTAATAATCTTTGCATTCTCCAGCATTAATCTTATTCTTCCGAACTTGTCTAATATGACAATGGGATTTTTTCTTTTTTTTACAAAAAACTGTTTTTTTATTGTTTCACAAGTAAATCCAAAATAATTTTTCATGTTTAATATTGGTTGAACATGATTACTATCTAAGATTGAACAAGCTATAGCTGAGGCTTCCTTTTCGTTAATTTCCTTTCGATTGTTCTTACCAATATCTAGTTCAACGTTACCTGTAGCTATTGCTCTTAGTAAGGTACGTTCCTTGACGAATTCCGTTTGGATTGATATAGATTCTGGAACAGCACCTCTATCCAGAGCTCTTTTTTTAACCTCCTCTATGACATTAGATACATCATTGGGACCAGGCTTATCGATTGTCTTTTCTATTTCTTCATAAATCATTGCGGCTGCTACACCTATAGAAGAAACCACCTCTGCATTTTTAGCTATTTCATGAGTAAATTTACATTTTGTGGCCATATAGGGAACTAAAACCGACGCCCCTCCTCCTCCACCAACAAGTATGATTTTATTCTCATCCAAATGATATTCTTTTATCATGGGTTCCATTATATGTAAAATCTTTTTAGTAGAAAAATCTAATATCATGCCTGCAATTGTTTGATAATCTAATCCAATCTTTTCCCCAAGTAAAGAAAGCGATTTAATTGCTGATTTTTGATTTCCAAATGCATAATCTTCCTTTTTTATTAAGCCTAAAGCATTGGCTGCACAAGTATTAGTTATTGCAATTTTTTTATTATTTGCTGTTTCTATACAAACATAATCGTCAGGATCCGTTTCATTTGGTTTGAATGTTATTATTCTAGCATTTTCTAATTCGTGAGGTTCAACAAAACAGGAATATCTTAGACCTGCTATATGTGCAGAGCGGGGTCCCACATCAATAATTTTCTGATTAGAAATTCTAATTAAAGAGCCACCTGCAACACCGGCTACTCTAACATCAACCGAACGTATGCAGGTAGGATGATCCATTATAGAAACATATCTAATTTCAGGTTTTCCGTTTTTTATAATGGATATATTGGTAGATGTACCCCCTATCTCTATGAAAACCCCGTGTAAAATGTGCGAATATAATAAAGCACCAGCAACACTAGCAGCTGGCCCAGATAATATTGTTAAAATAGGTTTATTTTTAAACGTATCAATATCTGTTACTCCTCCATCTCCTTTCATTATCATAATAGGACACGATATATTCTCCTTTCTAACTGCTTCTTCCACATATTTTGCAGTACTAATTGCTTTTGGCATTATTCCTGCATTAATAGCAGCAGTTAATGTCCTAATTTCTAATCCATAAATGCCTGTTAATTCATGACCGCCAGTAATAGGTATATCAGAATAGTTCATTACATATTTTTCATTGCTAGGATCATCCACACCATATGCTTCACTAACCACTAATACATCTGCTCCTTCCTTTTTAAGTGAAGCAATAGTAAAAATTATTTCATTTATATCAAGATATTTTGAGGTATCCATAAACCTATAACAAGTGTGTAAATACTTATGAAGTGAGAGCTCTACGTTTTTTATATTTGTTCTTTTAACGACATTAGATTTTTCTAATCCCACACCCATTCCGATAATGCCAACTTTGACGGTGTCCCCTTCAAGTAGGGCATTGACAGCTTGAGTCGTGCTGTGTGAGATTAATTCAATTTCAGATCTTTCTATACTAAAATGTTTGATTAAATCTCTTAATGCAATAATTATTCCATCGGCTACACCTCTTTCAGAATTATGCGTAGTTGGAACAGTCGTTTTGCCAATAAATGTACCTGATGCTATATCTATAGCTATAGCTTTCGTAAAAGTCCCGCCAACATCAATTCCCACTCTAATCTTTCTGTTCATTAACTAATACACGTTAAGGTTCCTAATCTTATCTTATTATTTGGGTCAATTATTATATATACATACATATTCTTTTTGTTATATTTAAATAGACCAAAAAACCTCTTCTATTTTTTCTTTTCTACCAATTTGTCTTAAAATTTCTTGAAACTTTTTTTTATTATCTGAAACTAATATCCTCATTTTGCCATTTTTAATCTTATTGTTTAAATTATTATCTATTAAAAATTTTTTTAGATCTTTAACTATTAATTCGGCTGGATCCAGAAATTTTACATGTGGATAAATCTGATTTAACTGATCTAATATAAATGGTAAATGTGTACTCGATAATGTTATTACATCAATATTATCAATATTTCCAAGTATTTGAGTTATGAATTGTTCTATTTTTTTCCTATTTCTCAAAAAAGTTCCATCTTCGATTAAGGGGATTAGAGAAGATGCGTTGTATTTAGAGACGAAAATATCCTGTGGGATTTCCAACTTTATCAATTCATCCAATTCTTTACTGTTGATTGAAGATTCTGTTGCCATTATTCCTATGTGGTTTTTTTTGGTTATTTTTATAGCCTTTTTAATAGGTGGTTTTACACCCATCAAGGGAATATTTGTAAGTGATCTTATTTTATCAATAACTTGTATAGACGGTGTATTTGAAGCAATTATTATCAATTTTGGATGAAATCGTTCTAAATATTTAATAGTATTATGGACAATTTTAAAAAGGTCAATTTGTGACTTTTTTCCATAAGGAAAATTTGCTTTATCTGCAAAATAGATTAAATTTTCATTGGGAAGTTCTCTTTTTATTTCCCGAATTACTGATATCGATCCAATACCCGAATCGAATACAACTATGGGATAAGAATTCATTAATATTGATCTATATAAAGTATTCAATATAATTCTTCCAAGAAACGATACATATAGAACGAATTTTTAATCAACAAATTGTATAGTATGTAAAAAGAGTTTAAAAGGTAAAAATTATTATTAAACAATATGATTACCTTCTGTTTTTTTTATTTACTATTTATTTCCTCTTACTATAATTAAGTATTCAAATTTTTTCACTATCTTTCTTTAAATAAGTTATTAAAAATTATTCAATCTGCCTGAATGATATGCAAAAGTGACTTAATCATTCAGTTAAATCATCTTTACTACTAATCTGTTTGCTGTTGTTTTCAATAAAATAACCATCTATATATTATTCTTAATTTATTTGAATCGTCAAAGTTAAATGATGATTTGTAAATAAATAATGGTAAAATCACTAACTTATTTACTTTTAACAAATTATGTTACTTTCAATACTTGTTAATAAAATTTACAGAAATTTTAGTCTAACTTGAAGACTCATTTTTAGTAACAACAAAAAATCTACTATTGCGGTCCTTTTTTTTTGAAATGTTTAAAGCAGAACGAAAGACAATGATATCATCTCAAATATTACTTTGGAAGTCATAGGTCCCTACACAATGTGAGATTAATAGTATCTTTAATTTGTCAAATGTCAATATTATATCTCATACCAATATCATGTTTGTAAAATCCCAATTTTTCATAAAACTTTAAGTTGTATTGCGAACAATTTAAAATTACCTTATAACACTTTTCTTGAATTGCTAATTCTATTACTTTTTTTACAAGGGTGGAACCAATTCCTAAATTTTCAAATCCTTTTCGTGTTACTACATCTTCTATATGGCAAATTTTTCCTCCATTATGAATAAATTTTTGTTCTATAATGGCGGTAATTGATCCCACTATATCAGTATCCTTTATGGCAACAAAAATTTTTATATTGCTAGATTTTCTGATTTTGTCAAAAATCTTTTGAGAGAATTCCTTATTATAAACATCTTTACCAGTTTCTGTTAGATTCGATAAAGTGTCAAAAAAACTATTGATAAGATCGTCCTTTTCCAATTCTTTTACCTGTATTTCAGAATTTTTTTTATTTATTTTTACCATCTAGTATATTATAAAATGCTCTTAATTAAAATTCGTTTATCAGATTTAGAATGATTATCACAAAATGTATAATTTGTAACTTAAAGTACATATTATTAATAAGTTATTAATTGGCTTAATTGAATACAAAAGTAATTTTTATTCCATATGATAACAAATACATAATCCTTTAACTTAAAGTTCTTTTACTGGACGATAACGTTATTTAGAAATATTCGTATTATTCAACTGATTCATTTATAATGTGGAGTATTTTACTTTGTCATTTTTATAAATATTTTTCAATCAAATCCAACTTTATACTCTATTAAACACATGCATGAAATTTTGAACTTACAATTTAAACTTTGAGTTAAAGATTAATCTTCTTCTTTCTTGACCATAATGATATAACATCATTTGAAAAAAAGGGCACCTTCAATACGGAGTGCTGTAGCGGTTTATGCGGAAATCATTATTGTAATAGTTGCAAAGTCCAGCAATCATTATTGCTTAATAACTATTATTTGAAACTAATTTATAAATTTCTTTTGAATTTATTCATGCTAAAAAGAAATTTATCGATACCTACTGTTGTTATCTCATTGGTATCCAGTATTTAAAATAGTCATTCGTTCTAATAATATTGAAGTCTAAAATTTAGCCGAATTTTCCACTAATATATCGCTCAGTTAATTCTTTCATAGGACTTCCAAAAATTTGTTTTGTTTCTCCGAATTCTATTAATTCACCAAGGTACATGAATGCTGTAAAGTCTGATACTCTAGCTGCTTGTTGCATGTTATGTGTTACTATTACTATAGTAAGATATTTCTTTAACTCATGAATTAGTTCCTCTATTTTAGAAGAGGCACTAGGATCCAATGCAGATGTGGGTTCATCCATAAGAATAATCTCTGGCTGCATTGCAAGTGCTCGAGCGATACACAGCCTTTGTTGTTGGCCACCAGACAAGCTCATGCCGGGTTTATTTAATTCGTCTTTTACCTCTTGCCATAAGCCAGCGCTTTCAAGACTTTCTATTACTATTTCATTTATTATTTTTTTATCTTTTACACCATTAAGTTTTAATCCCGCAGCAACATTATCAAATATACTCATAGTTGGAAAGGGATTGGGTTTTTGGAATACCATACCAATTCTTCTTTTGATCATTACTGGATTGACTTTAGGATCATAGACATCTATTTTATCCAAATGAATTTCTCCTTTAGAATAGGCGCCAGGCGTCATTTCATGCATTCTATTAATGCATCTTATTAGAGTAGTTTTACCACAGCCCGAAGGTCCGATAAAAGCAGTAACGGAATTTTCTTTTATGGTCAAGTTAATATTTTTTAAGATTTGTTTATTGTAATACCCGGCATCCATATTTTTAATACGAAGTTTAAAACTATTAGTTAAACCTCTATTATCTTGATGAAGACGAGTAAATACATCATTAGTATAGGTTTTCTCAATGTTAGTAGACGTTTCCGATCATAGAATAATACTCATTTACATAGATAAGATAACACTATATGTACACTATAGGATCATATAGAACTATACCATAACAATAAAAAATATTTACTTTATTGTTCCTTATTCAATTGGTAGTCTATCATTATTCCCCCATTCATTCCAGGAGCCCAGATACATCTTAACATTTTTAAAACCTAATTCTTTTAATATCACGAAAGTATTTGCGGCTCTATATCCCCCTTGGCAATATGTGATGAGTGCTTGATTTTTCGAAAAGCCAGAGTATAACTTTTCAATATCATCCAGAGATTTAAATTTATCAATAAATATATTTTCCTTCCAATCTATATTGATAGCACGAGGTATATGACCACCTCTCAATGCTCGTATTTGTTCTCCACTATATTCTTTGAACGATCGTGAATCAATTATTATCTGATTTTCCTTTTTAGATCTTAAAGATTCTAGAAGAGTTCTATAATCAGCCAAAATTGTTTCATCGATTGGTTTATCAATTTTGGAATAACTAAAAGACTCAGTTTTGTTGTCTATGGGCCTGTTTTCTTTTTCCCAAGAGGTGAATCCTCCATCTAACATAGCAACTTTCTTGTGGGAAAAATAAAGCGAAAGCCAAACGCCTCTTGCTGCAGATGGACCAGAAATATTATCATAAAAAATTAAAAAGGTTTTTCCATTAATTCCTATATTGGAAAATAAATGCCTCATTTGTCGATTAAAGCCCTTTATGCCTTGTTTTGAAGTGTCATTCCAGTGATACTGCATTAGTTCTATATTTATTGCTCCTGGGATGTGTCCATTAAGATATTCATTAAAGGATCTTGTGTCGACAATCCGTATGTTCTTCTGATTGTGTAAAATTAAATCAAATAATTTTTGTGTGGATATAATTAAGCTCAATCTTTCTATTGTTTTTTTTTCTAATATATTGTTTAAGATATTCAACTCTTATTCGATGACAAGGGACTACGATTTAATGTGTAAAAACTTTTTTCTAGTATTGAGTTTTTAAAAATTGTTACAGAGGATTAATTACATAAGCTACTAAAAATTTTTCCAATTACTTACTTCACTACAAAATACTAGTAGAAATGAATAGGATCTCTATTCGCCAATCTATATAATAAAAATATTAATTTTTTCTTACAGATGTCGAATTCAGTAAATACAAAATTAAAAAAAGTTCTAGTTATTGGCTTAGGTCAATTGGGATTACCGGTTGCTAAATATGTTAATGACAAAGGTTTTGATGTCTATGGATATGATATTAATAGTGAATCTATGCTTCGAGCACAGGAAAAGACTGGAATAAAAACTACAACCACTTTTCGAAATTTTGATATTTATATTATCTGCATCTCAACCCATAATCCTAATGATATTTCTTCTCCACAAATTGAAGGTTTACTTTCAGTCATAAAAAAAATATCTATGGAAGCCAATAATGGTGCTCTTGTTTCTATTGAAAGTACGATTCCCCTTGGTACCTCAAAAAAAGTATTTGAATTATTAGAGCATAGATTACATGTAGTACATGCCCCTCATAGATGGTATTCACAAAATGAAGAAAAATATGGTGTTAACCAACTCCGTGTTATTGGAGGTGTAAACCCCTGTTGCTTAAAATTAGGTTCTGAGTTTTATACTGGACATTCTAAATGTGACAATCAGATATTTCATGATGATGAGATTGTGAACCATTATAACGGCCAAGAAACCTCAAATAGATCTTTCACTGAGAGCCCTGCAAATTTTATTGAAAATAGTTCCATCAACAATAATAACCAAATAAATTCTCAAGCTTATAGCCAAAGTTTAGAAATTCCTATGCATACAGTTTCCACGATTGAAATAGCAGAACTAACTAAGATAATAGAGAATTCTCATAGATATTTACAAATAGCATTTGCGGAAGAGCTTTATCTATATTGTCAAGCTAATCATATTCTTTTCACTGAGCTAAGAGATGCGTTAAATACTAAATGGAATGTCGAAATACTCGAGCCTAGAAGGGGAATTGGAGGACATTGTCTACCTAAAGATACAAAAATGTTCCTTAATTCCTCAAAAGTCAGAAGTAAAATTCTTCAATCTGCTATGGAAGTTGATTCTTTATATAGAGACTTTATGACTCGACGAGAAAAGAAATTAGTTACTTCAGTTGAGAACCTAACAAATTAGAAAGACATCATTTTTCCTTTTCTTTAATTCTTTTCCGTTTTTTATACAATTTAAAAATGAAAATAAGAACTAACGAGATAATAATGGTTAATGATATGATATGAAATGCTTTTGAGGATTCCTGGGAAAATTCATCCCAGGCGTTTCCTAAATAATAACCAATCATAGTTAACGATAAACTCCACAAAAAGGATCCGATAAAAGTAAATAATGTGAATTCTATAAAGTTCATTCTAGATAATCCAGCAGGAATCGATATCAATTCTCTTACTCCTGGAGCAAGACGTCCTAATAATACAGCCACCTTTCCGTATTTCTGAAACCATGCTTCCGATTTTTCTAATTTAGATTCGCTTATTAGAATATATTTGCCAATCTTTAAGACTATTCTTCTTCCTACTTTTAAGGCAATAAGATAAATTATAATAGCACCCAGAGTCGAACCTAGTGAACCCATAAATCCAAACATAATTACTTGTTCTATTCCTAAACTTTGACTATGAACAATATAGCCTGCTAAAGGAAAAATTAGTTCACTTGGTATTATTGGAAAAAGTGTCTCTATCAAAGCCGCAGTGAAAATCCCAAAGTAACCAAGATTGTAAATTAAATTTGTAACAGAATTAATGAGATCATCTATGACAGAGGTAAAACTTATTGCTAGTATTATTAAAAAGCTGTAAATAATCAAATATAACTAAAGATAAAAATAAATTGGCTTAATAAAACTTGTGAGGAATTACAAAGAAGAGGAGTGAGTATTAGTGATGGGTGCTTTCTTCAGGAGATTGTTTTCTTCTGTTATTCCTAGTAGTGTAAACTCCTAGAGCTATAAAAGCAAATCCAAGAGCCAGAATCAAATAGTCAGCAGGCAAAATAATCGCCCAAACTTGGTTCATAGTTGCTGCGAAAATAAAAATCAGAGCTAATAAGACTAAGGCTATCCCAGCAATTGTTTCTGCATTAATCCTTTCCATCTCTCATCAAATATATATTCTACATTATAAATATTTAATATTTTCAATCTCAACTTTTTTAAGTTGATACAATAGAAGGATTTCTTTGCTTGAAAGCGAGGTATATAATTTTATACATTTAGTTATATCATATTTAACAAGCTATCTTAATATCTTTTTAAAGTATTTTCAAATGTGATAATTTTTACGTTAAGGTTTTATTTATATCATAAAACTAAACTTTTTCACTTGAAAAGGGGGGTATGAATTGCCAAGAAAATTAGCAATTTTTATTTTCTGGTTTGTAGGTTTTGGGATTGGATTTGGAGGTTATTTATTGTTTCCAAATATTACTAATTGGTTTCATACAAATATGCCTCAATTTTTAGACGCATCTATAATAGGGGCTTTAATCGCTGGAATTATAGGTTCTATACTTAGTACTATAACAATAATTAGTTGGGCGAATCGAACATCATAAACTACGCCTTTTCTTTATTAAAGAAACTAACAATTGAGAAGTCAATTTGTAATTTCCTGCTAGGCTGACTCCTTATACTTGTATAATATAAAAGTATTTGTAGATACCTTGAATTAAACCTCTAATTATTACAATTACTACGAGGGTTTGTAACCTTATATATTTTAGATAATATTAGAGGTAAATTAAAATTACTAAGTATCTGAAAATCTATTTTGTTTCCGTACTTAGAGTTACTCAGCATTTATTGAAAATTCATTTTTATAGTTTAGTTTTAGCACCTATTTTTTCATTTATTAGTAGTAGATATTGAAATAAAAATAAGATTAATTTTTTTTGCCCTAACAATTCTCTTCTAGAAAGTAATATACTTAAAATTATGTTAATCGGATATTTACTAACTCTTATTTTGATGATACTCACATAGTTATGTAAATAGAACCAATTAGGAAATAAAACAATAGTTAATTCCGTCGTCTTATAGCTTTTAATTATCGTTATTTTCCTCTTCATTATCATTTTCGAGATTAGGTGTTGTTATCACAGGATTACTACTTTCTACAAATACGGAAGTAGTATATGTTATTTGTTCGTTATTATCATAAAATGACCTTATTTCTAAACTTTTTAACCCAGCTGGAGAATTATTTGGAATACTAAATGTTGAGAAGTCTATTTGTTTAATTGGATATATCTCACTCTCATCTTCTGTATCATAATCTATTAAATAGGCCTTGATTGTCAAAGGTTGTTTTTCAAAAGAGAGTGATATTTTATCTCCATGTTTTAAAGTGAGTTTTGTATCTATATCACTCTGAGTCTCATATAATTTGGCAGGCTCTATTTTGGTCACAATATTATCTTGAGATTCATTTACCTGTGTCCCTTTTATCTTATTATTACTAAAGTTAATTTGAGAGTACATAAATGGGTCCATTTCAATCTCTTTTTCACCAAAACTCATCACTAATCCTGGTACTTCTTTTTCTGGATCTTTTATTATCTGAATATTATTATTATTATTATTTTCTATAGTAGATATTTGTGCATATACACCAGTATGAAAATATAAAATTGTAAACAAAAAAGAAATAATAAGGAACGGTCCATAAATTATAGATATTTTATTTATTTTTTTAGTTTTATAACCTGACTTTTCCGATGAATAAGAGATCGAATTCTTCATTAAAAACATTATATATTTTAAAGTTATAAATGTAATTATAATATAATATTTAATCAGATGCTCAGTAAAAGTTGCTCTATTAATATTTTTTTGATTTTGTCATAACATAATAGCTATGAAAAGTTATTATGACTGAAGCCAAAAGCATTTGAGTTGCAAAATATAAATTCCATGGTGTTTCGGGCATTGGATAATTTATTTTTTCATTATTAGGATCAAAAATATTATTAAAAAGGTTAGTAGTAATAAGGGAATTCCATACTATGAAATTGTAA
>Ga0193741_1000128_pt1 | contig 19481 bp, 15 predicted proteins | sample L2s2metaG_FD_143059 | JGI IMG/M metagenome (GOLD analysis project Ga0193741, IMG submission 143059) | Soil microbial communities from a riparian zone of the East river system, Colorado, United States - L2s2 | ecosystem: Environmental > Terrestrial > Soil > Riparian zone | place: USA: East River...
AAGCACTCTTCATGGAGATTCTGTTGTAAGAGGTCTATCATTATCGAAAGCACGCCATCGCTTGTGGGAGGGTAACTAATGCGCCTAATCGTATATCCCTCGCTGAAAAGCTTCTTCAATTGTTCTACTGATCCATATCCTGATCTAGAAGAATCCTGCTGCATTTTTCAGCTAGCCCTAATTGCTTACCGGTGACTTATTTGTTTTTCATTTACAGGATGGGTTTTCCTTTATAGGCAACGACCAATCTAGATTCAGTCTTAACAAAGTCGATCTTTCCCGATCCAGCAGATTATATTAGAAATCCCAATAAAAAATGCTATTACTCAGAACAGTTCTATTGCTTTTTGCTTTTGCTCTTCCAAATCTCTTCTGTTTCACTATCCAAATCGTGAACCCACTAAAAAACACTAATAAGGGTACGGGGCTGAAACGTGTGAATCAAAATTGAAATGATTGGGAAGCCCAAGGCTGACTCAGCTTACTATTGGAGTCGATAGCCACTAGGTTTAGTGTTGTTTAAGGAGCTACTATCAAAAATATTGATAATGCTGATGATGATTCTGTGTTTGATAGCCTAGAGTGGGCGATATTATAGTCTTCAAATCAGGTGATAGGACCCCAGATGTAAAGGCAGAACGATTGTACACAGAATCATAGATATTGAAAATAATGAAAGTGTGGCCAAAGACGAAAGCTCTACGAGAGTAATTAGAACGAAAGCCGATAACAATCCCTTCTCTATCTCTCTACTTGATTACCCTATTACGAAAAAAGACTACCTTGGTAAAGTAGTATACGTTATTCCTGGTCTTGGAGCCTTTAGGAGCTTAATTAGGGAACAACATCTAGTGCATATTTTTATTTAAAGTACGTCGCAACGTAAACTTTTGAGGGTAGTCTTTAATTTTCTTCAGCAGCTCTTTTTCTTTCTCCTTTTCTTTCTTCTTAATCCAGAACACTCGAAAGGTTACAAGAGAGAAACTCAATAAATTACTTTATGTGTGGATGTCGTAAGGTAGGATCAATAAAGACAATATTCTGGTTTGTTTGTCTATGAAGAAGTACTGTTAGCTCCGCTATCTGTTACTGTTATATGGTATGTATTTGGATAATCCCATCCAGAAGCTCCTGCGAATGTATGATTACCACTGGTGTCGTTGATATTTTGCAATCCTCCCTTGAAGTAAATTGTATGACTGCCAATAGGTAGAGGTTTCAAAAAGACCCAGTTACCGTCGGATACTGCTTGAGTGCTTTGGGCAGGTAATCCTAGAATATTGTTTTTGGGTATTGTAAAATTGAATAATGGAGATTGGATACGATACTTTTCCAGATCAGTAAGAGATATTCCATTCATGCTAGCTTCTAAATATATTACTGAATCTTGCATTTGCTTAGCACATTGACGTAACTCTTCTTCTGTCTTGAGATTGGGAAATTCAGCAAAAGAGCATTCAGAGTTTAAGATAGTAAAAAGAATAGCCTTTCCTGCAGGAATCGTGCAATATCTATCTACTGAATGCCTATACGTGCCTGTCAGAAACCAAACAGGACCATATTGACCCTCAGCACAATATTTTCCAGTGTCATCATATGCGGGATTAGTATCTTTTGGTATAGAGTAAGCCCATTGCCACCATCTGGCTGTCCAATCTCCATAGGTCAGCCCATAGGGTTTAGAGTCTGGTTGATATACGTCTATTGCAATATTATTGGAATTGCCATCGTTAGCCAATTGAGCTTGCGACAATGATGGAAGAATCGGTGTGGGCAGAATCGCAATCAATACTAAAGTAGTTGCAATGCTACCACAAACCACAGATTGTTGTAATGGACTCATTTGACTGGCGTATGATGGTGCTCCATATATTTCATAACAATACTCTTCCACGGGTCTTCTTTCTTTTCTCTTTTCTCTTTCACAGTCCAGAAACCCGATAAGGAATAGGTAACCCTCGTTACCAAGGTGATCGACATCGACTATATTCAAGCCTTTTGCCGCATACAGCGTGACCCATAACGATAATAGATATACCCGATGGTGTGAATGAGTTTTATGAATTCCAATGTCAACAGAGCTTTAATATTTCAAGGAGGAGGTTCGCTTGGCGCATATGAAGCAGGTGCTTACAAAGCTATCAATGAGGATCTTTCAGCATATTTTAGAACAGAGGGCAGGGGAAACGAGCCAATATTTCATATTGTATCTGGAACGTCAATAGGCGCGATAAACGCTGCTTTATTGGTAAGCTATGTAAAGGAAAATAAAACATGGCAAGGGTCTGGTGAAAAGCTTATCGAGTTTTGGGATTATCTTTCTACACAATCAACCGTTGAAAAGATACCTTATTTTACGTATTACTGGGATTCTTGGCGTAGATTAGATAGACGAATTGCTTCAGGAGAATCTGCCAGAAGATATTTTAGCACTAAGGAATTTATTTTGAAAGGAGTTCCTAACGTATTTGTGCCAAAGACACCTTTGGTAGACAATAAATTTCTTGATCCATCAAATACGTGGTATATCTATGACAACAGACCATTAAAAGAAAGCTTGGAAAAGTTTGCAAAGTTTCCTATTTCCACAAGCTTTGATGATGATGAACCGAGACTCTTGCTAGTTGCAGTGGATGTACAGGAGCTTACACCTGTGGTTTTCGATAGCTACGAAAAGGAGGATGGAACAAGGAAGTCAGAATACGGTAGATACGGTAGAGTGAAATTTGATCGCTCTGGGAAAGATCCGGGGAATACTGAGGGATTTGAACACGTTATAAGATACGACGATGGCATTACAGCAGACTTCGTCTTAGCAAGCTGTTCTGTTCCTGTAAATTATGACTATACTAAACTAAATGTGGAAACCCACGCCTTGGTCGGGGGAGGGCAAGGGGACAGTGCAGATTCTGGAGATGATATTAAGCCTTCATCTTCGGGCAGCAATAACAGTTTGCGCAGTTTCTGGGACGGAGGGCTATTAGCTAATACGCCACTAAGACAAACTATACTTGCTCACAGAGATTATTGGCATAGAGTGAGGAAATTAGAAGAGAATATACCCAGACTGAGATACGGTATAATAAATCTTCATCCCGCTAAACAAGATTATCTTCCTTCTGACTATGACGGTGTTGTTGACAGAAAGAATGACATCATATTTCATGACAGAACACAATTTGATGAAAATGTTGCAGTTCTTATGTCTGATTTCATAGGGTTAGCCAAGTCTCTAATTAAATTAGCCGAAGAGAATGGTGTGAGCAAAGAGGCTGTACAAAAGATTTTGAAGGAAGAAACCAAGGCTGTATATCTCGCCACTGGCAAGCATTGGAATTATGAGAACCTACTAAAGGCTAACGTAGATGTTGATTTTGTTGTTCGTTTGGATCGAAAGAATGACAGTAATACTATTTCAAATAAGACATTTGACTTTTCAAAAACTACAATCCAACAGTTAATCCAAGATGGATACCAAGAGACTAAGGAACAGATGAAAGGAGTACTTGCCAGGATAAGAAGAGAATTGTCTGGAACATCTTCTTCTGTATCTCCAGCATAAACTAAAAGTCTTGCAGCGGCTACATGCCCATCTATATCAACAAGCGGGGTGACATGCTTCCACTGTAGTTAATCCCATGCTCCTATTCGTATTCCTGAAGATGCCATAAAAATAAACCTTCATGAGTTTCGGACAAACCTAATTACTCTACTGGTTGCTAGTACAACCTTTAAGAATATGCTTTTCTACAAAATGGTTGGAAAAGATGAGAATATATAAGATAATTTTAACAATTCTGGCTGCTACAATACTCTCATACTCGGTAACCTATGGAGCGATAGATGTATTCGCTACCCCAGCTACATTTAGTCCTGCTCCTGATGCGGGCTCTCCTGACGGAAACACAGTCGTAGGAGACAACGATACATTTAGACAGTTTTTGACATGCATGTTAGATACCGATGGAGATGACAACATTTCAGAAGAGGAGATAGCCACAGTGTTAGAAGCTGGCTCAGAAGATCCAGTTATTGTTGAAGAAGGTGAAATAAAAGACTGCTTCGAGCCACTTTATGTTACCGGCACAGGTACTGCATCTCCGTCGTCAGGTGCTAATGTTGATAGTACAGATGTGGCAGAAGCAGATGATAGTGCAACAGAAGAAGATGAAGAGAGTAGCGAAACCGATGCCGGCGATGACGAGGGAGATTAATAATTAAAGATTCGGTGATAGAATATAGCAAATAGGGGCATCTATCGGCTCCTCCTCTTGATTTTTATGCTGATATTGCTCCCATGACAACATTATTAAAAAACCTGGTTCTTGTTTTGTTTTGTTTCTCATGTTTCCTCTTCTTGTTTTTCCTCTAGCTGATCTTTTTCTTCACCATGATAATTCGAATGTATTTAATCGATAGATACCAATGTAATTTTTTTTAAGAATAAATAACGCGCGTTAAAATGGCAGCTGCTATCATTGCAAATAAACTGCAGAAAAAACATGATTATTACGTTTAGGAAAGAAGACTACAAAGGAAATTGTTAGAATCAAGATTGACGCGGGCTCGGAGGGATTTGAACCCTCGACCTGACGCTTAGGAGGCGTCCGCGCTATCCATTCTACGCCATGTATTTATCATTAATAAATCCAGTCTGCGCTACGAGCCCACTACAATTTGCTATAAAGAAGCAATTCGTTGTTTATAGCTTGGGCACAGAGAAATATAATTGTCGCTTATCTGCCATTTCAGGCTTCCTAAACTGTCATTGACCTAAGCATATTATTATTGTATTAATACTAAAAGGGGATGACCAGCTATTGTTCAACACGATTTGTCAAACCCAAACAAGAATAGAAGATGAAAGCTAAATAATCTGTAAGTTAAGCAAATTATTGGAGGCTATAGGCAGTATTAAATGAAAAGGAATGTGTCTTTGGCAATACTGGTTGGAGTGTCAGTTCTTATAGGGGTCCTTATCACCATCTTCTCAAGTACAAACCTCAACGCTCTATTCGCTTTTATTAAGAGGAATCCCTCGTTAGTATTTCCTAATGATCATTTGAAAGTACATACGGTAGTCGATACGCTTTCTTCACCTACAAGTATGGCATTTATCGACAATAATAGCATGTTAGTTTTGGAGAGGTCTGGAAACGTTCGTCTTGTCTCAGATGGAATTCTACACGACAAACCTGTCCTGAAGGTATCTGTCAATACTGAAGGAGAACGTGGGCTACTAGGTATAGCAACAACGTTTGATATGCAGCTTGAAAGTTACGATAAATTGGGCATGAATAGTGAACCAGCGTCTAAATTCAGCAACCAAAAATCTGACTTTGTATTTCTTTATTTTACTGAGGCCCAAGATAATGAACCTTTAAGAAATAGAATTTATAGATATGAATGGAACGGGCATGATCTTATTAACCCATTTTTAATACTAGATCTTCCAGCAATGCCGGGGCCGTATCACGATGGTGGGAAACTAGTAATGGGTCCAGATAATAGTCTCTATGCTGTTATAGGGGATCTGAATTCTGTAGCTGGTCCGCTTCAAAATCTTAGAACGACTGGAAACCAATACAACGATACTTCTGTTATTTTGAGAGTTCCATTGGATAATGCGTCATACAGTAAGGTTTTTTCCACCGACGTTGGTAGCAAGAATAGTCAATATCATCTGGCTTATGGCATCAGAAACAGCTTCGGATTAGCTTTTGATCCCTTAACCGGTAACCTATGGGATACAGAAAATGGCGAGGATAAATATGATGAAGTAAACCTAGTTAAATCGGGGTTTAATAGTGGTTGGTACAAAATCACGGGCCCAATATCGAGGACTAATATGAGCGAGAACGAATTGGTTCGGTTCAATGGTTCAAGTTATTCAGATCCAGAATTCAGTTGGTTTATGCCTGTAGGCGTTACAGATATAGAATTTCTTAACTCTGATAAACTTGGCGATAAATATGAGAATAATATTTTTGTTGGAGATATTAACAATGGCAAGATATATTTTTTCGAACTTGATGAAAATAGAACGGGATTCAAAATTAGTGATGGTCACAACTCTGATAGAGATATAGGAGACCTAGTAGCTGACAATGATGAAGAGGCCTCAAAAGTAACTTTTGGTAATGGGTTCGACAGAATAACTGACATCGAAACAGGTCCTGATGGCTTGTTATATATTCTCTCGTATGATGGGGGGAGAGTTTATAGGGTCATGCTATAGTAGCTAATCCTTCACGGCTAAATTGTGACCCCTATTATCTCATATACTTTTGGTTCGAAGTTATCAAGAATTTTGAGATAGAAAAATTCAGAAGAATATATATTTCTTATAAAATCCCTCACCAAATGGCATAATATTTATATTACGAGATATGGAAATTACATTGATTGCCGTGATGGATTGAAAAAAATGCCAAATAAACTATGTTGTCGAGTGTGTGGCGCACCTCTGTCACCTCTATCTGACTGCCCAGTTTGCCTAGAATCCACCTCTTGGATTTGTACTAAATGCGAGACGATGGTGGATGTAACGCATACCCACAATTGCTTTGAAATTGTGTCACCTCCCTCTAGACCCTCCGAGCACTGAAAACTATTGGAGTGTAAGTACCTCTAAGCAATATTGCCCACATGATGGAAAGTAAGATTCAACTGTTGCTATTATTCGTACCAAAACGGAAATTATGGGATATCGATTCTTATTTCATTATTTTTTATCTCAATTACCTTTTTCTGGCTGTGATGGTAAATTGTTCTTGAGGTGGTTTGTGTTGTATTTATATTTCGCGAATTATACAAGCTTGCACCATTTACAAATAATTCTAAACCAGAATTTTGACTAATAAGTAAATCTCTTTTGAGGAGAATCAATAAAGCTTTGTTGGTTGAACTGATGTTTTCTGTCTGAGCAAATCGCAAATTCATGCACTTCAAGGAGCAGGTTTGGAAGAGAGGCCGAATTTGTTGTCGCTCTATTTTTAAGATTAAGAGGTTGGAATATAGAATTGTCCAAAGGAAGCCGTGGTCCAGCGGACATTATTGCCACCTATAAAAATCACACAAAATGGTTAATTCAAGTAAAATCAAGTACGAGTCTAGCACACTTGAAGGGATACGACGTAAAGCGTCTCAGGAAAGAATCTCGGATCAAAGGTGGGCTAGCAGTTATCGCTATCTTGCAACCCACTGAAACTTTACTCTCACTGTCGACAATACGTCAATTAGGTGATCATAAATCAAATGTAGATATTGAATGGGATGAAAACTGTGAGAGAGACCTAATTTATCTTGGTAATTATGTTTTAGTGTTTTATTCACTTAATGATTGGAGAAGAATAATGCCAAATTCTGAAGAGCATATTGGTTACCATGAATGTAGAGGCTAAAATGTGTCAGCTATAAAAAAATGAGTTGAAAAAGAAACAAATAGTACAGGTACACATGAAATTTTTTTATATCCCTAGCAATCATTAATACTTTTGAAGAAGATGCATTCGGCGACACTCGAAGGTAAAGACGAGCTCAAAACAAGGAGGATTTTTCTCGTAATATTTTATTGCTGTGCATTTATCATGGCGGCAATTACTTCCTATGCTTTGTATGTAAGCGTAGGAGAATATTTTAAAACAGGAAGAGTAGTCATTGGCGAAGTCCTCGTGAATACTGAATTCCCAGCTAAAGGACTCTCAAAGCTTGTTACTTATCTTATGATTGTATCGGTAATCGGTTGGTATTGCGTTACTAGACTCGGTGGTGATAAGGTGAAAGATATTCCTAAACCAATTAAGTCTATTCTACAGTTAATTGTCCTAGCTATTGCCGTAATTGCACTGTATGAATTTATTTATAATTTCGTTATTTGGAGTTCACTCATAACAGCTGATGCTATGAAGGGAATAATAAGACTTGACGACATAAATCTGCCGTACCCGAATCCAAAAACCCCATGGAATCTTGTATTTGCAACCAAGATGTCATTGGCAGCATTTCTAATCGCTGCTCACGGGTTTTACATTATGTCTAAGCCTAGTAGGAGATATACAAGCTAGGTAAAGGATATAAGATTACCCTGATTTCAGAGATAAATAGTACTACGTTTCTGCAATAGGTAACACTAATCATAGCATACAAATACAAACTATGAGAAATTACTCTGAACCGGCGAACTTTTTAATAATATTACACATACACTTAGTGGCTTTATTCAACAGATCAATTCTTGCGAATTCATTTGGTGAATGAATTTTTGCATACACAAAAGTGCTACCTACAGAAACACAAGGACAGTTGAGGATATCAATAAATGAATTCATAGGCCCAGTACCAGCCGATGACACGCTAGTAATAGCTGAGCCAAAAATTTCTTCAGCAGATTTTTGAACCACATTTACAAAAGGATCTGTGGGCGACACCCTTGCAGCAGCCTCCCCGTGAATAAATTTTACAATGATGTCCTTTTTTCCAAAACCATTTATCCTCAAATGTTTTATAATGCGTTCGAACTGTTTTTCAGGGATCATATTGGGGACGAGTCTAAAGTCTACTTTGGCAATAGCCTCGGCGGGAAGCACAGTTTTTGCGCCTTCACCTGTATAGCCAGATAAAATACCAGCGATGTTGCACGTAGGATGCCCTACCAAAGCTTTACGAATTTCCACCCCTGTATTATTATTTACGAATTTTTCAATACTGTATTCTTTTCTAAAGGATTCCTCATCAAATGGCTCCTTTTCTATAAGCGAAATTTCCTGAGATGTTAGCTCTCTTACTTCATTATACCAATCTTTCACCAAAATACTTCCGCTTTCATCTCGTAAGCTATTCAAGGCTCTAACGAGAACCCAAGCTGGATTTTCAATCAGAACTGCCAAGCTTGAATGAGCGTCTCTTATCGGTCCTTTTGCTAATAGCTCAATATACAAAAGTCCCTTCATACCAAGACTAATTATTGGTCTATTTTTTTCATCTATATATCCAAATTCCCAAATAATGCCGTCACAAGCAAATTTGTCCTTATACTGTTTAAGGTATTGCGAAATGTGTTCACTTCCTATCTCTTCTTCTCCTTCTACAATAAATTTCACATTACATGGAACGTCACCAGTCTTTCTTAGAAAGTATTCTACTGCTTTTATTCGTGTAATCAATTCACCTTTATCGTCTGAAGCACCTCGTCCAAAGACATAGTTTCCTTCGATAATTCCGCTAAATGGATCCATACTCCATAAGTCGATGGGATCCTCAGGTTGAACGTCGTAGTGGTTGTAGAACAGAATAGTTTTTCCGTCAGGATTTGACTTAGATTTAACTTCACCATATACAACGGGATGGGCTTTAATATCTCCACTATGATGTTCATCTCTGTCATCAAGATACAATATTTCAGTACCGATGCCAGAATTATTCATAATGCTTGCAACCAAGGAGGCACACTGTGTAATCCCTTGTTTTCTTGCAGAAACACTCGGTTGTCTAATGAGCCTCTGAAGGTCTGAGATAAGATTATCCATTTCTGAGTCTACAGTAATGTCCATGCTCCCGTTCAATAATTTTGAATTTTATATATTTTAGATTAAAAGCTTTCTTTAAGTTCTCTGGAGATTGAAAAGGATTCTAATGCACGCATAAAGGCATTTATAAGTAATATTATTTACTTTTTCCATGCCTTTATCCACCTCTTCTTCAGCTAGCTCCTCATCTCAATCTCCATTTTCGGAAACCTCTTCGTTATCCACAACATCTTCTACCTATAGTGCTAGTCAATCAAAGAATAATTTTCTAGCACCACGATCCATTGCAGTTATAGGGGCATCCGAAAAGCCCGGTGTCGGGAAAGCAATATTTTCTAACATAATGAACGGCTATAAGGGAAAGATCTATCCTATCACGCCATCAAACCCAACTGTTTTTGGACTCAAAGCTTACAAGAGCGTTCTTGATATCAAAGAAGAAATTGATCTCGCAGTGGTCGCAACACCTAACAAAATTGTGCCAGCTGTAATGGAAGAAGTTGGCAAGAAAAAGATTAGAGGTGCAATAATTGTTTCCGCAGGATTTAAGGAAGCTGATGAACATGGAGCAAGGTTGGAAAGGGAAATAGCATCTATTGGTAAAAAATATGGCATCAGGATTATAGGCCCCAACTGTCTTGGAATCATGAGCCTGTCGCAGCAAAACATGATGAACGCAACTTTTCTGAAAATCACACCTGATTATGGTAGTATTGCGTTGGTTTCTCAAAGTGGCGCAATATGCGCAGCAACAGTAGAGGATGCAATGGCCCAAGGAATTGGTTTTTCAAAAGTAATTAGCATGGGAAACAAAGTAGACATGGATGAAAACGATATTCTCGAATTACTGTCAGAAGACCCAGAAACTAAGGTTATTGTAATGTATCTTGAAGACATACATGACGGAAGAAGATTCATGGAAATCTCTAAAAAGATAACGGTAAACAGCAAAAAACCAATAATTGTGTTAAAAGCTGGGAGAACTCCAGAAGGAGCAAAGGCCGCGATGTCTCATACTGGAGCCTTAATGGGCTCTGATGAGATTTATGATTCTTTATTCACTCAATCTGGAGTAATAAGAATAGATACGATGCAGGATTTGTTTGATCTTTCTACGGCTTTTTCGAAGCAGCCAGTACCTCCGGCTAATGGTGGGGTAGTAATCGTATCAAATGCTGGAGGTCCTGCAATTATATCAACCGATGCCTGTTCAAAGTATGGCTTGAAAATGGCTGATATATCCTCATCTATGGAGGCAATTGCAAAAGTCATACCATCACATGGTTCGGCAAGAAACCCTGTAGACATAGTGGGTGATGCAGATTTTAACCGTTTTGAAAAAGTCTTAATTGAAGTGCTATCGAATCAGAATGTCGGTTCTGTAGTTACCATGTGTACTCCCTCTGCAACTTTAGATTACAATGAATTAGCACGAACTATCGTTAAAACATCAAAGGGTACAGGTAAGACTATGCTCGCAGCGCTAATGGGACTTGCGGAAGGAACAGAAAATAAGAAAATTCTATCTGAAGGAGGTATACCGCATTTTATGTATGCTGAACCTGCAATAAAAACGCTAAACGCTATGTATAGCTACAGAAATTGGGTGGTATCTCCAAGAGGCGTGTCCCGCCAATTTAAGGTGGATAAGGAAAAAGTAAAATCAATTCTTTATAAAATCACACAAGAGGGTCGAAAAAATGTATTAGAGGAAGAAGGTTACGGAGTTCTCACTTCATATGGGTTCTCTACACCAAAAAGCATTCTTGGTACTACCGAGGAAGAATGTGCAAAGGCCGCTAATCAAATCGGATATCCAGTCGTGATGAAAATTGCCTCCCTTGATATTATCCATAAATCCGATGCAGGAGGAGTTAAAGTAGGAATCAAAAGTGAACAAGATCTAAGATTGGCGTTCAAAGAAATAATGAATAGTGCTAAAGCCTACAAGGCAGAGGCAAGGATTAAGGGTGTCCTCGTACAGGAGATGATAACATCTGCAAAAGAAATAATTCTAGGGGCAAAACAGGACCAGCTATTTGGTCCATTAGTTATGGTGGGTTTAGGTGGGATTTATGTTGAAGTTCTTAAAGACGTAGTATTTAGATTGGCACCTATTGACGAACAGGAGGCAGAAAAAATGGTTGATTCAATAAAAGCAATCAAATTGCTCAAAGGTATTAGAGGAGAAGCTCCATCAGATCTAGCCGCCGTCGTGGATAGCTTGCAGCGACTGTCACAACTAATAACTGACTTTCCAGAAATTGAAGAGTTTGATATAAACCCTCTCCTGGTATTAGAAAGTGGTAAAGGCGTACGCGTAGCGGATGTTCGAATCGGACTAAAGAGATAAAGATTGCAAAAGACGACATTATTAGTTAGAGAAATCGTTGGCTTACGACTTGGTTATTTACAATTTTTTCCCGCAATCTTCACAAAAAGCAGCATCTCTCTCGTTAAGATGACCACATGAGGAACACTTCACTGTTCCGAGACTTGTTGAAGTAGATTTTGTAGTATCGCTTGTTTGGGTATCTGTTGATGCGCTGTTTACAAGGACAATATCACCAATTTTCGATATCTTATTCCATAAAAACTCAACTGGAGTAGGATTAGTAGTCTTAATATTGTCACGACTATTATCCCTTTTTTCATCCTTATCATAATCATCTTGAATAATTTTGATACTAATCTGTGTATTCCCACTTCTCGTTGGTCTCCGCAATCCAATCTCCTTAACTTTTCCAATCAATAGTGCTTCATTATCGTACGCAGGCATTCCAATAAGTGACTGAATTGAAAAGAACATTTCGTCTGTCTGCGATTCAAGAGAGCCAGCCTTTCTACTTTCAGATGTCTGCGATATTATTTGATTCTCTTCAATTCCAGCTACAATTTTTTCATCATTACTCTTAGAAGTGATGTTAGCCTGCGGACCTGGTACCTCCTGTGAGGAAATTGGCGAAGGGTCGAATTTTCGATATTGCGCTATTGTATTGTTGCACGTCGCACATCTGTATTCACCTTTTTCTGCCAGAATGACTCCTTCTCCCAGATCTTCATTCGGATTTTCATATTTAAGTGAGGGAGAACCTCTGTATTCTTTTTCACATTTATTACAAAAATATTTTGAGAATCTTTCCTCCGGTAATCTTCCTATTCCCGCTAAAAATAACTCAGGGCCACCAAGGTTCCCTTTTTTTTGTTCGGCATCTGTTACCTTTGCATAAACAAATCCTCCAGAGCCACGTAATTTCTTCTCACGTTGGCCCTCTTCTTCACTCATCATGTATATCTGCAGCATTAATTTTCATAAGAAGTTATTTAAAATATTCTACTCTTATAGAATCATTAATATACAAATAAGTTTGCAAATTGCCTTTATTATACAAGTTATGTAGTGTTGTAAGGTAGATAGAGAGAGATTTTCATGATATTGATATTGCAGCAATTTTGCATCTCAACATTAGAGCTTCAGTAGAATAACAAGAAGGTGGAAAGCAAGGGAAGACTAGGAAGCTATTGAATGGAAATATTGAGCAGGTAGGCAATGATCTACCAGAAATCAGTGATATTGGATTAGATCAAGCAGCTTTAATTTAGACATATTTCTCAATTTGTTCTTCAGGTCACTTAATGATTGCAGCCCGATGCAACAAAATTCATAATGTTCATGATAAACAATACTCGAGAACGAGTAAAGTCCGCTCAACGGCTTTTAGTTACTCTATGCTCTAAAATATAATTATCGGCATGTTCATCTGGTAAGTTTGTAAGTATAATAGGAGAGGTGTCAGAATTTACTAAGGAATTGGAAATTGGACTGGCAAAGCAGATAATTATATACCGTAGATATGATTATATTCAAGTAACTCATAATGTGAACTATTCAGAAGATCGCGGCAGATTAGTCAAGTAAATGGATGGAAACAATTACTTTCATGTCTTCCGTGCCTTTTGCAACCATACAATATTAAAAGTGAATAAAAAAATTGACTAAGACGTTTCAAGAATTAGGAATAGATGTTGACACAACTAGAGCACTAAAAGAAAACGGGTATGAAGATCCTTTTCCTATACAACAAGAAGCTATCCCACTTATGCTGAGAGGTATAGATGTGGTAGGACAGGCACACACCGGTACAGGAAAGACGGCAGCGTTTGCTCTACCTATATTGACCAAGATAAAGCGCAGAGGTCCGATACAGTCTCTAATACTAGTTCCAACACGAGAGCTAGCTGTACAAGTTACAGTTGAAATTAACAAGTTTGCAAAATATACCGGCATTAGGACAGTATCAATTTATGGTGGACAAAATATTGGTATCCAACATGATCAATTAAGGAAAGGTGTTCAGATACTCGTTGCAACCCCTGGCAGGCTGATAGACCATATCAAACAGGGATCGATCGATTTAGAGAATGTGAGGTATGTTATTCTAGATGAGGCAGACAGGATGCTTGATATGGGTTTCATTGATGATATCAAATTTATTTTATTTTATGTAAGCGAAGATAGGCAGACATGTCTCTTCTCTGCTACGATGCCCCAGGAGATTTTAAGACTCGCACAAGAATATATGAAAGACTTCGAAGAAATAAGGCTAAACGAAGAGGAAATAAGTCTTGATACCATCGACCAATCTTATCTGATGGTGTATGAAAGAGAAAAATTTAGGCATTTATGTGACCTCATTAAAATGAGAGACAAGAAACAGACGATAGTCTTTGCCGCAACAAAGCAGCGAACACATAGGCTTGCTTCCGAGTTGAAGCAAGAGGGATTCAGAGCGATAACGATACATGGGGATCTTTCCCAAAGACAAAGAGATAATGCAATGTATAGGTTTAAGAAGGGTACTGAAGACATTCTTGTGGCCACAGACATCGCTGCACGAGGAATAGATGTTCCAGCCGTCGGTCATGTAATAAACTACGATATTCCAGAAGACCCGCTTATTTATTTTCATAGAATTGGAAGGACCGCACGAGCTGGCGGTACCGGTAAGGCTATATCTCTAGTCTCTCAAGACAGAATAGACGATTTTGGGAGGATTCTGAGGCAGACAAAGCACCCCATTAGAAAGCTCAACGATGAAATGGGCATTGAGATTCCCATAGCTCAACGACGGCAACAATATCAGCGTCCTTACAGTGGCAGATTCCAAAGGCGTGATTATGAATATCATAAGAGAGACAATAGGACTGACGGGACAAGATATCGAAGGTATGAAGGTAATAATTACAGACAAATGAGACGCAGCGGCGGCTACTCTTACAGGCAGCAATCCGGCTATAATAATTACCGAAATGGTAGATTTTAGCAGCAAAAGGAAACAAAACATGCCAATTGAACCCAATCACTAATTTGTATACACCCTGCCCCTAATGCCCGTGACTCACGCCATAATAACTTCGTAAAAGTTTATGCAGATAACAGCTCTGTATTAACATTGTATAGATGAGTCTTGGGTATGCATGAATTCTTAGCAAATGCTCTTTCTTAATCATGCTGGACTAGTCAATGAACCTATTTCATGTTTGTCTGATACTTATTCTCAATTGTATGTTCAGTGTTCTTATCCTAATACAATTTAAGCTAATCATTGAATAGAATGGTATCTAACTTTTTTAGCTTATGAAGTTAAATTGCAAAATTGAATTTACACTTATAAAATAGGAGTATAGTGAGGATACTGTTCCATGTCCATTACAGTCTTGGTTGGATTATTTTTTAGTATAATTGCAATCAAATTGGTGTTGACTTTGGAAAGTAGACAAAGTATCTTGGTAATTGGTGGATTATACAATACAGCTGCGGATTTAGTTGCACGCGATACTATTGAGACTCACAAGGTAACCCTAATAAGACTAACTATCAGAATTCTATCTAAAGTAAGCATAGCGATCTTATGTCTTCAAGGATTTTATCCTGAGATTAGACCCCAACTGGTCACTGGCAATTTTAGTAATAAATAGAATTACATCTACCAAGCAATAGCTATCGCTTCCATTACTAATAATCATAAAGCGGTAAAAATAATTAGTAACTTTTTAGGTATCAGAATGTAGATTACAAATGGAAGGTAACCATGTCTAAGATGTATATCAAGTATAAAACAGTTTGACACACGACATGAGTTACTTGTATATCATGAGTCAATTCATAGGTAACTATATATCCAAAAATAGCCGATATGATTATATGCCATTTGTGAAGCATGAAGATTCTTTCGTTAAAATTGCAAACCTAATTGGTGGAGAAGAATACCTCAAGGTTGCTCGCGCACTTTTGAATACTGAAGATGCCACCGATGAGGAAATTGCTAGCGCTACTGGTTTGCGAATCAACATAATAAGAAAAGTTCTTTATGATATGTTCGGTAAGGCTCTCATAACCGGTATAAGGGTGAAGGACGAAAAAAAGGGCTGGTTTGTGTACAGGTGGCGTGCAAAACAGGATCAAGTTGACAACTTTATCGATAATCAAAAGAAGAAAATCCTTGACAGATTGCAAAAACGATTGGAATATGAAGAGTCTTCAGAATTCTATCACTGCGGAAATAAAGACTGCCCTCGTATCAAGTTTGATTCAGCCGTTGAATTATTCTTCAAGTGTAACAATTGTAGCGGACCACTCAATATGGTAGATAATACCAGAGTTAAGGAAGCTTTGCGATATAAGATTAACCAGATCACTGATGATATATCGGCAAGCAGACAGTAAGAGATTGACCATTCCATTTCAATACAATAACTTTCATAGTTTATAATGTAAGACTAACTCACCACCATTTTGCATGCGGACTTTTTTCAGTTGCAGTTTTAATCCCTGTGAGATCCTTGAGTAACCTTCTCCTTCCACCAATGTGGTTGCTTGTCTGCCACCTACAATCCTTGGTGCGATTGTCACAATTAATTCATTTACGATTCCCAAACTAAAGAGAGACCAATTTATCTCACCCCCTCCCTCGACAAGAATTTTCTTAATTCCCATTTTCTGGATGGTCCAAAGTACTCTTTTCAGATCGACTGTATTAGTACCTGCAACAATTACTATCGCGCCAGTTTTTTTTATTTTTCTTCTAACATTCATGTGTGCCAATTTTGTAACAGCGACAATTGTTTTTATCTTAGATGCGGTGCGGAGAATTTGTGAATCAAGGGGTATCCTGCCCATGCTGTCTATTATAATTCTTGTTAGATGTTTCTCCATAGGTTGCTTTCTCCCCAGCCTAATTGTCAGTCTGGGATTATCTGCCAAAACAGTAGATATACCCACAATAATTCCATCAACAGAATCCCGTAGTTTGTGAACCCTTATAAGATCGTCTTTTGAAGAGATTGCCGAATCTCCTTGACGTGTTGCAATTTTACCATCGACGGTCATTGCCGAGTTAACTATAACTTGCATTCGCAATTCTCACAATTCAGCCCCGCCTGTCAGTCTTCCATCTATCATTATGCCATTGATGGAATCCGGACCTGCCCTATGTAGAACGGAAGCACAAGGATTATGAATAGGATACAAGTCAAGGTACTTTTTATTAATAAATAATAGGTCAGCTGATCTCCCTGCTTCTATGCACCCTGAATTTAGTCCAAGAATGTCCGCTGCATTTATCGTAGACATTTTCAATATATCTCTGGCACTAATAAAATTTTTTTCAGTGGCCCTTGATGCCTTCCATATGTAGTCCATTTCCCTAAACATATCTGGAGAATTTAACATGACATTGTCTGTTCCTATAGCTATAGTACATCCTCTTTCTAACATACGTGCGACTTTTGGGATTCCCGATCCAAGTATTCCGTTTGCTCTAGGACATATCACAACGCCAGTTCCGCTCTTTGCAACCAATGAAATATCAGCATCAGTGGCATTGGTCATATGAATAACTAGATCTGGATTAAGATATCTCATTATTCTAGCTACCTCTGTCCCACCTGTTATGGAATTTGAAAATTTAACAGATTCTTTTGACTCAGCTGCATGAATAGCCAAGAGTAACTTTCTATTTCCATGCGTGAATTTTCTTTTTCTTGACTTCTCATTCACGCTATCTAGCAGCTGTTTATATTGATGGAGAGCGGTGTTTGTATTTTCATTTGCACCGCTTAGTCCTAGTCCATTGGCAATCTTTAGAACGTTGGCGGCCTGCTGTAAAGCATTTGGGGGAAGGCCCAGATCTTTTTTTTTCTGAATTTCACGTTGCTGTTTCCGATTCTTCTTAGATGAAATTTTGAAATTATCTCTAGCAGATGTTACCTTAACTAATCTTTTCCCTCTTGCAATTTTCAAATTGGTTATCAGGTCAAAGTAATATTCGATCCTTCCAAGCACAATACACTTGATTGGTAGTGCGGATATTGCTTGCTTCAGCAAGTTTATTCCTTCGGGACCGCCCTCCCTAAAATCTGCAAAGGCCACAATGCCCTTTTTCATCATGGATATTATCGATGCCCTCATAACCATTTTCAGGTGATCTGGACTGCTATTTCGTAAGATAGCCCTCTTAGCACCATAAACAGGATGAATTCTTGCGTTTATTCTTCCTGAATCAACCAGCAAATCCTTTCCAAGAGAATCGCCTATGTGTGTATGAGCATTAATAAAACCAGGTATTATGAGAAGTCCTTCGGAATCAGATACAGTAAGGTCATCATGATTATTGCTACCAATTTTATCATTAAGAACTTTATTACTATAATTTCCAGCTCCTGTCCTGGTTATTTTCCCATTCTTCCCTATTTCAATAAATCCCGACTCAACGTATGTTAATTCTCTGCCAAGCAAAAGGCTAGCATTTTTTATTATTCTAATCATTGTATTTTATATACAGACTCCATCTTTCCTTTCTCCCTCAGGTCTCTTATTGTGTCAAGTGCCTTGGTTGCATTTGTAGCTGCTTTTCTACCAGTCTTTCCAACACCAATTCCACAATTTAGCTTAATTCCCACAGATTCTCCAACTCTACCAATAATTGTCTCTGCGTCTTCTTTTGTCATATCGTTTGAAATTACCATGAAGTTATCACCACCTACATAAAATGTCATACAACTTTTTTTAAGAAACTCATCTGACAGGAGCGAGTACACCTTTACCATTAATCTTGTGACCTCATATGGAGTCAGATTCAAACCTATTTTCCTTGAATTGTTCACGTCTATGTGCATTATCTGCGCAAAATCTCCGTTCAACCCCACTAAATCTGAGGCACTAGGCAATGATTTCGAGATTGAAATTTCAGGAGACGAATGGTTGGATGATGCCAATAAGGGTGGACCGAAAATAGAAGCAGCTGGCGTAAGAGATTCTTTTGATTGCCTGGATTTGTGAGCATTGACATTTGCTTCAAACGGGGTATCTCCTTTTCCAATTGTCATTGATAGTTTAAAATCTGGATACAGACCAGCGAGCTGATTGTGTATAGCTATGTGATCTGAGACCGAAAGACCATTTGATATAGCAATATATTCATCGAATCTATTTGAATAGACTAAACATTCTCTTTCTGAAAATAGGCGCTGTACATCATAATAAATCCTCGATTGTAACATCTGTAGCCTTGCCTCTCTATCACTACCAAGTGTAAGCGTCCAGGGACCGTATCCCTCGATCCTAATTATTGTAATTTGTATCGTCAATCTTCTATGGTCACTGTCATCTTTGTTTTAGACGATCTTTCTCTTCTTAACTTCTTGATTCTCTTAGCCATACTAATAGCGGCATCTACTGCACGAGTTGGCACAATCTCAATTCTAGCTCTGGCTTGCTCTATCGTCATGTCCGGGCCAGAAATTCCGAGCGATACGGGTTTGCCGTATTTAAGCGACAAATCTGCGATCAATCTTGCTGTGTTTTCTGCAACAATACTGTCATGCCGTGTTTCACCTCTGATTATCGCGCCTATAGTAATCGCAGCATCTACGTCATTTCTCTTCAAAACTTCT
>Ga0193741_1000129_pt1 | contig 19413 bp, 9 predicted proteins | sample L2s2metaG_FD_143059 | JGI IMG/M metagenome (GOLD analysis project Ga0193741, IMG submission 143059) | Soil microbial communities from a riparian zone of the East river system, Colorado, United States - L2s2 | ecosystem: Environmental > Terrestrial > Soil > Riparian zone | place: USA: East River...
GAAGAACATCAAGCTACTCTTCGACATCATTTCCTCTGTTGCTTCCAACACAACACCACCATCATCAGGCTTCTTCACGGTTGCTCTCAAAACTCGAGATGGCAAAGATTCCAAAACCGTTTTGATTGGTTCCAGCACTGGGAGTCGGCTAGAATTCTCCTCGGTTTCAACAAAGGCCGGCGTCCGGGTTGACTCGACCAGGGATATCGACGCATACATCGAATTTGAATTGAAAGATGGTGGCATCATCATCAAGGCTGCTGACGATGCTGATTCCTTCCTGAGTTCTCTTCTACCGCCAGATGGCTTATCGACCCAGTTCAGTCTTCAGCTAGGATTCTCAACCCGCCAGGGTTTCTACTTCGGTGGCAGCAGTGGGCTCGAGGTGACCCTGCCGGCCCATGTTGATGCGGGGTTGATCGAAATTGTCTCCTTTACTATCGCAATCAAGACTAGCTCTGGGGCCGTTCCCATTGAAGTAGGTGCAACAATCAAAGGGGAACTAGGACCACTTACAGCCATAGTCGAGAATATGGGCCTGCGAGCCCGTTTCACCTTCCCTTCGGACTTTGGTGGCAACCTTGGTCCAGTTGACCTAAACCTTGGCTTCAAGCCCCCAAGCGGCATCGGCTTATCAATAGATGCAGGCGTTGTGAAAGGTGGTGGTTATCTATACCTTGACATAGAAAAAGAGGAATACGCCGGGGCGTTGGAACTGGTAGTCAGCGATTTTCTGACGCTCAAAGCAATAGGATTAATCACTACACGAATGCCGGATGGGTCAAGAGGGTTTTCACTATTAATCATTATTACTGCATCGTTTGGTTCGCCTATACAATTAGGTTTTGGCTTCACACTTAGTGGCGTAGGCGGGTTACTAGGTCTTCATCGTACCATGCGTCTGCAACCGCTAAGCGAAGGTATCAGGACGGGTGCAGTAAACAGCGTAATGTTCCCCACCAATGTTATTGAAAATGCACCACGCATCATCAGCGATCTGCGTACCTTTTTCCCACCATTTCAAGACATTTTCCTGATAGGTCCGATGGCGAAAATAGGTTGGGGGACTCCTAACCTGGTCAAGCTATCACTGGGGATTATTATCGAAATTCCTGGCAACATTGCTATCCTCGGCGTGCTAAAGGTTACGCTGCCAGATGAAGAGAAAAAACTTCTTATTTTACAGGTGAACTTTATCGGTGCAATCGAGCCCGATAAAAAACAGGCCTGGTTCTATGCCAGCATGTTCGATTCGCGAGTCCTGTCCTTTACTATTGAAGGTGAAATGGGTGTTCTGGTTAACTGGGGCGATAACGCCAACTTTGTGGTCAGTGTCGGTGGTTTTCATCCAGCCTTTAATCCCCCGCCATTGCCTTTTCCAGAACCGAGACGTATTGCTATAAGCATCCTTAATACAGAATTGGCCAGAATACGTGTTGAAGGCTATTTTGCGATTACCTCAAACACAGTACAGTTTGGTGCCCGTGCCGAATTGTACTTTGGTTTAAGTGCGTTCAAAATAGACGGATACGTCACCTTTGACGCGTTATTCCAATTTTCGCCCTTTTATTTCATCATTTCAATATCTGCATCTCTCTCAGTAAGAGTCTTCGGTGTTGGATTGTTCAGTGTTCGCATGCGAGGATCTCTAGAAGGCCCTACGCCTTGGCATGTTGAGGGAACGGGCTCTATTTCATTATTATTCTTTGATATAGATGTAGATTTCAGTCATACCTGGGGCGAGGAAATCGATACCACCCTGCCACCGATAGATGTGATGCCGCTGTTAAAAGCGGAATACGAAAAACTCGAAAACTGGAAAGCAGAGGTACCCGCTGCTAATAGTATCCTAGTTTCTCTTCGCAAGATAGAAACCCTCAATGACCTGGTACTGCATCCCGTGGGTACCCTGAAAATCAGTCAACGGGCAGTGCCGCTTGATATTAGTATTGACAGGGTCGGGGCACAGAAACCCAATGATGCCAATTATTTCACTCTTTCAGTTGACGCCGTCGGTTTGGACATTGAAGAAAAAGATGAGGTAAAGGAGATGTTTGCCATGGCGCAGGTTAAAAACATGTCAGATTCTGAAAAACTCAGCAGTCCTGCTTATGAAAAGCAGAAAGGAGGCTTGGAGTTATCGGCAAAAGGCGAACAGATGAAGACGACAAGCGCGGTCAAACGGGTTGTTCGCTACGAACAAATAATTATCGATAGTAACTTCAAGAGATTTGTTAAACCATTCTTTAACTTTTATAATACCCTATTCGCCTTGTTCCTTAAAGGAAATGCAATAACTAAATCTACACTCTCAAGCAAGTTCAAGAAACAAAAAATGCCATTCGATGATAAGATTACCGTGACGCCAACGGCTTATGTTGTGGCATTTAATACAGACAACTCACCATTTAACAATGAGTCAAAAGCGTTTAGTAGTTGTGCACAGGCAGAAGAATTTAGGAGCAGACAGGTAAGAGATAATCCTAACTTGCAAGACATACTACACGTTATTCCACGAGTTGAAATGAAGGTGGCAGCATGAATAACAAAATCAGCACCTATAGCTTTCTACCATGGCTGCGGCAAGGGATTGCAAACAACATAAAAACACAGGATCTGGATAGTAGCGTCAAGGTTCGTGCATCCGTTGATGTCGCCCTAACCCTAAGAGGAGAAGGCATAGAGCCAACAGAGACCCAAACAATATCCAAGGATGTTGCCCTATACGGTCCCGGCGACATTATCGGGATTCAATCAAAAGCCATAATAAAAACTGAACCACAAAACTGGATTACCAATTTCGAACCTAATTATCTTCCATTTATCGATTTTTACGACGAAGATTTTCCCTGGCGTTACACCCCTGCTGCACCTGATACCGGGCTTGGAAGGCTCCGTCCCTGGATTATGTTAGTGGTATTGAAAGAGGATGAATTCAATGATGGTAAGAATATCGCCAACAAACCCTTGCCATATATAGATATTCTAGATGTTCCTAACGCTAGTAACGTATTTCCATCAGCAGAACAACTCTGGGCATGGGCACACGTACACATCAACGAGGATATTGTCAAATTAGAGGATGACGTCGAGAACAATGATCTGAATAGCGTCCTACCGAGATTCAGAGAAGTTCTCAAAAAAAATCCTGACCTCGCATACTCAAGAATCATGTGTCCACGAAAATTGGCAGAAAATACAAATTATCATGCTTTTCTCATCCCAGTATTTGAAAGCGGTCGCTTGGCCGGACTGGGTCTTGACCCAGCAGAAAAGCTTAACGAGATAGCTGAATTACACGCGACTTACTCATCTTGGGAGACATACCCCCACAAGCCGGAATCAGAAAGCTATCCCTATTACTACCGTTGGCACTTCCGCACCGGCACAGTGGGTGATTTTGAATACTTGGTGCGTTTGCTGGAACCAAAGCCCGTTGATAGTCGTGTTGGGCGTAGAGATATCGATGTTCAAGAACCGGGTTCAAACATAAGCGGTATCGATGATGAAGCGCTTGGAGGGATTTTAAAATTGGGTGGAGCGTTGAAAGTACCGTTTGATACCCTAAAAGAGGAGGAACAGGCAGATGTCACTAAATATGATAATTGGGCCGAACCCTATCCACACAAGTTTCAAACCGACCTAGCATCTTTCATAAACCTCGCTGATGATTACAACGTGAAAGAGGCGGCTCAGGCGAACCAAGATACATACCTTGAAACCATAGAACAAGACCCTGATCCATTAATTACTCCACCCTTGTATGGCCGTTGGCACGCAATGGTTCAACGATTATTGGAAGAAAGAGATAGCACTCCCACATCACCAAATAAAAATTGGATTCATGAATTGAATCTTGATCCCCGCTGGCGTGTGTCTGCAGGTTTTGGTACCAAGGTCGTTCAAGATAAACAAGAGGAATATATGGATGCCGCATGGGGTCAGTTGGGAGATATACTGGAAGCCAATCGTAGGATTCGCCTAGCGCGACTTGCCAAAGAAACCTCCTGGGTATTTTACAACAAGCATATCATCCCGTTGAAAGAGAAAAGTACTGAGAAGGTATTGACATTCACCGCGCCAGTGCAAAAACGGGTCCTGGCAGAAGGCTCAACAGTATACCACCAAGTAAATATCAGTCGTGTTCCCCATGCAGCTATATCTGCATCCATGCGGCGTATTGTCCGACCACGCAGCGGGTTGATGCGTTCCCTACCTTTTGAAGGCGGGATAAGCTCTGACAATTTAATAGACCGAATTAACAAAGGAGATGTTCACTCCGCCCCTCCCAAAGAGGTCCCGAAAACAGTTCCTACCCTTGACGATTTATCTGATGGACTCAAACCTGATAATGTTCCTGATTCTATATTGGATTCATTATCAAAATACCCATGGCTACAATACCTTCCACTAGTGTTAGTAGGAGTATTAGTAGGGATACTGCTACTCTTGACTATCTTGGGTTTAATTGGAATATTGCAGGCTATTATCGGCATCATTATTGCAGTTTCTCTTTATCTGTTTACCCTTTTGAGGAACTTGACTAGGCAGGTACAAGATGCAGAGTCCGTGCTAGAGAAAAATCAGACACCCGAATCAGTAAACGATCTGCCCAGTAGCCCAGATTTTAGAATCACGGATATGCGCGAGGGATTTAAGCCAACAAGGGGATCTACCGACAGTCCGGAAGCCAGTCGGTATAAGACTGCGTTGCGAGATACCTATGATTTTGTTCAGCTTAGCGGCCAGGCGGGGGTGACTCCAAAACTGAGCGAGCTCAATGTAAATCTAATGGTAGAGGAAACCATCAAAGCTATTAATCCCGAATTAACCATTCCTAGACTGATATTAAATAATATCCAAATTCCTCCGCACATTAAGGAACAAATCGGAGAAGAATTTAGGGAAGCAATGGCTTATCCAGAAATAAATATCCCGATGTACAAACCGCTGGTAGACATTTCTGCCGAGTTATTTCTGCCCAATATCAATTACATTGCACAAAATAGCATTTCCTTGCTTGAGACTAACCAAGAGTTCATTGAATCATATATGGTCGGACTGAACCATGAATTTGCCCGGGAACTACTATGGCGGGAATACCCGACTGATCAACGAGGTAGCTATTTCAGACAATTCTGGGATGTGAGCGGTTACCTTAGTACTGATAATCTGGATGAGAAAGCGCTAAAAGAGAAACTCAGAGACATCCCTCCGTTACACCGTTGGTCCAAATCCTCGAATCTGGGTGATCATGATCACCGCGAAGAGCAAGGCGAGAAGGAAAAAGAAGTAGTGTTAGTCATTCGGGGTGAGTTGCTGAAAAAATATCCAACCGCAGTGATTTATGCCCACAAAGCTGAGTGGCAAACAAAGGGAGACGGCACTATCGATAATACCAAGGAAAGGCATTTAGTAATATTAACCGAACAAGAACAGGAAAATCCACCACGAGATAAAGTAAAGACTCCTCTATATGAGGCAAAAGTAGATCCTGACATCTATTTCTTTGGATTTGATTTAACGATTGAAGAAGCTAAAGGAGGAACAGGAGAAGATCCACAAGATAAAGATAGGCCAGGCTGGTTTTTTGTTATTAAAGAACGTCCTGGAGAACCGCACTTTGGTCTGGATATAAAACGTGAAGGAGATGTTAATGTTTGGAACGACCTTACATGGGAAGATGTAATGCCAAGTGCGGCCGCTAACGGTTTCATAAGCATCGAAGAGAGTACGCCCACAATTACTCTAAAGGATCCTCACTGTGATCCTAACGATCCCCTTCATAATCCGGAACTAGAAGAAAAATGTGTTCAGTATAATGAAGACATGCATCTTACTTGGAACAAAGACATGAATGCGGCTGAAATTGCATACATTCTGTTCCAAGTCCCAGTCTTGGTTGGGGTTCATGCATCGGAAATGCTACCCAAAGATAAATCACAAGGAGGATAATTATGGAATTCACAGAAAACCAACAGCTGCTTCAGCAGGCGCAAACACAGCGGGAGAAATCCGAGCGAGAGCTCTTTAGGCTAAAAGAGAAGCTTAACAAAATACGCCGGGAAAAAAATCGGCTGTCACGTTTTGAAGGAAAGGGGCAAACTGCAGCGAACACCCATTTGCATGATTTGAAACAGCATGAATCAAAATTAACCACAACCATCAATGAATTGTCTGAGACTTTAAGCCAAAACAAGAAAATTGAACTGGATCGTATTGGGTCATTTCTTCCATTTACCAATCCAATAGAGAATATCTCAAAACTCGATGATCGGTATCCTATCTTACTTTTTCCGCTTCGTATTGAAACACGCTTCAAGCAAAAAGTTGTCGGCGAGAATACACAACATCAGCTTTGGGTACGAGTATTTCCCGATGACATTTCCATTGATACCTTTGAAGAATTACCTTCGGAAAATGAAATTCGAAATGCACGTTCCTATTGGTCATTTATGTGGCGGGCCGGCGATATTGAAGAAGATCAACGCGCTGCTTGGCGTTTATTAGTAAGCAGTCATGGTTCTGGGAGGGCATATTGGATAATTAATAATTATAGACCAGTAAACATATCGGAGCAGCCTGAACGAAAAATTAGAGAAAAGATCAATCTAATTATTGCCACAGATGATCCTCCCGCAGGTAACGAGAAGGCAGTCCTGCAAACCTTTTGGAATGCCATGTGGTTAGCGAAAGATGACGCGGCGAAACAGACCCAAGCATGGGACAGGATGGTTGCTGAAGTTGGTGAAACACGTGCACAGGAACTCCAAGCAAAATACATTCCCTTTAATTTTTCAGATACACCTATTCCGCCATTGACCCATGATGAGGTTGAATTAGAGGTAGCGTTCATCGAATTTCCAAAGGCCGATGAAACGGACACGAAATTTCAAGCATGGACTCAGGCGCCTAAGGTCAACATATTACCTGAGCGATTGGTGTTGCTAGGGTTTGTCAAAGGTAATCAAGAGCCAATATTGAAGGTTATTGGTGAACCTATTCCATCACCCCTTGTTACTGGTCCTGATCCGTCTGCGGATGAGGGTAAGCAAATGCACGTTGAAGATGGTGAGCTCATTGTTAGTGATGAGATGAAATGGATAGTGGATTTCGATGAAGCCGTCTCCAAGGGAATGGGCTTTAAAATTGATTTAACGCCAGCACAAGCCGAGAACGGTTTTGATCGTTTGTTTGTGTTAGGCGTGCGCTTGAGTGTGGATAAAGAAAGGGCAAGAACCTCAGTCGAAAACCTCATCGACCATCATCATCATAGCCGCAAGGGGTTTAGTATTCTTTCACAAGGAACGCCTACCAATAATACTGAGAAGGAAGCTTCCGCCTATAGTTGGCGTGAAGACTCCGATGAGAGCTTTGATATTTATTTTAGAAAAGAAAGCCCAGATGATCCGGTCAGATGGTTAGAGAAAAAAGATGGGCGTTGGCTGGCTGAAATGCTTGGTACCGACACAAAGTGTTTAGAAAACGTGGCCAATTATTATGGCACCGACCAGTGTGAAGCCAAAGCGATGAATGTGGCGTTGTGGCCGGCAACACTGGGCTACTTTATGGAAACAATGATGGCACCAGTTTTCAGCGACAAAGTTGTCGATCAAACCAGATTATTCTTTCAACGTTATGTGAGTGGTCGTGGAATGATACCAGCTATCCGTGTCGGAAAACAGCCCTATGGTATATTGCCTGCCACACCTTTTTCACGCATGAAATGGCTACGAGTTCGTACTCCTTCTACCCATACTGCATTTACAACTACCTTTATTGGAGGGGGTATATCCTACTTACAAGCACTTTACATTGTACTAAGAAGACTTGATAGTGACTGGGCAAGGCTGCTTGATAAAGTATCCCACGTTGGTAAAAGCGGCGACGCACATCAGATCTTGCTGGATATTGTGGGCTTACATCCGTCATCCGTAGAGTACTACTATCGCCATGCTCAAAGCTATGCACAGATCTACAATAGTCTCAATTTTAGAGGGCGGGGAGGGAATTTTGTTGCATTGCTGACCAAAGAAAATTACTTAAAAAGTGGTATGGATCTGCTTGCAGGGTTTGGCTATACAGCTCAGAAAGATGAAGATATACCTGATATTTTGAAGAAGTTCTTTTTCGGTCGAAGTGATTTACTAAAAGGGCCATTGATTGATGATGTCCCTCTGTCCGAGTCCGCTCCAATCAGGTTTTACACCGAAGATGACAGAAACTATATCCAATGGTTGATTGATGCAGCTAATGATTCCCACGATGTGTTGCGAAAACAAAGTGGATTTATCAATGATAAACCACCAAACGCATTACTCTATCTTATGTTACATCATGCCCTGGATCTGGGTTACCTTGATGCAAGTCTTCGTCTACATGTCTCCGCCGGTATATTCGATAAGCAGCAAGTAAGTGCAGCAATCAAAGAGCCAGAATTCATTCAGGTAAAAGATGCTAGAAATGATACAGGTAGTCGCTGGCAGCATCTCTATAAAGCGGAACCACGGATTACATCAAACGAAACTCAATCGTTAGACAACTACATTGCAACGATACTCGATGGTCGACCAGAAACAGTGGTGTTGCGAGATCAACTTTATGCATTAGAACATTTAAAAAATGTACCTACCGCTGCATTGGAACGGGTTTTTTCCGAACACCTCGATCTCTGCTCTTACAGGCTTGATGCCTGGCAGCTGGCTCTTGTGGATGTTCCGCTTTCACTAATGCGCGATATTGGATTTGACGGAGAAGGTGGATCCGCCCAAGCCCTTGGGCTTTACATCGGCGCTTATGGATGGTTGGAGGATGTAAGGTCGGAAAGCAAGACACTGACGCCACCCGATCTTGATCCTGAGCTAGCAGAAATATTTGATGATTCGGAACATCCTTTAATGATTGATAGTACAAATGATGGTTACGTTCATGCCCCTTCAACAAATCATGCAGTTACCGCGGCTATACTTCGGAGCGGATACCTTGCAGATGCCACTGAATCCAACCCAGGTAGTCTGGCGGTCAACCTCTTGTCGGAGAGAGTCCGCAAGGCGCTATCAATCATCGAAGGGATGCGCAGCGGACAGTCGTTGACTGCGCTGCTAGGTTATCAACTTGAGCGCGGTATGCATGACAGGCATGATGTGGAAGTTGACGAATTTATTTTTGACCTTAGAAAAGCCTTTCCACTTGGTGCTAATCGGATGTCCACCACAAAGGTGGAAGATCTAGATCAAATCCAAAAAATAGAAGCGAGGAACGTCATTGATGGCGTTGCACTCATTGAGCAAATTAAAAAATCAGGAGAAAAAAATTACCCCTTTGGTCGAAATGATTTGTCAGCGGCGAGTACTGAACAAAGGTTAGCAATCAATGAGGAGGTCGAGCGAATACTTGATATTAATGATGCCGTTGCTGATTTAGCGATCGCAGAGTCTGTTCATCAGATTGCGCAAGGGAACTATGATCGAGCAGCTGCAACGTTGGATACTTATAGTAAAGGCAGTTTTCCCCCAATTCCTGATGTGATAAAGACACCTCGCAGCGGAATAGCTTTGACCCACAGGGTGGGATTGCAACTTGAGTCAGGGTTAGCCCCTGAAGATCCAGAAAACACAACACCACGCTCCAAAGGTGAACCGGCAATCAATAATTGGTTATCAAATATCCTGCCTGCCATGGATGATATTGTCTGTGTTGTCGAGTTCTACGATCATAGTCGAGATAGCATGCGTTCAGAACTAGTAAGTATGGAAGATTTGGGATTGTTGCCCATAGATATTGTGTATATGGCGCAGATGGAAAGCGAAAAGGCCATGACGGTATTGGATGATGCCATCATATTATATGCATTCCAAGAATTCGCGCCAAGAGCCGATGTTAAAATCGAAATCAAGTATACACAAAAGGCTGAGGGTGGTGGCGACGATAAACTAACGCTATTCGAACTTGGCCCTCTGCTCAATAGTCTAAGGACATTAATTCAACATTCACGGCCACTTACAGAAAGGGACATTAAACTTCCTGTCGAAGGTAAAAAGGCCAATGAAGCAGATGTAAGCTTGAATCTCCAAAAAATCACTTTGGTAAGAGATGCACTTGATGGATTGAATACACAACTGGGGACATTTATCGGCACAATCTCAATGGCAGATATCATTCTCAATATTGATAATTATATAAACAACGTGGCAATACTGTTTAAGGAAATCTCACGATTCGGATTGCCACAAACTGGCATTGGTATTCTATTGGAATGGAAACGACAACATTTTGAACTGCTTCGCAATAAAATCGGGGAACTGATTGTACGATGGGAAAATAAACTGACAGAATTTGATTCACTCATCTCTGATTACAATGCCTTGCCAGGAACCGCGACCGATGAAGAAAGGTTTAATCTTTTACAAAAAGCAGAACTCAAAATATCTAGCGCGAGTACTGTGCCTCTACCCGCTACGCCTGATGACTACAAAGATGATCTAGTCAATACCAAGAGAGTTGCCTTTCATGCTAAACTGGATGATATAAAGGATGTCTTGTCAAGCGTTACTCTGTCAGATCTATATACAAACATAGAAAGTGTAATAGTGGACATTCCGACTTATGATTTGATTGGGCTGGACATAGAGAAGGAAAAGGATCTACTCTTACCCTTTGCAGAGGAACTGCTGCAGAAAGCAAAGAACTTACAAACAGATCTAGACAAACGACTTCAGCAAGTCTCTGGTCACCTTAGAGACTACGAAGATGCTATCGATCCACAAAAACAGGTAACAGCTCTATTGGAGGCAGGAAAAGTATTACTCGGAGACGATTTTCGAATCGTACCGGAATTTGGTCTCACAGAAGAACAAGCCGACGAGTGGCAGAATGCCTATGACGACAGAGAGGAGCTGCTTGATTATCAGAAAGAAACTCTCAAAGAAGAGTTTCCCGTCGATAGCTGGCTTTATGGTATTGCTCGGGTGCGGGAAAAAATGCACCATGTAGAAAATACGACTATGTTAGTGGATGCTTTTGTCGAAAAGGAACTAAAATTAGAACCCATACAATTTCCTTATCACGAAGAAGATTACTGGCTGGCAATGGAATATCCTCAAAAGAAAACCGATAATACAATATTCAAGATTGACGAAGACAAACTACTATTTACTTCGCATTACACAAAGCCGTTTGATAAGACAAAGAGGCAATGCGGACTTCTGATCGATGAGTGGACCGAAGTCATTCCCGCAGATGAAGAAACCACTGGTTTAACCTTTCACTATGATCGCCCAAATTCTGAGCCGCCGCAAACTCTCTTGTTAGTCACTCCATCGGAATTTAGACAATCATGGCAGTGGCAAGATGTTGTCGATTCTCTCCATGAAACATTGGATATGGCAAAAAAACGTGCTATTGAGCCAAGCCACATAGATACCACAGTTTATGCTCGTTTCCTACCCGCGCTTGTGTCAGCTGTAGCTGTCTATCCAATTACTGTCGCTTTGAATTTTGCGTTAAATAACAAATTTTATGAGGTAAGTAGAAGTGGTCAATGAATTTATCGCTATAGAAAATATTCAATCAGTGATCAGCTATAGGCGGCTGATTCCAACTATCATTACTTGGAACAGGCTTGAGGGTCGGCCTCGTACCAATAACTTTGATCGTGCGTTAAAAGCAGAAGTAAGGGACGCCCTTTTTATGCTGACCAAGCAATGGCAGATGGGCGAATTCAAAGGCGATGATGCAGGTTCTCCTGTAATTGCCAAAGTCCATGCAGAGACTACCAAGCTCAACAAGTACAAAGCGGGTGGAAATGCAACCCAAGGCTTTGAAAATAACGTGCCTCTAGAAGCAAAAGTTGAGCAGCGTATGCTGCCGTTTAGAGCAGGCGATCAAGATTTATCTTTAGATATACGCCTTTTAATGGGTCGGCAATGGTTGAAGATGATTAACAAGCCGGTTATTATCTCTCTTAAAAAAGAGTTTATCAAAGCTTATCCGATAAAAAAGCCGGATCCTGAGAAGCGTGAAGATGCACAAATATGTGCACATCTAGAGGCCTGGCAACAATATGCCGCTGTTGCCGAAAGAGCAATGGATGGAGCCGCGTTGTACTTTCATCTTAAAAAAGATTCAAACAACCATGCCTACGATAAGCTTACGGTTGTGTTAACCGCAGCTCAGCGGACATTAATAGATGAGATAGCAGAGAAATTTGTAGTTTGGTTTGAAAAGCTATTCTATCAGCCCATAGAAGAGAACGATGATGCCTGGTTACCCTCAAAATTAGAATATCAGTTCGCGTGTTCTGCACCGAAGAAAGAGTCAGAAAAAGAAAAAGTGTTTACTGCAGAAGAGTACTATCATGGGGAGCTAGATTGGTATAATCTCAATGTAAACAAGTCCATAGAAACATTGGGCGATGTCGAAAGAGAAACTTCAGATTTGGAAAAAACTCATACATTCTCTTTTTTTCCCACTCCAATACAGTTTGATGGCATGCCTAACACGCGTTGGTGGACTTTTGAGGACGGAAAAACAAACTTTGGTGATATAAAACCCGATACGACTGAATTAAATAAACAGCTGCTAATTGAATTTGGTCTGGTCTATGCAAATGATTGGTTTTTGGCACCACTTACTTTGCCTGCGGGTACTATAGTAAATTTGAGAGGCATGGCAGTTACCAATGTTTTTGGAGAAAGGATCTGGGTAGAACCAACAGGCAAGGCCAGTAAACAAGATTGGCAACGTTGGAATATGTTTACTTTGAAGGTTGACGGAGTGGCTGCAGATGAACAAGCAGACTCGAGTCTACTATTGTTACCGACTGTGCCCAAGATCCAAGAAAGCCAACCCGCAGAGGAAGTGAGCTTGACTCGAGATGAAGTGGCCAATATGGTGTGGGGGATAGAGACCAGAATTCTGTTGCCAAGCGGCAACACAAAATCTGGTCGTGAAGCCGCCCTTGAATTGAAAAATCACCTTCAACGAATTGTCAAAAAGGAAAATACCGTAGAACCTGTTACGGTAAATGATGTCGAATATAAAGCAGCAATCAAATATCAAATCATGAACACGGTGCCAGAAAACTGGATACCGTTTATTCCAGTACATGTCAATGGAAGTAATAGGGAAATTCAACTGCAACGTGCTGCTATGCCACGAATAATCGAGGGAGATAGGGAAGGTCCAAAAAAAATTCAACCCCGCACTAAACTACTGCGGTTCGGCTTAGATCAAGAGCCAAAGGATATTTATAAATTATATGAAGAGGAAGTACCTCGGTCAGGCGTTCGTGTCTACCAAAGCTATCATCGTACAAGGTGGTACGGCGGCCGGGTCTATAATTGGCTTGGAGTACGTAAACAAGTCGGTCGAGGGGAAGTATCGAGCGGCTTGGCATATGACCTTATTGTTCCAACCAATAAAACATCCTAGATTTTATTTCCAAAACCTCTTGTAGTATACATCTTATTGAAATTCAAGTCCATACAATTCGGTTTATTCACAGATTGATGTCATCTAGCTTGAAGATAAACTACCTAGTTTCCAGATTCTTGTTTCTTTTTGAGGTATCATTTATCGGTAAACTAGGGTTCAAAGACTTCACCAGTGGATAGTATCGAACCATGAAAGACGTATCAGATAGTCCGAGCCCCGAGGTCTGGAAAAATATTAAACATATCAGATCCCTAAAGGCGGAATCTGTGTTATAGTGGCTTTCAATCTTCTTACCATAAAAAGTTGTAGTATGTACATAGTATATATCGATTTCTTATCTATTAATGCTAATCGAAAAAGCTTTTCTTAACTATAATACTGACTAAGTATACTTATTATGCTGAACCCATGCAGAAAAGAATTACTTGTAGCATGATCATAAGGGCTTTTTGGGCGTAATCATACTACCATTTTGTGTCCTGAAGGCGACTAATCTTGTGTCTTAAAAGACCCATGTAAAATCTGATTCAAGAGGCATCCCTGCTTGCTTAGCAAATGATGCGGCTAGACCGGCCGTGGCCTCATTTATTCTCCTATCTAATAATGGTGAACCATTTCTTATGGGCGTAGTTATTGGAGTTTGAGAAAATGGCACAGCAGGGAGTGTGTCTGAGTATGATATAAGTATACTATCTACATTTACTAATTGCTTTAATAGTACTTATTGGTTCTCTGTATTAATGTCGTCTTGGTTCTCTAAAATAATATCTCATGGAAAAAACAACAACGTATGTGATGAATGCGGTCAAAAGTTTGAAAAATACGATGAACTTATAGCTCATGCAAGACATGTTCACCATCATCCGATTGTAAAATGCCATGATTGCGGCAAAGAATTCATCCATGAGAAGGATAGGCTACACCACGTGAAAGAAGAACATGAGAAAAAGGTAGACCATAGAACTCATAAGTGGGAACATGTCCATGACAAAAAAACAAACCCACAGGAGCAGGTCGATAAGCAGACCAAAAATTTTGGGGATAATTTCTGAGCGAAATAAAATAAGAATAGGTAATTCCCACCTGGTAACCTAGTCTTATCAAGAAAGGTTGTACACCGCCAACATATATCGGATACAACAAATATCGGTGGCGATCCAAAGTTTGAAGTATCTATTTGTTCGTATTCGTATTCTAGATTCTGTTAAAAGAACCGTCAAATGTATTGATCACAGAATTTTACAATACAACGCGCAATTTTATTTGCAGTATCCTCGATCTTACGATCATTGTTTCTTAATTTGAAAGCAACCTCAAGCTGAAATGATTGATTAAAACCATTAACCATACCCCCAAGACTTCCATACCTTTTAATGGTTTCTCCTCCATCAAAATTAGGGTCTTCTTCATCGCCTTTCTTTGAAGGACATGTGGGAATCTTATTATTGATTAGCAATCTTATTAATCCATTCTTATCGAACAGTGCATTAGGATTACGTTTTAATAATTTGGTAATACTTTTCCCATTGTCTGTTCCAACAAGTAATTCGCAACCAGATTCGTTTGGCCTTTTCATGCCATGGATATCAAAATGAAAACTAAAGCCACCTTTCTTTTTTATATTGCTATGCATTTTATTAATTTGTGTTGAAATTGAATTATGATATTTACGATAAAAATTTTTAACACGAAGATCATCAAAAGCACATTCTTCACATCTATTAAGGTCGCAATAATGGCGTTTAATTGTTCCAATTTCTACACATACATCTTTCTTGCGCAGTCCAGAAATTTTTTTCGCTATAGCAGCTGTAAGTTTGGAAGTATTGAGATCTCCTTTTAACACAAAAGGTTCATCGCAAGAGTCTGGCAACTTAGAACGATCTCTAGGTGGCACTCCGAAGGGTATTACATGACCGTCATGTGGACATGTGAGTATAATTTGTTTCTTTATATTTCCCTTAATAAAATTATGGCTACTACCTTCTCGTTTTGACATTTAATTATGAAAATAATCAAATACTGAGTTAATATGTGTGTCTAAGCCTTTAACTGTAAAGCATCAAAATGAAAAGGCCACAAGTTGCAACTAACTCATAAGCTTCTATTGAACTAACTTGTATGCTACAAGTTTGTTGTCCTGCATAACAGGTATTATCATAATACTTTGGCTTGGTATAAATCCTAGGTCAGCAGTCCCTTGTGTACCTAACTCTATCAAAGTTGAGTACTCTGATCCATTTGCATTAACATCATACAACCTTCCTGCAGGATTGTCAGTAACATAGTAATGTGTTTCCGTAGCGTCAGATTCTATCCCATCAAGGCCACCAAAAGGAGAAGTCGATCCTTCCTTTCCTAAGCTACTTATTGACTTATTTTTTAAATCGACAACTTCTATGCCGGCACCAGGTTTACTCATCTCTCCCAACGAAGCAACGATTAGCCTATTTTTACTATTGTCAACATGTAATCCGTTAGGGCCATTTAATTGTGGGCTTTGTAACCAAGCTTGTAAAGTCGTATTATTACTATTATTAGCGTCTCTATCTAGCTTGTAGATAGTATTGGTAACTGTATCAGATACATAGATATTTCCTTGATTATCCACTGCAACATCATTAAGAAACGCGCTTCCAGGTGCGTTGAATCTCTTGACTATTTTTTTACCATCAATATCAATCTCGACTAAATCTGTGATATCTGAAACATACAACCTACTATTATTGTTATTAACAGCCATACCTTTAGGTGCATTTAGTCCTGTAAACCAATTCAATTCAACAATGCTCCCGTTAGAAGGTGAAACTGTAGAAATGAATCCGTTCTGATCCTTTTGGTCTGGTTCTCCATTAATATTAGAAACGAATAATAAATTTTGTTTGGGTGCATATACCACTGATTCTGGGTTTTTCAAGTCAACGGGTGTTTCCCATATTTTGTTGAACTTTGTTTGCCCTACTTGTTGCTGCTCTTGTGCCTGTCCCTGTGCTTGTGCTTGATTAATGTTGTTTATCATATTTATGCCCGCCCCATTAAATAACATTATTCCAGATATTGCTACTAAAAACAAAGTTGCCGAAACTAATGATTTCTGTGTAAGCCTTTTATTATTTGCTATCAATGTCCAAGAACTATTGGAGATGATTAATAAACCTAACACTTCATTTTCCTTCATTGTCAGCCCATGATTTTGTCTTCTCGTACTTGCTTGGTTATTCCTAAATCCAACTCGGCTCTATTTAACATACAATATTAAGGCGGTTGAGCTGCTACCGAAAAGATCAAGTTTGTTACGTTACCATTTATGTCAGCTATATCAGAACGTAATTCTGATAAAAGCTGCAGTGTTTCAGTTGAATTATTATCCTGTACTGCTTGAATTGCTTCATCGATGGTGAGGTTTGCATTAGTGATTAGTAAAGAGATCGCTTCATTATAATCTGATTCAGTTAAAGGAGTTGTAGGACTCGTAGCAAAGATTGATGGAAAGAAAATCTGATACATTAGCAAGCTGGATGTTATAAAAAGTAATTTATTTTGTAATATCAACTCTGAATTCTAGAAGCTAAATAATAATATAAAAAGGTATTCACTACACAAGTAGTCTTGCCTGTCATTATTACATACAAAAACCTAGACCAAGAGTATGGAGGCTTTCTCAAGGTGTACTGCAAAGCCTAAAGCATACTGACAAGTAAATATTTTTATAATAAGGTGAGTAATGATTCTTAGAATAAAATTTGTCCAAAATAAAGAAAGGTACAGAACGCGTTGGACATGATGTCAAGGAAGGTACGGAAGATGCAGGACATGATGTCAAGAAAGGTACGGAATATGCAGGGCACGAGATAAAGGAAGGTACAGAAGATGCAGGACATGATGTCAAGAAAGGTACGGAATATGCAGGGCACGAGATAAAGGAAGGTACAGAAGATGCAGGACATGAGATAAAGGAAGGTACGGAAGATGCAGGACATGATGTCAAGAAAGGTACGGAAGATGCAGGGCACGAGATAAAGGAAGGTACAGAAGATGCAGGACATGATGTCAAGAAAGGTGCGGAAGATGCTGAGCACGAGATAAAGAAAGGCGTAAAATCTATATTTAACAAGTTGAAAAAGCCATTTTAGGGGCCCGAAGGTGTAATTTGGAGGTCGATTCTAGGCCTCTGATTTAGTCATAGTTGCATGCCACTATGATCGAACACTCGCACTAAATGATTCTGAACTTTACCGGATGCAGACCAACAACATGATTATATTTAGACGATGACTGACTTTGCTTTTACTAATGCGCCACGTAATAATGTTGATAACACTAACCTATTCTAAAGTGTAGCTCCTAGGAAGGAAATTTCCTAGGGTCCAATAAATTAAATTCCTCCAAAAATGCTTCGACTTGTTCTTCTGATCCCAAAAGGCCTCAGGTTTTAGTTCATTGTGTGTTGCGACCGGCAACCACCATTACTAACCTATTCTAAAGCGTAACTTGCTCAGGAGCAAATTTCCTAGGGTCCAATAAATTAAATTCCTCCAAAAAGGCTTCGACTTCTTTTTCTGGCATCTTTCGTACATCTATTTCGCCTTTTAGTACCTTATCTAGTTTCCCAATCGCTCTTTTAAAGCGCTCAGTATCCATTACTAATCCATAGTAATCTTTTACCCTTTCTAGTGTTGTTTCATAGTGTCTCTTGTCGCCTGATGCTGTAGCATCAGATATTATCGCAACATCATAGCCTATGTTAAATCCTTCCCTTAATGAAGTCTCTACACAAATAGACGTATCAATTCCAGCAAATACTAACAAATTAATGCCTTGACTCTGAAGCCAAATTCGGAATTCTGTATCTTGGAAAGCAGAATCCCTTCGTTTGAGAACCACAGGATCTCTTGCTTCAGGTTTTAGTTCATCGATCGTCACTCCATCCCACGTACCTCGAATACAAATGGGTACTTTCAATCTCTCCTGTCTTGATCTCGGTAAGATGTTATGGACGTTTGTCAGAATATCAATACCACTACTCTCCTTAATTGCTTCGGTGTAAAAGACAGGAATATCCATACTCCTGCAGAATCCAATTAAGTCTTTAAGCTTTGGAATAATTTCTCTTTAAAGGGAGGTGTTCATCCCTATTTTATCATAAGATCCTCCCTTTGATACGAAACCATTCTGCATATCTATAACTATTAGTGCAGGTGTAACGGTACGGCCTGAAGGAAAAGTGACTTTGAACATATTTTGAATAAATTAATTATTAGCTTAAAGATAAATGTTTAGGCATAGACATGATAGATTAAAGCTGATATGCTCATAAAAGATTTGTTGCGCTGCAGATGTTGATAGTAATTTCCAACTCCTGCATGGGTTAGCTACCCACGACTGTCCTATTATATTCTTTAATCGGTTGAGTATGGGACCTAAAATCATGTCAAATATGGTTCACAAACCACTAGCCCCCATGGGTTTCAGTTGTAATTGCAGGCTAGTTTTTTAATTGTTTGAACTTATTACAAATCAAGAAAGACTATTATTATTGCCAACCAAGCTAGCTCTTCATATCAGCTCTAGTTCTCCAGCTCTTGCACAACCCTCAATCAATGTACCTAGTTTGAGAGCTGAATTAGTTTTAGATGGACTATCATCTCCGACAAGTATTGCATTCTTAGATGAGAATAATATATTATTATTAGAAAAGGAAGGAAGCGTCCGACTCATTTCAAACGGTCAATTGCAACCACAACCTCTGCTGCAGCTAGAAGGAGTTGAAAGCAATAACGAACGTGGACTTTTAGGAATTGAGGTAATGGACGATAAAGTCTTTCTCTACGTTACTGAGAGTGGAGCCCAGGTTGAAGGGGTACCAACTGTAGGTGATGTCAGAAATAGAGTTTATAGTTATACATGGGATGGTACATCTCTTACAAATCCTCAATTACTTGTAGATCTTCCAGCTGGCCCTGGAACTAATCATCAAGG
>Ga0193741_1000130_pt1 | contig 19410 bp, 18 predicted proteins | sample L2s2metaG_FD_143059 | JGI IMG/M metagenome (GOLD analysis project Ga0193741, IMG submission 143059) | Soil microbial communities from a riparian zone of the East river system, Colorado, United States - L2s2 | ecosystem: Environmental > Terrestrial > Soil > Riparian zone | place: USA: East River...
TTGCCGCCGAATTGAACCTGCTTGGCCGGGGCCTTTTCAAGATTCTGCTTGGCCGCAAAGTAATTCTGCGCCGTCATGTCTGCACCGGCGTTGAAGTAGAAGAGCACGCCGCGAAATGCGTTGGTGCCGGACTTCGACACCGCGTTGACGACGCCGCCGGAGGACGCGCCGAACTCGGCGTCGAACTGGCTGGTGAGCAGCTGGAACTCCTGCACCGCTTCGACCGGCGTGCGCGCCTGCGCGCCGCCGTTGCCGCCGTTGAAGGTGTCGTTGTTGCCGGCGCCGTCGAGCGTGTAGTTGACGTTCTGCGTGCCCTGGCCGTTGATGCGGATCGAATCCGCGCCGAACGAGTCGGTCGAGATGAACGCCGTCACGCCGGGCAGCGTGCCAAGGTAGGTCGTGAAGTTGCGGTTGATCGACGGGATGTCGTTGAGCTCCTGCGAGGTCACGACGCCGCCGATCTGTTTCGACGAGGTGTCGACGAGCGGCGTCTCCGCCGTCACCGTCACCTGCTCCTCGATGCCGCCCACCGACAGCGGCACGTCAATCGAGAACGCCTTGCCGACTTCGACGCGGACGCCGGCGCGCGAGTACTTCTTGAATCCGGTGAGCGTCGCGGTGACCTCATACAAACCGGGCGTCAGCGCGATCATCGAGAACGTGCCGTCGGTGCTGCTGACCGTTTCGCGATACTGGCCCGATCCTTCGTTCTTGGCAATCACGGTCACGCCGGGTAGAACAGCGCCCTGCTGGTCCACGACCTTCCCGCGCAGGTCGCCGGTTCCCAATTGCGCGGACGCGGCAGCCGGAGTGAGAAGGGCAAGACCGAGGGCCAAACCTCCAACCAACTTCAAGACGTTCATGCAAAGCCTCCAGTGACGACGAGGGACGAATATCCGGCTGCAGCCGGAACGACAAAATGAGGCAACGAATCCCGCAGCACACCTCCGCCGCGAGCGAGAGTAGGGCGCGACCGAATGGGGTCGGGCGCGCCTAGATACAGGAGCAGCGCACCCGCTGCATGAATTCCGCCGAATTCATGCCGGTATTAATAGGCCGGTTGTCTCCGGATGTCAATCCGGTTCCGCCCTCAGGCGAGGGCTTTGCCGTGACCGGCTGCCGGTCCCAGCAGCCGTCACTTTCTGGCTAGTCTTGCGAGCCTTTTTTCGGCCGCATGTTGCTGGCGAGGATGCGTTTGCGCAGGCGGATGTTCTTCGGCGTCACCTCGACCAGCTCATCGTCGTTGATGAATTCGATCGCCTGTTCGAGGCCCATGATGTGGGGCGGCACCAGCCGAATCGCTTCATCCGCCGATGACGCGCGCATGTTGGTCTGCTTCTTTTCCTTGGTGACGTTGACGTCGAGATCGTTGTCGCGCGAGTTCTCGCCGATCAGCATCCCTTCGTAGACCGGCGTCCCGGGGTCGATGTGAATCACGCCGCGCTCCTGCAGGTTCGCGAGGGCATACGCGGTGGTGACGCCGGCGCGGTCCGACACCAGGGCGCCGGTCGCGCGCGACGGAATCGGCCCATGCCACGGCTCCCACCCCGCGAACAGGTGGTTCATGATGCCGGTGCCCTTCGTCTCGGTCAGGAACTGCGATCGGAATCCGATCAAGCCGCGCGCCGGAATGCGGAACTCCATGCGCACGCGGCCGCTGCCGTGATTCACCAGGTTCGTCATGGTGCCGCGGCGCGTGCCGCACCCCGAGATCACCACGCCCTGGTAATCCTCGGCGACGTCGATCACGAGATCTTCGACCGGCTCCATGCGGACGCCTTTGATCTCCTTGACGACGATCTCGGGCCGCGACACCTGCAGCTCGAAACCTTCGCGGCGCATCATCTCAATCAGGATCGCCAGCTGCAGCTCGCCGCGCCCAAGCACCTTGAACTGCTCCGGCGTGTCGGTCGGCTCGACGCGCACCGACACGTTGCCGAGCAGCTCCTTGTCGAGGCGCTCCTTGAGGTGCCGCGAGGTGACGTACTGGCCGTCGCGGCCGGCGAGCGGCGAGGTGTTGATGCCGAAGATCATCGACACCGTCGGCTCGTCGACGTCGGTGTAGGGAATCGCCTGCCGGTGTTCGGGATCGGCAATGGTCTCGCCGATGGTGATGTCCTCGATGCCGGCGAGGCAGATGATGTCGCCGGCGAACGCTTCCTCGACCTCGATGCGCCTCAGGCCATCGAACGTGAAGAGCTTCGTGACCTTCGTTTCCTTCGCCTGGCCGTCCAGCTTGCAGACGACGATCGCGTCGTTGAGGTGGACCTTGCCGTTGAAGATGCGGCCGATGGCGATGCGTCCCAGGTAGTCGCTCGCATCGAGATTCGACACCAGCATCTGCAGCGGCGCGTTGCGGTCGCCGCGCGGCGGCGGCACGTGATTGATGATGGCGTCGAACAGCGGCCGCAGATCTTCGCCGGGCACGTCGAGATCGGTGCTCGCCGTGCCGGCGCGGCCGCTGGTGTAGAGCACGGGGAACTCGATCTGCTCCTCGGTGGCGTCGAGATCGATGAAGAGATCGTAGACCTCGTTCAGCACCTCCTTCGCGCGCGCGTCGGAGCGATCGATCTTGTTGATGACGACGATCGGCGGCAGGCCGCGCTCGAACGCCTTGCGCAGCACGAAGCGCGTCTGCGGCAGCGGCCCTTCGGCCGCATCGACGAGCAGGACGACGCCGTCGGCCATCGACAGCACGCGCTCGACTTCGCCGCCGAAGTCGGCGTGGCCGGGCGTGTCCATGATGTTGATCAGCACGTCGCCGTAGTGCACCGCGGTGTTCTTGGCGAGGATGGTGATGCCGCGCTCGCGCTCGAGCTCGTTGCTGTCCATGGCGCGCTCGGCGACCCGCTCGTGGGCGCGAAGCACGCCGCCCTGGCGGAACATGGCATCAACAAGGGTGGTCTTCCCGTGATCGACGTGAGCAATAATGGCGACGTTGCGGCGTAACGGGTTCGCTACAGGCGCGGTCTTCTGCGTAGAAAGCATCTCACCAGTATAGCAGGACGCCCCACAGGGGCTATCATGGAGCCATGCCGCTGTACGAATACCAGTGCCGCTCGTGCGATCATCACTTCGAGTTATTGGTTCGAGAATCGACCAAACTCGAGTGTCCGAAGTGCGCGGCAACCGAGCTGAACAAGCAGTGGTCGGTCGCCGCTGTTCAGGCACCGTCATCCGGCTCGTCGCGCATGGCAGGTCCAGCCCCGTGCGGCGCCTGCGGCGATCCCCGCGGCGCGGGCAGCTGCGGGAACTAGTCATGGAAAAGGCCAAATATTTTCTTCTGCCTTTTGCCTTTTGCCTTCTGCCTTTCGCGTCGCATAGCCAGGCGCCAGTCGTTTCTCCGCAAAGCATCCCGACGCCGGCGGCAGCGAGCTCCGCCCAACCGCAGCTGTCGGTGTCGACGCGCGGCGTGCTTCTCAGCTGGATCGAACGCAGCGGCGATCTCGCATCGCTGAAGTTCTCCGAGCGCACGGCCAGTGGCTGGACGGCGCCGAAAACCATCGCCTCGGGCCGCGACTGGTTCGTGAACTGGGCGGATGTGCCGTCGGTGTTGCGTCTGCCGTCGGGCGCGCTGGTCGCGCACTGGCTGCAGAAGAGCGCCCCGACGACTTACGCCTACGATGTGCGGCTCTCCTACTCCACCGATGACGGCAAAACGTGGTCGCCGTCGTTTCTACCGCATCACGACGGCACGCCGACCGAACACGGATTCGCGTCGTTGTTTCCGATGGGCGACGGCTTTGGACTGGTGTGGCTGGATGGCCGTGCAATGAAGAGTGGCGAACATAGCGAGCATGGTGGCGCCGGCGCCATGAGCGTTCGCTTCGCCAGCTTCGATAAGAACTTCAAGCAGCTCGAGGAAACCGCCGTCGATGCGAAGGTGTGCGAGTGCTGCCCCACCACGGCCGCGGTGACCGCGGACGGCATCATCACCGCGTATCGCAATCGGAGCGACGACGAGATTCGCGACAACTACGTGGCGCGATTCGTCAACGGCAAGTGGACCACGCCGCGAGCGGTCTTCAACGACAACTGGAAGATCGCCGCGTGTCCGGTGAATGGCCCGGCGCTCGCCGCCAGCGGCAAGTCGGTGGCGATGTCGTGGTTCACCGTCAAAGGCGATCAGGGCCAGGCCTATGCCGCGTTCTCGCAGGACGCAGGGCAGACATTCGCGGCGCCGATCCGCGTCGACGACGGCGGGACGCTGGGCCGGGTCGATCTGGAAATGCTGCCGGACGGATCGGTACTCGCCACGTGGATCGAATTCGCCCCCCTTCGCGAAGACGCTACGGGGGGCAAGCGGGAATCCAGAGCCCAGTTCAGGGCGCGCCGGATCGAGCGCAACGGCACGCGCTCCGCGCCGGTGACGATCTCCGGCATCGCCGGAAGCCGCGCCAGTGGCTATCCTCGTGCCGCGGTCGCCAACGGCGAAGTCGTCTTTGCCTGGACGGAGTCGACTGACGGCGGCGGCCTGCAGGTCCGCACGGCTGCGGCCAGGCTGAAATGAAGCGCCTGCTCCGCGTCCTCGCCTGGCTCGCGTTCCTGGCGATCGTCGTGATCGCCGGCGTGATGCTGGTGCTGCAGGGCCGTGGTGTCAGCGCTCGACCAGAGCCATCCGGTCTTGAGAAGCGCGCCGCGCTGTTCATGCGCGGCTGGCTGACGCCCCCGACCTACAAGGGATTGAAGAATCCGGTCTCGGACACCGACGAAAACTTCGTGGCGGCGCGCGAGCACTTCGCCGATCACTGCGCGACCTGTCATGCCAACGACGGCAGCGGCAACAGCGAGATCGGCAAGGCCCTCTATCCGAAAGCGCCGGACATGCGCCTGCCGCGCACGCAGCAGCTCAGCGACGGTGAGATCTTCTATTTCATCGAGAACGGCATTCGCCTCACCGGCATGCCGGGATGGAGCACGGGCACGCCGGAGGGTGAACGAGCGAGCTGGCAGCTGGTGCACTTCATCCGCCGCCTGCCGAAGCTGACCGCGGAGGATCTCGCGGCGATGGAAGCGTTCAATCCGGTGTCGCGGCAGCAGATCGAGGAAGAGAAGAAGGTCAACAACTTCCTCAACGGCGGCGAGCCATCGAAGCCGGCCGCAGATCCGCACGCCGGCCACAGAAAGCAGTGAAGCCCAGGGCCACAGAAAGCACAGAAGGCTCAGATTATTTTCTTCACGGACGCGCGCTCGATGACGTGACGTACGAGCGACACCACCAACGCTGGATCATCGCGGTGCACGATGACGCCGACGGGAATGCCTTCCGGCTGTGGTGTGCTGATCGTCTGCGCAGCCGTGACGACGAGCAGCGCCGGAATGACAGTGAATCCGAAACACAACCTGATATTCATGTGAACCCGTCTGAGCTTTCTGCGCCTTCTGTGGCCCTGGTGAGAACTTCTGTGGCCCTGGTCAGATCGTCAGTGGCCTACGTCAAGGGGTAGGGTCGCCGCCGAGAAACGCCGCGTCGTAGTCGTCCATCGCGGCCTTGACGACTCTGAGCGCGTGATCGCGGCCGTAGACTTTTCGGATGCGCGCCACCGGCCGTTGACCGGGCACCAGCTTGTAGGTCAGGAAGTAATGCTGCAAGCGCTCGATCAGCACCGGTGGCACGTCGCTGATGTCGCGCGCCGCGCCCATCACGTTGTCGTTCTGAAGCACCGCGATGATCTTGTCGTCGGCCTCGCCGCGATCGATCATCTGCAGCCCGCCGATCACGGTGCAGCGCACGATGATCTCGTTGCGGGTGATGGCGCGCTCGCTCAAGACGCAGATGTCCAGCGGATCGCCGTCGCCGCGTTTCGATCCGGGCGCCAGCTTGCGAACCCGCTCGCTGCAATAGGTGCGCGGCACGAAGCCATACAGGGTCGGGTGCTGGGCCGAAAACCGCTGCGGGCGATCGACGTGCAGGTAGCCCGACACCTTGTCGACTTCGTACTTCATGAGATCGAACGGCGTGATCTCGATGAACGCATTGAGCAGCACAGGCGGTTCGGGCCCGACATCGAGTCCATGCCACGGATGCGGGCGGAACTGAAAGACCGGGCCCGATCGCTGGGCAGCACGCTTCTTGGCCATCACCCTCACGATATACTGAACCCGGTGCAGCGGTTATCGATCGTCATCGTCGCGCTCCTGGTCGGCGCGGCCGCGCCGGCCCGGGCGTGGTGTGAGGCGACGTGCCTGGCGACGGCGCATCAGGAATCGGCGAAGCCGCATTGCCCGTCACACGAGCCGTCGTCCGATGGGCCGTCGATCGCCGCCGCCGACACCGCGGACTGCCCAACAATCGAGTCCGCGCGCCCCATCGTCACGAGGCTGGACCTGCAGGTCGCTGCGGCTGCGTTATTCGCGCCAGTACGCTTCGCGGACGGCAAGCTTCCCAAGTCGTCGACGTGGCGCGCGCGCGCGGTGTCAGTTTTCGAACGACACACCCCTCTTCGCATCTGATCCCGACCAGCTCAACAAAGACTTGCCACGAAGGACACGAAGCCAATTGGCCTTCGTGATCGTCGTGCCTTCGTGGCGCGCTTTTCTTGGAGTCGAGGTCATGCGAGTGGTGTCACGTCGTACGTTCGTCAAGGGACTCGTCGCCGGCGGTGCCCTGAGCCTGTCCCGCCGAAGCGTCTTCGCGGAGGCGGAGGCGCTCGCGCAGGGGGCGCGTCGTCCGCAGGACGTGCTGCGCGGCACATCGTTCGATCTCTCGATCGGCGAAACGCCGATGAACTTCACCGGTTCGACGAAGATCGCGCAGACGATCAACGGCTCGATTCCCGGTCCCCTGCTCCGCTGGCGCGAGGGCGACACGGTCACGCTCCGGGTCGCCAATCGGCTCGATGATGACGACACCTCGATCCACTGGCACGGTGTCGTCCTGCCGGCAGACATGGACGGCGTGCCGGGCCTCAGCTTCCACGGTATCCGCCCCGGCGAGACCTTCACGTACACCTTCGACGTTCGCCAGGCCGGCACCTACTGGTATCACAGCCACTCCGGGTTCCAGGAGCAGCGCGGCATCTACGGCCCGCTGGTGATTGAGCCGCGCGGCGACGATCCGATCGCATCGGATCGCGAGCACGTCATCCTGCTCTCGGACTGGACCGACGAGAGACCCGAGCGCGTCTTCGCGAAGCTGAAGAAGCAGTCCGATTACTACAATTACGGCAAGCGCACGTTCGGCGATTTCCTCCGCGACATTCGCAAGCAGGGCCTCGGCGCCACGCTGGCCGATCGAGGGGCGTGGGGCGACATGCGCATGAACCCCACCGATCTTGCCGACGTCGGCGGCGCGACCTACACGCACTTGATGAACGGCGTGACCCCGAACGGGAACTGGACCGGCCTCTTCAAGTCCGGCGAGCGCGTCCGCCTGCGATTCATCAACGGATCGGCGATGACTTACTTCGACGTCCGCATCCCGGGCCTGAAGATGACCGTGGTCGCGGCCGACGGCCAGCTGGTGCATCCGGTGACCGTCGATGAATTCCGCATCGCCACCGCGGAGACGTTCGACGTCATCGTCGAACCGTCCGGCCAGGACGCGTTCACGATCTTCGCGCAGGCGATGGATCGCACCGCCTATGCGGCGGGGACGCTGGCCGCGCGTGACGGGTTGCGCGCGCCGCTGCCGGCACTGGACGCGCGGCCGCTCCTCAGCATGGCGGACATGGGTCATGACATGGGCGCGCACGCGGGCCACAACATGGCCGGCATGAACGCGCCGACGCATCCGTCTTCCGAACACAACAATCCGCTCGTTGACATGCAGGCGACCATGCCGATGTCGAGGCTCGACGATCCGGGCATCGGCCTTCGCGAGAACGGCCGCCGCGTGCTGGCGTACTCGGATCTCGGCAGTCGCTTCCCCGATCCAGACGGCCGCGATCCCGGGCGCGAGATCGAGCTGCACCTCACCGGCCACATGGGCAAGTTCGCGTGGTCGTTCGACGGCATCACGTTCTCGGATGCCGAGCCGCTGCGCTTCACCTACGGCGAGCGGCTGCGCATCATTCTCGTCAACGACACGATGATGACGCATCCGATCCACCTGCACGGCATGTGGAGCGATCTCGAAAACGATGCCGGCGATTTCATGGTGCGCAAGCACACCATCGACATGCCGCCGGGGACGCGCCGCACGTATCGCGTGCGCGCCGACGCGCTTGGGCGATGGGCGTATCACTGCCACCTGCTGTTTCACATGGAAGCCGGCATGTTCCGGGAAGTGCGGGTGAGCAAGTGACAGGGATCAGGGAGCAGGGATCAGGGATCAGGGCCCTCGCCATCGCGTCGGTGTTCTGGCTGATGCCGATTGCCAGCTTCGCACAGGACGTCGATCACGGCGGACACACCGTGCACGATCGCGCCATCAACTTCAAGGTGTTGTTCGATCAGCTCGAGGCGCAGCTCGTGCACGGTCAGCCGGGATCGCGCTGGGACAGCCGAACGTGGATCGGCGGCGATCGGCATCGTCTCCTGATTCGCACCGAGGGCGAGGCCGTTGACGGCGTGCTCGATACGGCGGAAGCGCAGGTGCTGTACAGCCGCGCGTTGAGCCCGTGGTGGGAGGCGGTCGCCGGCGTTCGCTTCGACGCACGACCCCAGCCGTCGCACACCTGGTTCGCGCTTGGCGTTCAGGGCCTGGCGCCGCAGATGATCGACGTGCAGGCCACCGCCTACATCGGGCAGTCGGGCCACTTCGCGGCGCGCCTCGAGCTGGAGCACGACCTGCACATCACGCAGCGCACGGTCTTCCAGCCGCTCGTCGAGCTCAGCCTGTCGGGCAAGGACGATCCGGATCGAGGCATCGGCGCCGGCCTCAGCACCGGCGAGGTCGGCTTCCGCGTCCGCTATGAATTCCGGCGCGAGCTGGCGCCCTACGCGGGGGTGGTCTGGCACCGGAAACTGTTCGGCACCGGCGACGCCGCCCGCGCCCGCGGCGCCGACGCCGGCGGCTGGCACCTCGTCGCTGGTTTCCGCTGGTGGCTGTAAATGGTAACTGGCCACTGGTAACTGGCAACTACCAGTGGCATCATAGGGGGTAGGGGTATCTGACGATGTCCGAAAAAACCTTCACCATCTCCGGCATGTCCTGCGGCGGCTGCGTCAACAGCCTGACCCGCGTCCTCAAGGCGGTGCCGGGCATCGAGCCGATCACGATCGAAGTCGGCAAGGCGCGCCTGCGCCTTGATGAGCGCATCAGTTCCGAGACGGTGAAAGAAGCCGTCTCGCGCGCCGGATTCGAAGTCACCGGCGAGGTGTGACGATGACCCCGCTTGACTGGGCCATCGCGGCCTCGGCGATCGCGCTCATCGCATTCGTCAACTGGTTCTTCCTCGGCTCGAAGGGTACGGCGGTCGTGGCCGCTGCCGCCGCCCCTGGCAGCGTCGTCGACGTCATCGTCCTCGTCGAGGGCGGCTACACGCCGTCGACCGTCGAGGTGCCGGCCGGGTCGCGTGTCCGCCTGACGTTCGATCGCCGCGAAGACAATCCGTGCTCGGATGAGATCGTCATTCCGGATTTCGGGATCCGCAAGCCGCTCGCCGCCCACGCCAGAATTCACCGCGACACCGGGCCGCCACGAATTCTCGTGCGGCATGGGGATGCTGCACGGCGCGATCATCGGGAAGTAAGACAGTCATGTCAGGCACTGCAGGCACCTCAAGCACCCCAGGCACCAAGATCGTGCTGCCGGTTGAAGGCATGACGTGCGCGGCGTGCCAGGTCAACGTGCAGCGCGCGCTGACGGCGGCGCCAGGCGTCGCGAAAGCCGCGGTCAACCTCATGACGCACGAGGCGACCGTTCATTACGATCCGGCCGCCACCAGTCCTGAGCAGCTCGTCGCGGCGATCAACGACACCGGATACGTGTCGCACCTCCCCACCGCCGGCACAGCGTCGGCTGACGACGAGCGGGAGCGGACCCAGGCGCGCGAGTACTCCGCGCTGCTGACGAAGGCCGTCGTCAGCCTGCTGCTTGGCGCCTTGGCGATGATCGCATCGATGCCGCTGATGAGTGGGGGTGCGCATGGCGAACACTCCAGCGATCCGCTGATCGCTTGGACGATGCGCGTGCTCGATCCGCCGATCCGCCGGGTGTGGCCCGCACTCTACGCCGTCGATCCCACGACGTTGCTGTTCGTCCTTCTCGCCACGACAACGTTCGTCATGGCATGGGCCGGCCGGCATTTCTACGTCCGTGCGTGGAAAGGGCTGCGACACCGGACCGCCGACATGAACACGCTGATCGCGATTGGGACCGGCGCGGCCTATCTCTATTCAGTGGCGGCGACGCTGGCGCCAGAGCTGTTCGCGACCAACGGCGCGCGAGCTGATGTCTATTACGAAGCGGTCATCATCATCATCGCGCTCGTCCTGCTCGGCAACGCGATGGAAGCGCGCGCGAAACGCAACACCACGCGTGCCCTGCGACAGTTGGCGAAGCTGCAGCCTTCGACCGCGAGAGTGCGGCGAGACAACCAGGACATCGACGTGGCGATCGGCGAGGTGCGCGCCGGCGATCTCGTCATCGTCCGGCCCGGTGAGCGCATTCCAGTGGACGGCGTCATCAGGAGCGGGCGCGGCGCCGTCGACGAATCGATGCTCACGGGCGAATCGATTCCGGTCGAGAAGGCGCCCGGCGATCGCGTCATCGGCGCGACCATCAATAGCGCCGGCTCGCTCGAGATCGAGGCGACCAGCGTCGGTGCATCGAGCGTGCTCGCGCGCATCGTCCAGTTGATGAAAGACGCACAGGGATCGCAGGCGCCGATTCAGCGGCTGGCGGATCGCATTTCGGCGATCTTCGTCCCGGCCGTGCTGTCGATCGCGATCGCTACGTTTGCGCTCTGGATGATCGTGCCAGGCGAGTCGTCGTTTGCATCGGCGTTGACGGCGATGGTCGCCGTCTTGATCATCGCGTGCCCCTGCGCCATGGGTCTGGCCGTGCCGACAGCGGTGATGGTCGCGAGCGGACGCGGTGCGAGCGCGGGTGTGCTGATCAAAGGCGGCGAACCGCTCGAGCGGCTGGCGGGCGTCGACACCGTGGTGTTCGACAAGACGGGCACGCTCACCGAGGGGCGTCCCGCCGTTGTTGATGCGCAGATCGTCGGCGATCGCGATCGCGCGGTATCGATGATCGCCGCGGCTGAAGCGCGATCGGAACATCCGCTTGCGAAGGCGGTGGTTGCCTTCGGGCTGAACAGTTCGCCTGACGGCAGACGCTCCACTGTCGAGCATTTCGTCGCGGTCGCGGGGCGCGGTGTACTCGCGACTGTCGACGGCCATCACGTGATCGTGGGTACGCAGGCGCTCCTCGACGAGTCGACGATCGATACGACGGCATTCGCCGGCTCGCTGTCGGCGTGGACGGCACAGGCCCACACCGTGGTGCTGGCGGCGATCGACGGCAAGGCGGTTGCCGCATTTGCGATCGCCGACACGCTGCGTCCCAACGCCAGGACCGTTGTCGAATCGCTGAAAGGGCGCGGGCTTCGCGTGGTCATGCTAAGCGGCGATCGCAAGGCGACGGCTGAAGCCATCGCGCACCAGGCCGGCATCGACGATGTGATCGCGGAAGTGCTGCCCGACGGCAAGGTCAGCGCGATCAAGTCGCTGCAGCAGGGCGGACGTCGCGTCGCGATGATCGGCGACGGCTTGAATGACGCGCCGGCGCTCGCGCAGGCCGACATCGGCATGGCGATGGCCTCGGGCACCGACATCGCGGCCGAGGCCGCGTCGGTCACGCTGATGCGGAGCGATCTCGCCAGCGTCGAACACGCCATCGTTCTCGCAAGAAAGACGATGACGACGATGAAGCAGAACCTGTTCTGGGCGTTTGTCTACAACGTGATCGGCATTCCGATTGCGGCGGGAGTGCTCTACCCCGAATTCGGCATCCTGCTCAGCCCGATCCTGGCCAGCGCCGCGATGGCCTTCAGCTCGGTGAGCGTCGTCTCCAACAGCCTGCGATTGAGAGGAGCGAGTTTATCGTGACGTCCACCTACGCTAAAGCTACGGCGGATAAACACAAACACGCAGACGCCGTCGACCCGGCGATCAAGGAAGCGAATCTCAAGCGGCTTCGCCGCATCGAAGGCCAGGTCCGTGGCCTGCAGAAGATGGTCGCGGAGGATCGCTACTGCCCCGAGATCATCACGCAGATTGCGTCGGTGCAGGAAGCCTTGCGGGGTGTCGGCCGCCAGCTGCTGCGCAACCACCTGAAGCACTGCGCGACGACGGCGATCAAGAAGGGTCCGGCCGAAGCCGACCGGACCTATGACGAGCTGCTCGAGCTGATTACTTCAATAAGTCGATAGCGGTCGCGAACCGCGGCTCGATGTCGACGGGCACCGAGGTCAGCTTGTCGAGCACCGCCTTCGCCTGCGGGCGAAGCACGCCGAGCGTGTCGAGCATCTGCTTGGCCTTGGCGTAGCTGCCTTCCGCCTGCAGCGTCATGATTTCGCGGGTCAGCCCATTCACACCGTCGCGGATCTTCGCCGCATCGACGCTGAAGGTGCCGTCGCCGTTGACCTTGAAGGCGCCCTTGTCGAGCAGGTAGTTCAACTGGATCGCCTGGCCGCGGCCGTGCGCTTCGTTGACGCCGAAGCGCAGCGATCGGAACGCCGACGCCAGGAACGTGGTGTACATCGTCTTTTCGAAGTTCTTGTCGAGCTGACCCTTGTCGACCAGGAACTGCAGCGCGAACAATCCGGAGATGTCGGCCTTCGCTTCTTCGATCGTGCTGTAGGTGTCCTTTAACTCCTGCCGCACCGTCGTCTTCCGGCCGCCGACGTCGATGTCGTGCGGGCCGAGGCCGTGCATCATCTCGTGCATCAGGATGTGCGTGAAGAACGCTTCGAACGCGACGTTGCCCTGATCGCCGGAGGCGAGCGCCACTTTCGAGATCGGCGTCAGCACCTTGGCGAACTTGGCCTGCTGGTTGTTCTTCAGCATGACGCGCTTGCTGCCCTTTTCGCGGATGACGCGCTCGTCGTTGGGCAGGTTGAAGGCGGCGGTCTGGACGCCGCGGTTGCCGTCGCCGGCCGAGAACACGGTGTTGACGACCGCGATCGGCGCGAGCGCGCCCAGCCTGGGGTTGCGATACTTCGGATCGATCGGCAGGTTGTTCTCGATCTCCTGAAGCGCGCCCGAGAACTTCTGCAGCTTGTCGGACTCCGCCTTGTCCTTGACGGTGATGAAGGCCTCGAAGGCGGCCTTGTAGTTGAACCACTCGTCTTCGTAGACCTCGTACGGCCCGATCGTCGGTTCGATCGTCGCGTCGAGCTCCATCCACTTCACGTCGCTGTCGTAATAGTCGTTCGATACGAACGCGGCGGCGCGCGATTCGAGAAACGCTTTCAGCGTCGGCTGCGCGGTGGCGGCGGCCGCCGCGCGCAGATGTTGCGCGGCGATCGCGAGCTCACCTTGATACTCGGTGCTGTACGGCACGGCGATGAACTTGCCGTCGGGTCCGCGGCGAATCGTCGTGAAGAAACCGGTCGCCCTGGCTTTCTCCGCGCCGCCCAGCGAATTGATCCATTTCTCGACTTCGGCCTTGGTCGCGCCTTCGGGGTAGTAGTTGGCCGACGGCAGTTTTTCCGGCGCGCCGGGAATGAAGACGGCGTTGTGATCGAGACGGCCCCACGGTCCCTTATTGATCAGGAATTCATGCAACCGCGCCTTGCCGAGCGGCGATTCGTCCTTGATCAGGCTGTAGAGCATCGACTCGTTGCCGGCCCACACCTGCTCGAGGAAGAGCGCGTCCATCACCTGCGCGGCGCGCACCATATGCGCGAGCGCGTCGCGCTCGTTGGGCGGCAGCGCATTGATGTCGGCCGTCAGATCGGTCGGGGCAAAGCGCGCCGACTTCGACTGCAGATCGGCGGCGCCTTTGTCGACCGCGGGCGCCGGCGCCGGTGGCGGCGTCGATGGCGCCTGCGCCTTGCATGCTGCGAGTGTTGCGATTAACGACGCCGATCCGACTGCCATGAGCACTCTCTTCATGATTTGCCTGTTGGCCTGTTCGCCCGTTGGCCTGTTGGCCTGTTGGCCTGTTGGCCTGCCTAATGCACTCCTGATGATCCGTGGAGCATTGACGGTTCGGCCCCGAGACGGCGAATCGCTGCCTCCCACATCGCGTCCGAGGATGTTTCGAAAATCAGATCCGGTTGCACCGGCGCCAGCAGCCACGAGCCTTGCGCGAGCTCGACGTCGAGCTGCCCCGATCCCCAGCCGGCATAGCCGACCACCATGCGCACGCCGGGGTCGGGTGGGGATTCGAGCGTCTTGCGCACGAGCGTCGCCGACGCCGAGAGATAGACACCCTGCATCACTTCGAGGGCCTCGGGATCGAACTCCCGCCTCGCGGTGAGAATCCACGCCCGCGTCGGCTCGACCGGTCCGCCGGTATAGAGATGCAGGCTCGGGTGGATGTCGAGCGGGTCGTCGGACGTCACGATCGACATTGCCGGCTCGTCCATGCGCCGGTTCACGACGAGGCCGAACGCACCGTGCGCGCCGTACTCCGCGAGCAGCACGACGGTCTTCGAAAAGTTCGGGTCGAGCATCTGCGGCATGGACACCAGCAGGACCGGGGCGAGAGAGGCGTTCGCCATATTTCGATACTATCAAGCTTCGATAGCCTGCTGAATCTTCGTGCGAACGTCGTCCGGGAGTGCCGTCGACTTGCGGGCCCGCGTGTCGAAGCACACTTCGACGGTTTTCTGCGTCGCGCAATGCGTCATCGCATCGGCATCGTACAGCCGCATCTCGTAGTGATAGCTCCTCTCGCCCACGCGCGTGAACGCACCCGTGACCAGCGTCAACTGGCCGGCGGTCATCTCGTGGTGAAAGTCGATCGTGAGCGATGCGACGACGCTGCCGAGGCCCTTCGCGCGCAGATCGCTCAACGACACGCCAGCCTTCCCAAACACATGCCAGCCGGCTTCGTCGAAAAATGCCGCGTAATGCCGGACGTTCATGTGCCCGTACGCATCACAGTGCGCCGGCATGACGATGCCGCGCGTCAATTCGTGCCAGATCATTTTTTCTTGTCGGCTTCGTAACGCGCGATGGTTTCGGCGTTCGCGGGATACAGACCCGGCAACGGCACGCCGCGATCGATCTCTTTCATGACCCAGCCTTCCAGACGCTCCTGCTCGACCGCAAGTGAGGCGACTTCCTCGACCATCGCCGCCGGCACCACGACGGCGCCATCGTGATCCGCCACGATCACATCGTCTGGAAACACCGCGACTCCGCCGCAGCCGATCGGCTGTTGCCAGTCGACGAAGGTCAAGCCCGCAACCGACGGCGGCGCGGCCACACCGGCCGCCCACACCGGCAGACCGGTCGACAACACGCCGGCGACATCGCGAACGACGCCGTCGCTGACGAGCGCGGCGACGCCGCGCTTCGCCATGCGCGCGCACAGGATGTCACCCCAGATGCCTGCGTCCTTGACGCCGTTGGCGTCGACGACGGCGATGCAACCAGCGGGCATCTCTTCAATCGCCGCCCGCGTCGACTTCGGCGAGCTCCACGATGCCGGCGTCGCCAGATCTTCGCGCGCGGGGATGAATCGCACGGTAAACGCGCGGCCCGCGACCCGTGGCGTGCCCGGCGCCAGCGGAAACGCGCCGCGAATCCAGACGTTCCTGAGCCCCTTCTTCAGCAGGATCGTCGTCAGAGTAGCGGTCGTGACGCCGGTCAGGGCTTTCAACGCCGACGCGGCGTCGAGCGAGCTCATATGCGAGGTCCTTTCAGTGCGCAGCTAACTGCGCCGGTGAACAACGACGTTGAATCCTTCATCCTCTGCGGGCGCGCGAAAGTGCGACGAAATCAGCTCGAAGTCCGCTTCGCTCGTCCACGGCGTGCCGGGCGGCAAGTGCGCACTGCGGGCCTCGAGTTGCGCCTTGCAGATCGCATCCGCCGTGTCGAGAAAGTGCAACTCGTGCGCGGCGCCGGCATGCTCAATAATCCCGCGGAACCACGCCCGCTGGTTCCGCGTGTTGCCTGGATAGTCGAGCACTACCGAAACGCCACGTGACAGCAGGTCGACGACGACGGGTTCCAGCAATTTGTTTATTCTCCCCGAGTACTCGAGGTAAGTGGCGACGTTGATGACGCCGTTCGGGTAGAGCGCGTCCAGCCATTCGTCCTGCACTAACAGCATCGCATTCTCGCGGGCGGCGAGCTCACGGGCGAGCGTCGACTTCCCCGCGGCCATCTTTCCGCAGAGGAACAGCAGCTTTCCGGTCATTGAAATCGTCGGTCGATCTCGGCGAAGGGCACCGCCTCGCCGAGTGTCTTAAACGTGCCCTGCTTCGCGATCTCCGTCGCGGCCGTCAGGAAACCGGTCCACGCCGCGCGCGCAAGTGCGCCGCCGACGCTGATGCGGCGCACGCCCATCTTCGCAAGCTGTTCGACCGTCGCGAAATCCGCGCCGACGAGAATGTTGACGGGTTTCGGCGCAACGGCCTTCACGACCGCGATGATGTCGTCATGATTGCGAATGCCCGGCGCATACAGACAATCGGCGCCGGCGTCGGCGTAGGCGGTGATGCGGCGAATCGTCTCTTTCAGATCCGGACGGCCGACGATGAAGCCTTCCGAACGGCCGGTGAGGAGCACTCGCGTCCCGCTGTGATCGATTGCCTGCCGCGCCGCATCAATGCGCTCGACGGAGAGATCGAAGTCGAATAGCGGATTCGACGCATCGCCCGTGGAATCTTCAATCGAGACACCGGCGATGCCGGTCGCGACGGCGCGCGTGACGTTGATCGCCACGCCGGCCGGCTCGATCGCAAAGCCGCCCTCGAAGTCGCCGTTGACCGGCACGTCGACGCTCGACGCGATCGCTCGGAAATGCTCGAGCGCCCGATCGATCGAGACGCCGTTATCCGGCCGCCCCATCGACCACGCGAATCCCGAGCTCGTCGTCGCCAGCGCGGGGAATCCCAGCTGCACGAGCACGCGCGCGCTGCCGATGTCCCACGGGTTTGGAATGACGAAACAGCCTGACTCATGCAGGCGGCGAAACACTTCATAACGATCGACGGGTGGTGTCATGACAAGCGGTCCTTCGCCCAGGCGACGGCATCCTCAACCGCCGGCGTAAGTGTGGATCGAGCAGCATTCTTCAGGCCGTGCCCGGGTCGATCGAGGACCAAGGTCAACGATGCGTCTCCGCTATTCCCCATGATCGTCGCCAGGTTTCTCCGCAACCGCGACAGCGGCACATACGTCATCGCGCTGCCCTTGATCATCGCGTGCAGCTCATCGTCCGATTGTTCCCACAGTGCTGACGCCGACAATCCGTTCCGTTGCGGCCCGTGCCACGCCGGATCGATCGTCACTGACGCGGCGAGATTCCACGGACACACGTCCTGGCAGATGTCGCAGCCCCACGCGTGCTGGCCGATCTGCGAGCGCTGCGCCTCCGGAATTTCCCCTTCCGTTTCGATCGTCAGGTACGAGATGCATTTCGTCGCATCGACTTCGCGCGCGTCGACGATCGCGCCGGTCGGGCACGCGTCGATGCACAGCGTGCACGAACCGCACTGATCGAGCGCCGCCGCGTCGGCCTGGAGATCGAGGCTGGTCGCGATGCCCGACAGGAACATCCACGAACCCAGCTCCGGATTGATCACGCAGGAGTTCTTGCCGATCCAGCCGACGCCGGCGTGATGCGCGTAGACACGCTCCTGCACCTGGTGCTTGTCGACGAAGTGGGCCGCTTCGAACGGTCCAGCAGCCGTGGCCTTCATCCACTCGATCAGCTCGAACAGCCGATCCTCGATGACCTTGTGATAGTCCTGCCCGCGCGCGTAGCGCGCGATCTTGACAGCGTCTTTGCCGGCTCCCGGCTCCCGGCTCCCGGTTCCCGGATCGGTGTTGTAAATGGTCCCCATCACGATCACTGACCGCGCCGATGGCAGGAAGCGGCGGATATCGGCGCGCACATCGGCCGACTTCTCCATGTAGTCCATCTCGCCCGCATAGCCGCGGGCGATCCAGTCGGAGAGAAAGCTGAGCTCGGGGAAATCGGATGCCGGCGCGATACCGCACAGATCGAATCCGAGCCCGGCGGCGCGTTGCTTGATCGCTGCCGGGCTCAGCACGTTACTGACTCTTTTTCACGAGCTGCCGCAGCACGTACGGCAGGATGCCGCCGTGGGAAAAGGCGACGAGCTCTTCGGGCGTGTCGATGCGGGCGATGACCTTGAAGGTCCTGGTCGTGCCGTCTTCGGCGCGCGCCATGACCGTGATCTCACCGCGCGGCGTCAACGCCGCGCCGGCGCCGCTGAACGCAAAGATCTCGCGGCCGGTGATGCCGATCGCCGCCGCGTTCTCGCCGGTCCTGAACTGCAGCGGCAGCACGCCCATGTTGACGAGATTGCTGCGATGGATGCGCTCGTAGCTCTCGGCGATCACGGCCTTGACGCCGAGCAAAATCGTGCCCTTCGCCGCCCAGTCGCGCGACGATCCGGATCCGTATTCCTTGCCCGCGATCACCACGAGCGGCACGCCGGCGGCCTTGTACTTCATCGCCGCATCGTAAATCGGCAGGACCTCGCCGCCGGGAAGATACGTGGTCACGCCGCCCTCGACACCGGGCACCATCAGGTTCTTGATGCGCGTGTTGGCGAAGGTGCCGCGCATCATCACTTCGTGGTTGCCGCGCCTCGCGCCATACGAATTGAAGTCCTTGGGCTCGACGCCATGAGCGATCAGATACTTGCCGGCCGGGCTGTTCGCCTTGATGCTGCCGGCGGGAGAAATGTGATCGGTGGTGATGCTGTCGCCGAGCACCGCGAGCGCGCGCACATCATGGAGATTCGCGGGCGGGGGCGGCGTCATCGTCACGCCTTCGAGGAACGGCGGATTGCGAATGTATGTCGATTCCGCTTCCCATTCGAAGCGATCGCCCTTCGGCACCGGCAGCTTCTGCCACCGCACATCGCCTTCGAAGACGCTCGCGTACTGCTGGCGGAACGCTTCCGACGTCACGCTGTGCAGCATGGTCTGCTGGATTTCCATCTCGGTTGGCCAGACGTCTTTCAGATAGACAGGCTTGCCATCCTTGCCGGTTCCGAGCGGCTCTTTCGTGATGTCGATGTTCATCGATCCCGCGAGCGCGTAGGCGACGACCAGCGGCGGCGACGCGAGATAGTTGGCGCGCACATCCTGCTGGATGCGGCCTTCGAAATTGCGATTGCCGCTCAGCACCGACGCGACGACGAGACCGCGCTCGTTGATCTCCGCTGAGATCTCATCCGGCAACGGGCCGCTGTTGCCGATGCAGGTCGTGCAGCCGTAGCCAACGAGATTGAAGCCGAGGCGATCGAGATAGGTGTCGAGACCCGACTTCTTCAGGTAGTCGGTCACAACCTTCGAACCGGGAGC
>Ga0193741_1000131_pt1 | contig 19332 bp, 19 predicted proteins | sample L2s2metaG_FD_143059 | JGI IMG/M metagenome (GOLD analysis project Ga0193741, IMG submission 143059) | Soil microbial communities from a riparian zone of the East river system, Colorado, United States - L2s2 | ecosystem: Environmental > Terrestrial > Soil > Riparian zone | place: USA: East River...
ACCTGCATGTCTGCTAATGCCATCTGAATAGCGTTTAGAATGCCAAAATCTCCACAACCCGCACACCAATCGTTATGAACTTCGGTTTTATAATCCGTTAATTTAAGTGCCATGTTCTAACACAATTCTCCTAGGGGCGTCTCCATTGTGCATTCGCAATAATGCATTATAAATCTCACTAGAAGACATGGGTCTGCCATTGTACTTGACAATCCTGTAGTCTATTTTTCTATTGAGATTCTGCTCAAATAATATTCCCAATTGAGAATTATAGTTCATTTCGACGTCAACCAAGATGCCGCCTGTGCCAAGCACTTTCTCAATTAGTGCCGTCGGAAAGGGATGCAACAGCTTCATTTGAATGAATTTTAATTTTAGTTCTCTTCTGTCTGTTCTAAGCTGGTCCATTGCGTCTAGTATCGAACCTTTGGTAGAACCCCAGCTAATAATAATGATATCTGGTTCTAATGATGGTCGACCAGCATCCTGTTCAGAATAATCATAAACAGCCAGCTTATCTTCGTCGGATATTTCCTTTAATGCTACTTCAAGTTTGGACATTCTTTTATTCATCATCAGAGTACGTACAACTGGGTCTTCTGTAATGTGGCCGTCTTCTGTATGCTCATCACCGGAGTTCCAAAATATAGTACCCTCTGTTCCTAACGTAGCACGAGGAGATATCGGACTTTCAGCAAATTTGAATCGAAGATAGCGTTGTTTCAAATCCTGGCCTTCAGCCTGTTCATATTTTACTTTAGTTTCTATCTCTGATTTCTTATCTGGTCGAAAATCAGTAACTATTTTTCCTCTATCAATCCCGATCTTATTTTGGTCAAGAGTCTGACATGTCATGATGCTATTAGCGATTGCTTTATCTAGCATATGAATAACAGGAAGCTGATACATTTCTGCAAAATTGAATGCCTTGATAGTATCGTAAAAGCTCTCTTCAATATCTCCAGAGGCATAGACAATTCGAGGGAACTCGCCATGCCCAGCATTAATGGCGAACATTAGATCGCTTTGTTCATGTCTGGTTGGTAATCCCGTGGACGGACCTGTTCTTTGGTATAAAGACACTACCAGTGGAACCTCATTTATCCCCGCCCAGCCAAGTGCTTCAGCCATTAGAGAAAATCCAGGGCCTGAAGTAGCTGTGGCCGAGCGAACACCTGCCAACGCGCTCCCAATTGCCATCGCAATGGCAGCTATTTCGTCCTCTGTCTGAATCACAACTATGGAACCTTTTTTACCATTATGTTGTTCTATTATCTGATTGGATTCCAAAAATTCACTATCGTCGCTAGCAGGGGTAATAGGATAGTAAGTTTGAAACCGACAACCCGCAACAATCTTGCCCATTGCTGAAGATTGATTACCTTGGACAAGGAGTACGCCTGAAGATGGGTTCTTGCATTTTAGCTTGAACTGAAATTTTGGATTGGCAAATGACGTTCGGGCATAGTCATAAGCATAGTTGGCTGCTGCCACGTTAAGTTCTGCTATTTTTTGTTTGGATTTGAAAATGCGCCTAATTGCTTTCGCCAAAACATCCCTGTCAAAATCCAGAATCGCCATAGAGGCAGAAAGGGCCATGACATTAATCATTCTAGTTAATTTGCTTAATGATGGCTCATTAATTTTCTGGGAAAATTCCTTAATTAGAGTGAAATATGATATGCCGCATAGAAAAACTCCTTTTCTTTCAGCATAATTTAGCATGCCTTTAATAGTAAATTCATTATCTGAATTCTCAAGCATACTAGTAATTCTTGCCGCTGCGTGTTCATCAATCGTCGGAAGATCTCGAATGTTAGTGTTCACCAAACCCGTATCATAAATTATCGCACCACCACTTGTTACCTTGTCAGCATGCTTGAAGACGGTTTCTGCATCAAACGACACGAGAACATTAATGTCGTCAACGTGCGATCTAACTGGATTATCCGAAACCCTAACTGTGAAGTAACTGTGTTCTCCCTTTATATTTGAGTAATATTCTCGCTTCCCAAAAATGTGCAAACCCCCCTGGGCGCAAGCCCTAGAAAATACGTTTGCAGCTGAGTCGACCCCACTTCCTTGAGCTCCTCCGATAACCCATGTCAATCGATTGTGAGGGCTCGTGAAATTATCCATTGATAATGATTTTCATTTACCTTCTTTTATTGCTTTAGAATATGATTTGGGTCACAGACAAAAATCGAATAATTTGATCCCGAGTCTTGACTCTCCCAAACTCCGTAATTTATCATCCCCCTCCGGTTGCCGCATCATATAGGCAACACTCACATGCGTCCCTTTCACCACAATATGGGCAAACACACATGCAGGCTTCAATGGGATTTCCACACAAGTCGCAAGCTAGGGCTTCATCATTTCCACCTGTTGTTCCAACAGACCCGCCCAATCAACCTTCAAACTGTCATAGCTTGTTTTGACTTATTATGCTTTGCATGTAACATTAGAAATAACGCCTGGTATATTTTTGGTAGCTTGATATTACTAATAACTATATAAGCTCGCATAGAATACTTGCTTGCTACAAGGAAAGAAAAACATTATTTTCTTTACATGTACTCGTCAAGATCATGGAGGTATGTTCGAAACAGAGAAATCAAGATCTGTTACATTTCCATCGATATTGGTTAAATCGTTGCGGATAACCGTCAATAGCCTAAGTGCCTCTGCAGAGTTACCATCAGCTATTGCCTTTCTTGCTTGATCGACATGTGTCATAGTGGAATTAATTAGCGATGAAACTCTCTCGAAATCTACATCCTCCGGTGGGATAGCTTTCTCTGTGGCTGAAGCATGGGCGACACATTGGAGGCAAATGTCAATAGGACAGAAAGTGGCACTAACTGTATTATGGATACAGTTACAACGACAAATACAAAATATTTCTTTGGCATGAGAATAGAATAAGCAAAAATACCCATAAAAAAATATTTAATGTTTATACATAGTACGGCAGCAGAAATCTTAGTTTGTTTCGAGGAAATAGTCTTGCTTCTTTAACAGTCCATTCAATGCTAATAGATTTAGACAGTAATGAAAAAGATAGTCGTTAGATGATATAGCACAAACTAGAATGACTTACCTTACTTAACAAATGGATAATGAGCTGCGAAAGAATATTTTATATTGCGTGTAAAATATTTCAAATAAGAAATGTATCTTCGAAGAATATTGCTAATACTGCTTCAACAGAAGAAAAAGGATTGTATGGAAAATTTGTAATCGTGGCCTCTACAAGATTGACAACCGTTCGCTTCTTTTTTTCTTAACAGACACGGGTATTGTATTGAATCTTTATATGTTATCGATAATTTGAAAAATAATGCCTTTTCTCTATAACCCAAATACTATGGAATACTATAGCCTCCTACGAATGACATGATCCTCAGGAGTCGAATATGTCTCAAGTATAATCACAAAATATGGAAAATGTATAGTCAAATGAAGGATTGCACCTACAAGAATACGATCTGAGAGCTCGATTAGAATACAGGCAAAAAGATAAGACATGAATTGGCAATTAAGCCATTATCGACGTTATACTAATATCTATATAAGCGTATTAGCAAAATTAAGCATATGACGATATCTCTCATTGCATCTGAATCGGATGGAAGGGGGTTAAAGTATACTTCATTTGATAACGCTCAGGCGATTCGGGGTACTACTTTATTGAAGCGTGGTTTTGCACATATGCAGAAACACGGTGTAATCATGGATGTAACGAATGTTGAACAAGCTCAGATTGCTGAGGATGCCGGAGCAGTTGCGGTTATGGTTTTAGACAAGCTACCGTACGATGTGAGAAAAGCTGGAGGAGTGGCTAGAACTGCTAGCGTAAAAGTAATTCAGGATATAATGGATTCTGTCACCATCCCTATCATGGCTAAGTGTAGGATTGGTCACACTATGGAAGCCAAAATTCTGGAATCTACTGGTGTTGATATGATCGACGAAAGCGAAGTTCTTACCCCCGCAGACGAAGATAGACACATCTGGAAATGGGACTACACGACACCTTTTGTGAACGGTGCAAAAAATCTCGGAGAAGCATTACGTAGAATTGAAGAAGGATGCGCTATGATAAGGACAAAGGGTGAGCCTGGAACGGGGAACGTTGCCGAAGCTGTTACCCACATTAAGTTGCTTAACAATGAAATCCATAGACTCTCCTCAATTCGTCAGGATAAGCAGGAACTCATCAAAGCATCTAGGGAATTGAATGTACCGTTTGGATTGGCTGCAGAAACGGCCTACTTAGGCAGATTACCTGTGGTAAATTTTGCCGCCGGTGGAATTTCCACTCCGGCTGATGCTGCATTTCTAATGAATCTTGGTTGCGATGGCGTGTTTGTTGGTTCTGGTATTTTTAAAGCAACCGATCCAGACCAACGAGCAAGGGCAGTTGTCCTTGCTACTACTTTTTTTAACGATGCGAAAATTGTGACAGATGCTCAGAAAATGGTCGATGAAAAAAAGTCGATGCTTGGATTAGACACAAAAAATCTGGACCTTAAAATGCAGGAACGTGGGTCACTTATTTGAGTGAAAATAAGGAGCTTTCAATTGGTGTACTAGCTGTACAAGGAGATATCGAAGAGAATATAGCAGCTTCTAGGAATGCTTTAAGAGAGATGGATGTAGCGGGTGATGCAACTAAGGTTATTTATCAAGAACAAATCGAACGAGTCGATGGTCTTATTTTGCCCGGTGGAGAAAGCACGGTTGTTAGTAATTTGATTACAATCCAACATGGAGGAATATTTCAGACTATTAGAAAAGTCATATCCAATGGTTTACCTACTCTTGGAACGTGTGCAGGAATGATCTTGCTTTCAAGGCGTGCATATGATAGAGTTATTGGTGAAACAAAACAGCGATTACTAGGCAATTTAGATATCGAAGTAGAACGCAACGCATTTGGAAGACAACCAGATTCTTTTGAACTAGATTTAGAGATCTCCCTTATAGGTAAGATTCCATTTCGAGGAGTATTTATTAGATCTCCAGTTGTGAAGAAGATTGGAAACGGTGTTAGCGTATTTGCCGAAATTGATGAAAAGATTGTTGGGGTTAGACAAAAAAATATCTTCGCTACCGCATTTCATCCTGAACTATCAGGAGACACCAGACTTCATAGGGAATTCATAAATTGCATAATAAAAAACAAGCAAGATAAGCATCGATAGTTTGTTCATTCTTGTATTTCCAACCAGGTGCGGGGGGTGGGATTCGAACCCACGAACCCCTAAAGGACGGGATTACCCATTTATGAGATCTTAAGTCCCGCGTCTCCAATCTTAAAAAAGCAAATCATATTTGGCCAGGCTCTACAACCCCCGCTTTAATTATCTCAGTTTGATTTTAGGAAATGTACCGTAATTAAACGTTACAAATTAATGCATTAATGATATTGGAGGGAATACTTAGAGGGAATCCTGCCCGTCTAAAGACTTGATACCTGCTTAGAATATATTTGCCTCGATATACTAACCACCAACCATCAGGGATGCTGAAAACTATTTGCAGTTCAAACTTGGTACGATTCGTTTAGAATATAACCCGTAACCTACTTGTGGCTTAGAATGTCGGCGCCTTGGTAGCTCAGCCTGGTAGAGCGTTGCCTTGGTAAGGCAAAGGTCCCGGGTCCAAATCCCGGCCAAGGCTCACCTATTTTTGTCAAAGCAAGAAATGTAGACTTGATTGATTTAATACCTCACTGCCTGAATTTCAACAAGATAGTAGCGTCAATTTCATTTTACATCATGACGATACGAGTAGCTTGGAACTCTACCTAGGCTCATGAAAGAAATGAGATTAGTCAATAGGTAGGCTGCTAAGCATGGTCCTTACCTCCTATTAGCGATCCTTGTCTATTAGCTTAGCAAAACTAACTAAAAACTACTTTATACTATCCTACTGAATCCTATTACTATTGAGTGATTCAGTTATTGACCCTCCTTCTGTCGAACCCAGCGACAACATAGGGCTTGATATATTAGAACAAGAAGAACTTGAACTGAAGACCACGGAGCTGAAAGCAGTTAATGAAAAACTTGAAGCAAAGACAGCAGAGCTGAAAGCAGCAGACGAATCTTTAGCTGAGTTAAACCTTGAGCTTGCTCATCTGAACCAAGTACTTACTCAGACCAATGTAAGGTTAGCAAAAGTCAACAAAAAACTAGCTGCAAAAAATAAAGAATTAGTCTTGGTCAATATTCAGATAAAACATCAAAATGAAGCACAACAAGAATTTATTAACATAGCAGCTCACGAACTTAGAACACCTATCATGCCTATTTTGGGAATAGCCGAAATGCTAGATGTTGAATATCAAGAGCAAAACAAACAAGAAATATTGGTAGATAAAAGACACAATGAAACTATATATCGCAATGCGAGAAGATTGGAAAGACTAGCAGAAAACATTTTAGATGTGAGTAAAATCAAAGATAATAAACTCAAACTCTACATCGAAGAGTTTGTACTAAATGATATTATAATGAATGCTATCGATGACGTTTTAATCAGCACAGTGGACAACAAGCGTGTTACTGTCAGTACTAAAACCAAAATATTATACAATCCAAGAGAACCTATTTACATAAAAGCTGATAAAGATAGAATCTCTCAGGTCATTTATAATTTATTAAATAATGCTATTAAATTTACAGAAGGCGGAACTATAATTATAGACGTACAAAATAGTGTAGATAGCGTAGTTGGAGATAGTGTTGTTGTGCTTGTAAAAGATACAGGAATTGGAATAGCACCAGAAATACAGCCAAAATTATACAGCAAGTTCGTTACAGATTCGTGTCAAGGAATGGGATTAGGATTGTATATTTCAAAAAATATAATAGAAAAACATGGAGGTAGAGTATGGGCTGAGAATAATTCAAACGGGGAAAAGGGAGCCACATTTGGATTCAGTCTGCCGTTAACCAATTAAGAATATGATAGAAATGTTCTAAGTTACTACACTAAATCATTGGATAGTTTCTACATTCACACATTACACAGAACGCTATTCTTCAGCGGCCAACCAAAATTGCCGCATTCGTTTATTGTCGGACATAAATTACAGCCCTTAATTCACGTTCTATGAAATTCTTATATAGTATGTGAAGGGAACGAAGGCAATGAATTCAAAACAAATCTTCATGGTAGTAGCAATAGTTGCAGCACTAAGCTCGGCGATGATAGCTACGCCTGTTATGGCACAGAATATGACCGGTGGAAATATGACCGGTGGAAATATGACCGGTGGAAATATGACCGGTGGAAATATGACCGGTGGAAATATGACCGGTGGAAATATGACAGCAGCTGCTGGCGGCGCCGCGGCCGAAGGTGGCGAAAGTGAAGACGAGGACAGTGAAGACGAGGACAGTGAAGACGAGGACAGTGAAGACGAGGACAGTGAAGAAGAACAAGGAGGCAGCAATTAGCCCCAATTCTTTTCTTTAGCTAAAGCCAAATCTGCTAAAATTGTATTTGCTAGTTGTTGTTGTCTGATCCTTATGTATCTCTAATAATTTGACTGACTCTCTTTTGATTGCTATTTCGTAGTAATTGACCTACATTATTTTTTTCGAAGTTGTTATTTTATTGTAGGCGTAGGCGAGGTCGAGTAGCGCGATGTTACGTTAGCTAAAACTATTGGATTCGCCTACGTGCATTCATTACAAGTAGTCGTCGGCGACGACTACTTACACCCGATGTGGGAAAGACTATTATCGTATTATGGTTATTTTTGTTTATTTCATCATTACTGAATTCGCGAATTGGAATTAAGAAAATTTAAGAGTATAGGATAGTGATTAATTTTAGCAACTGTGACAGGGGTAACAGGTAAAAATAATGTGACTTCTTAGACAATTAATGATAATAAAAGTATTATCTAAACCCATTATATAGTATTAGAAACAGAAGTCAACACGTCTTGTCTTGATCATGGCAACTAAGCAAGAAAATCCACAAGAAGATAACTGGTGGCTAAATGAATTGGAATCACTAGGTGTAAGGGTCAAAGTAAGAAATGACTTAAATGACATAAGGGAAACAAGCAGTCTTGCTGAAAACTTAAAACAAATATTGTATCAAGCCTATAAAGATGCTTACAACGATTGATAGTATCACCTTTGCATCTCTTATCAAAGCCTATGCTCTACTGGGCTCTGCTATAAAAGTTTGAATCATTATCACCTAATTATAATACCCAGTTTCTTCTGATGAATGTCTTCTATCTACCGTGGCTAACGATTATTGAATGGTTCACGCTCTACTAGTACGTGAACCTAATAAATTTCACAATCGTCTGATTTAACATCCCCTTGAAAGGTACTGAAATCTGCAATAGTATCAGCTCCGCCACCACAGCTAAAGTTATCTGCTCCGTTTCCTCCGTCCATAATGTCATCTCCGTTACCACCAAAAAGTATATCATCTCCATTAACACCTGATAGCATATCGTTACCCTGATCCCCTTGAAGATAATCATCACCATTGCCTCCACTTATGGTGTCATCTCCGCCACTCCCTTGAATCCTATCATCACCATTTTCGCCGTCTATGTTATCTTCAGATATCGAACCTTCAATTATATCTGGTTCATTTCCTCCCTCAAGAGAGTCTTGTATGAACAAGTCACCAGTAGGCAATCCCTCTGGATTTGGAGTCGATGGCGACGATGTCATCTGTTGCTCTTTCTGTTCAGGTATGCCTATTTGCGATTGTGCTGTCGTGTTAAGTGTAGAAGTATCCTGGGTTAATGTCAAGCCAGTAACATTAACACTGTACCATTTGGTCATGTTACTAGGTAGACAAGATAACTTTGCTGTTATTTCATTTACTCCTTCTTTGAGAGAAGTATAGTTGGGATTCAGTACGAAAAACCATTCAGAATAGTCATCAGGCCCTCCTGTACTCCCATTTGCTGTTGCTGGCTGATACGGCCTTATAGCATTTACAATAACGGCAATATTGCAGTCATCGGCGGCAGGACTGTCCGTAGACTTTCCACTTATTGTTAGATTACTGCTGATTGGGATTGTCTTTCCTCTTTCAGGAGATGTAATGTTTACGCCTATTGTCTCATTTTGCAACTGCCCGTAAATGGAATTCGTACTGTGGCTGAATAAAAGAAGCACGATGATAAAAGACATCGAAAATGGCAAACATAGCAGTATCAATGCGTCGGCGTACAGCATACTTCTTCAGTTGACATAATCTATATTATGGCTTCCTATGCAGAATAGCATGTTATGGAAATGCAGACTTGATATCTTAGTTCTAAACCAAAATCGACAAATCTTCGAATGCCACTAAAATGATTATGCATTCGTAATTAGGATGGAACACTAACAGGAAAAGATGCTGAGTTCTAGACTGTGAAAGTATCTGTCGTTAATCGTTTTATATTTTCTTTTTTCAGGCTTTCTCTTGACGATGTTTTCCTATCAGATAACACTTGAAATGAAAGAATCGCAGCGGTGAGAGCTAATCCTGCTACGCTTCCAATTACAAGTGCTTCACAAGTCATTATTCTAATTATAATAATCCAACTATCATATATAACTTATTCAACAAACTAGATATGCTACAATTTTGCTTCGAAGGGTAAACGCAAGTTATTTTTACATATGCAGAGAGGTCGAAGGCATATAACTAATACAATGTCGGCGCTGATATTCGAAAAGCGCGGTGGCATAGTAGATTCTATGCTGATAAGAGCAAGGAATTAACGAGATGATTTTTCCCTTACGGTCTCTACGTATTTTTCCCTCACAGTCAAAATTCATTTCTTACTTTATATACTCACGATTTCATACATGATCACAGGTTGATACTCTCTAGACCGGTATCTTCCACTGGAGGAAATATGGGAAAGAAAGAAGATACTCTTGTATTTTATGGAGTCGATACTGTCATAAGTATAGTTTTACAATTTTTGAATCACACAAATAATATAATTGACGCCTGTGTGGATTACAGTAGGCCATCGCTTGCAATAGAGATCGCACTGTTGAAGGAGGCCTTTCTCAGTGCGAAGAAGAGAGGAGTAAGGCTAAGATATGTTACCGAAATTACTAATGATAACATTTCCTACTGCAAGCAGTTGCTGACAATGGTTAATGAACTTCGCCATTTAGACGGAATTAAAGGAAATTTGTACGTAAGTGATACTGAATATCTTGCCCCCGCTACATTTCACGAGAAGGGAAAACCAGCTTCTCAGCTTATCTATAGCAATGTTAAAGAAATTATAGAACATCAAAGATATATATTCGAAACTTTTTGGAACAAAGCTAGCCCAGCAGAACAGCGAATTAAAGAGATTGAAGAAGGGTTAGCACCAGAGTTTTATGAGGTTATTACTGACCCCAGAAAAGCAGCCCAAACTATTACCAACGTGGCAAGATCTGTAAAAAAGGAAGCATTGTTCTTTTTCCCTAATGATAAAGCCCTAGTAAGAGCAGATAAGTTAGGACTCGTGGATTACGTAATGAAGGCTTCACACAACGGTGCGACGGTTAAGATTATCTGTTCATTGTCTGAACACAACGCAGAGATTGTAAAGAGAATATTTGAGAGAGCACCCAAAATACAAATTCTGAATGGAAATAATAATTCATCATATGGTATGTACATTGTAGATGGTGAAAAGTTCATTAGAGCCGAGCTTAGAAACCGTGATGCTGAAAACTTTTCAGAATCAGTAGGCCTTATGGTATACTCCAATAGGAAAACTTCTGTAGAATCTTTTAAATCGATATTTGAACTACTTTGGAACGAAAGTACATCAAATGAAGAACTAAGAAAAGCTCACGAAATGCAAAAAGAATTTATCAATATAGCAAGTCATGAGATGAAAACACCAACCCAAGCCATTTTAGGATTCTCTGAGCTAGTAGAGACACATCCTGAAAAAAGTGGTGAAATGATTCACGCAATAAAAAAAAATGCGGAAAGGCTTCAAAGATTAACAAATGACATACTAGACGTAGCGCGGATTGAAAGTCAGTCTCTAAAGTTAAACAAAGAGAGTGTAAATATTCATGATAAAATACAAAATGCTATAAGAGATATTGAAAATCAAATTCCTAGTTCTGGCACACCAAGAATTTCATTTGTATGTCCGAAGGAGCCTATCTATGTTCAAGCAGACAAAGTGAGACTGTATGGAGTATTAGTTAATTTACTCAATAATGCTGTAAAATTTACTAGAGAAGGAACTATAGTGGCGACGGTTAATGTGAAAGGTAATGATGAGGTTATTATTAGCGTAAAGGATAGTGGCACTGGCATACATCCTGAAATTCTACCAAGACTATTTACAAAATTTGCTACAAAGTCGGACACTGGAACAGGACTTGGACTCTTTATTTCCAAAGGTGTAGTTGAAGCTCATGGTGGCAAAATATGGGCCGAGAATAATTCAGATGGGAAAGGCACAACCTTTTGTTTTACTTTACCCCTAGAAAAATAAAATAGATTTTTTATGAGATAACTAGTAACGGTAGAAGATTTGGAATGCTCATTTATCTATTTCTCGGCTTTCCTGAGTAATAATCTTGCTATGACTTTAGCATACTCCTTCTACTTTTCCCGGATTTATACGATGAATTAACACTCTAGGCTTAAGTTGGAAAGAGGGTGATGCAATCAGTTACCAAGTTTGCCTAGAAAAACATTCTCGTTTGATTGCCAGTTATACAAAACATACGCTACGATAATAGCACTATGGGATACAAGAAGAGAAGAAATTATAGAACTCTTAACGATACTCCGAGGGTCTTGTTGGTAGGACGCTTGCACTTGCAACCATGACTGCCGAGGCCATGAAGCGAGAACTTGTGATTACATCTGTAGTAAGTGCATATTGGTTCGACTTCTTTGCCAAAGACATCTACTGTCCCCCATTTTTTTTGCTCTTCAATATTTTTGTCGGTTGAGTCATTTCCCTCATTCGAAAGCGACACGTAAAAATCCTTGAGATTATTTCTTAGTTCAATCTCTTCGACCTGTTCCTTCTTCCAATGACAACTATAACAATAACCACATTTTATACAAGTAAATTCTGTTCTAATTCCACAAGAGATACAATCTTGATATCTAAACGATAATGTATCCCTGATGTACTCGTGTGGAGTTAGTAGTTTCTCTTGCTCCTTTTTTGCTAAGGTCGAAGACGATTGCATTTTATTTACTCACGGTCATACCCATCTTTCTTTTAGCTACTGCAGATGTTGGTTTACCTTTTACCTTAAGACTTGCTTTTAGAGCCTCAAGTATGTCTGTAGTCTCTTCAAGCTTCTCCTCTTCTTTAACGGTGACTTTTTGACCCTTGGATTTTGCTTCTATTAGTTTCTCCAATTCTTTGGCGTAGGAATCAGAATACTGTCCTGGGTCAAACTTTTCAGTTGTAAGGTTTTCCACCAATGTCTTTCCTAAGGATAGTTCCTTGGGATCAATCTTCTGAGAACTATCCAACCCACCGATCTCGTCCATTGGTCTTATTTCATCAAGATATTTTAGCTGATGCATAACAAGACCTCTCTGATATGCTCTTAATGCCACCAGCTGCTCTTTGTCTTTTAATACCACTTTCCCTATTGCTATTTTCTTTGTCTCGTTTAGTATCTTGACAAATAAAGAATAAGCTTTACTTGGGGTTTGACTATTCTTTTTCTTACCATCCTCTGGTCCAACATAATAGTTCTTTTCAATAAATATGGCATCGAAATCTTCTGCATCAATAAACTCTTTGACTTCTATGGTATTAGTTGACTTAAGTTTAATGTTCTCAATCTCTTCTTTTTCTAGTACCACATAGTTATTCTTTGTAATCTCATATCCCTTTTTGATTTCAGACCATGGTACTTCTCTTTCTTCCACAGGACACCATTTTTTGTATTTGATTTTATGTCCGTTTTCACATAATTGGTTGAAAGACGTATAATCCTCCTTTTGAGTAGCACTAAAAACCTGGATCGGAATATTCACTAACCCAAATGATATACTCCCTTTCCATATTGCTCTAGCAGCCATTGCCGCCATTCCATTCCGTTTGAGCTTTTACTCAACATAAATATACATTCAGTATATATATCAACTTGAGAAGAAAAGCTATTATCATTTTTCGGTTTCAAGTTCCAAGCTATTCTTCTAGTAGAGCTTTAATCCTCTTGTGCCATTTTTTCCCCAATTACAGGAAGACTCCAGGCACCACAGAGGGTGTTCCATATATTGTAATTAGTATCGGAATTTTTAATTCAAATAGAACATAGGCAACAAGCCTGTCTTGACAACACCTTATACTTACTGCTCTGGCTGGATGTAGGTTTTTGAGAACGTACAGATGCCTAGGATCTATAATACTCGAAAACGCATTTGAACTAGTGGGATTTAGCCACTGTATAAGACACTATAAAGAATCCCAAATATTGTAGTGTTGAAAACGCTAAAGATGCTGATTGAGGCGGGTGAACCTTTTGTCCTTAAAAGTTGGTATTTTGCAACTCGTGAAAGGAAATACTTTACAGGAATCGTGGAATCGAAAGATCTAAACCCTATGGACCATTCATATTCATGACCATATCATTGTTCATATCCATATTCATCTGCATACTATCGTCACCTTTCCCCAAATTCATTCCCGTTCCCATATTCATTTCATTTTTCAACTCCATGCCTTTGTTATTACCACGAGCAACATCTGTCATGGTCATATCACCGGTTGGGATCTCAATTATACCAAGGATTGCTAAGACTCCTAAAATGATAAAACCAATACCAGCACTTCTGGCAACCCATCTGCTTCCTCTAACCCAAACCTTTTCGCCAAATATTATAGCTGCAAATAAGGCCATCCACAACAAACTCATCCAACTTAGAGCCACCATAAGTAAAAAGTAAGGCCAACAGCACCCAAGACAATATAGCCCATGATAAGTTCCCATCTTAACTGCACCTACTATTCCTTTTCTCCATCTTCTCATAAAGAAGCTCACTGGAGATTCACAATATCCAAGACATTTGGATTTTAGCGGACTGAACTGATACAGACCAGCTATCAGCAGCAATACTCCAAATATGATATCAAATGGATTTTGAGTATTACTCTTAACGGACTCAGCAAAAATATAATTCATCGGGATAGACCATCCTACAAGAATAATGATACCTGTCAGTGCCCATACTACAAGGTACGACCCAATAAATAAAAACATCTTTAATGAATATGGTGACCAAAAGGATCCTGAAAATAGTAATATTTTCCTCTTCTTTCCTTCTTGTACTTCCTTATTATCTTTATCGAAAACTAGTGAAGGTGACTTTCCTGCCCTTTTTTTCAGTGATGTGGCTTTAACATTACTATTGGAGGTATTATTATTTGTTTTAATCAATCTATCATAGAGAAGAACCATGGGCGAAATGGCTGGAAACATCATAGCTGCCATTCCTGCTGTCCAAATTACTGTAAATAATGATAGTGATGTTGGGTTATGAAACATCATCATTGTAGACATCATGGTATCAAATTGCTGTACAGATACAATCCACATTATGATAGAAACAAATACTAACGAAATAACTAAAATTAGCTGCATTTTATCCATATGGTACTAATAACTTACGTATCTGTGCATGTTTGACTATTTATTTTTAATCGATCCCAGTTCCTTCCTGTTGACAGGTCGGATTGGAATTCAAGAAGCGGATGCAGTACTGGCCTGAGTTTCAGCCACAAAAACGGTGCATCAACTGCGCTTGATCCAGATGCATCCAACACCCCACGAATTCAAATATTCTAGTAACCCAACAACCAATCCTATAAGTACTTTACATTACCATTTTTTGAGAAAATATGGAGTTAAGATGTGCTGCTAAAAACGTAATGTTGTTTTTGGAAATAGCAGGACCAAGTGTAGGAGGCTTTTTTGCAGTAACAGAATTGCCTTACTTGCAAAAAAAAGAGTTTTTTGTTATCCGGGCTGAATTTGTCCAAACCTCAAGAATGTGAGCATGGAAGCATATGATAGTAAATTCAAACATTTGCCAATATTGTGCTTCCATCTTTAATCAGGAACAGCGTCATTAGTACATATGATCTAGTGGGTATGGGATTTGAAAACTAGAACCTTAATTACTCGGACTTGGAGAAGCCGTAGCTCCAAAGTTCTACCAAATCAAATGATAGGTGATCCAATTGGACAAATTCTGTTCAAGCGGTGGCTGAGCCCGGAGATATGTATCTTTGATATTTGAAAACGGGATCGGGTACTTAATTTCCTTTTGTTCTATATTCCCGAGATATCCACTCATTATCTACCATGTATTTTTCTATTAAAAGAGATTACCCATCTTCTACTCAAGAATTTATGACATCCCAAATATATGCAAGATGCTAAACATATGATGAAAATAAATGAAGAACATTGGAATGATATCGATTCCAATTCTAGTTGCTATTAGTTTGACTATGCTGCTGCCATTTTTTGCGTTACCCTACGCTTTGGCTCAAGATTCTATATCGGGTGAGGAATACATGCAACAGCATGATGGAGGAGACAGGGTTGAGTATTTACAAGAAGTTGAACGCAGCGACTCCTCGTTCTATGTGCCACCATCCAATGATGCCAGTCTTCAGTCTTCGGACTAAAAACGAATCTCGCTGGCTTTGTTAAGGGACCAAAAATGCATTATTACGAGTCTCAAAAAAAGCTCGAAGTCCAACTGAATGAGACCAATATGTTTTCTGACGTGCGCTAAGATTCTTGTTATGAATCCTCAACAAACGAGTGATCTGTCTTTGAAAAGTTACAATTTTTCTTCTTAGTTTCGCTTTTCTGAGTCAATAAAATGGATGCCTGAACCTTTAATGATGCAGTCGATTTCTTGTAAAGATCGGTTTTCTAATTATGATGCTATGGTAGAATCTGTGTCATTAACAACGAATCTTGACAAGGTAAGGAACTGCAATGGTGTCACGGTTAGCCACCATTGGTGACTAGAAAAGGATCACGACATAGAAAATTGTAGTAGGAAAGTAAACGAATTAAATTTGTTGGACATGGGTTTAAAAATCATGATTGAACTGAATGACGCGGCGAAGAAGTAATGGTATCGAAATCGGGGGGGATATTTTTATCGATCCTTTAAGGCATAAAAAATACATAGCAAGTGATTTCATAGCAGTGGAAAACATGTTAAATAATAGGTTCTGCTTTTAATTTGTTCTTATGTTATGACTCATGGGTATAGCATGAATTCAGATTCTGAGTGATGTTTATGCTCATCTTTTAAATGCCGTAATTTTAGCCAATTTACTTTAGAGGACTTATTTATCATACAAGAAGCAAAACACTTGGTAAAATCGATTCACCTAGGATAGATCATCTCAGTAAATTACGACTATTACATGCTCCCACTGAAGTAGGCCGATATATCCTATACTACTGTAATTATTGTCCATATCTGGAGAGAAGCATCCTATGAAAAGACTTCCAATGATCTGAATTATCTTTAGCTACTAAGCTGTATCTGAATGGGAGATGCCCATTTTTGAGATACATTTTTTTACACATAAATATCTTGAAATTATACTACGGCGGCTGTGCTAAAAATAGTTCTTCAGAAAAAGAAAAAGGAGGGAGTTATAGAAAGCTGCTTTCCTGATGTACTCAGTTAGTTAGTCATTTCTACTTCAGTATCTTCTTCAGCTTCGTCAGCATCGTCTTCGGCATCGTCAGCTGCGTCTTCCTCTTCGTCAGCCGCGTCTTCAGCTTCGTCTTCAGCGTCGTCAGCGTCTTCAGCTGCACTACCCATCGCGTCTGTTGGGTCATCTGCTAGAAGTGAAGTGTCCATAGTTTCCTCAGCTGTTGCGTCATCATCCATAGGCATGGCGCTATATGTTGTCTCTATTCCGTTCCCTTCACACACTGTAGTGCGAGATTCGATCGAGTACTCGCAGTCATCGTATTCAGCATATGCGAATGTTGTTGTTGCAGATATTCCAGTCAATGCAGCTGCCATTAAAACTGCTGCTATTGCAATAGTTTTTTGATTCATGTACACGAATACATTATTGCATTGTTATATCTCAATTGAGAAGCTAAGTGCTATAGTTAGTAAAGGTATTAATCACATGGACTCTCATTAGAGTGCACTATAAGATTATAGGAAGGTCTAAAAGGCAGCTATAATATACGTACTGAAAAATCTACTAGCTCAAAATTTCACAGGTTACCTACTATAATTGGAATGTCACTTGGATGGAAGAGAGAGGATAAGCAATATAAGGACACCAAAATGGATATATCGGATCTAAGGGTCAGAATTGAAGAGGAAGGCTTAAGATATTTTAACTCATGAATCGTTTCCATTTTTCAGCAAGGTGATAGTACCAATAACAAGAAGGCGCTAAATGTGTTCTTAATAGAATGCAGGTATACAGTATCAAAGCCCCTTTGCAATATTGCATGAAAGACATTTGGTCACACCCCCATTTGCCATTGAATTTACCAAATTAGTAGACTTTTCAGTACGTATATTATAGCTACCTTTTAGACCTTCGTAAAATCTTCTATTACTCACTAATAAGAGACTCTGTGATTAATCACCCTACCAAATACAGGACTTTCCATCTCAATTCACAAATAGTCTACCATATAGGTATCACTGCACATGAATCAAAAAACTATAGCAATAGCAGCAGTCTTAATGGCAGCTGCATTGACAGGATTGTTCGCAACATCTTCATTAGCATACGCTGAAGGTGGAGATGAAAGTGAAACCAGCACAGATCAGTCAGTAAAGCAAAAGAACACCGGAAGTGGTGATTCAGCCAACTTCAACTGTGGTGAAAACCTAATCAAAGCCGGTGTAGGCGAGCAAGAGTGTGAATTCGAAGACTAGATAAGCTAGTTATTGACTAACAAGTCATAGCTGCTGTCAATCCCTTTTTTTATTTTTATTTTTTTCATTTTTATCACTAAAGTCAGTAGTTAGAACTCTAGTGCCATTATCGCAAAAATCTTAACGCCGACAGCTACTGGAACAGAATATGTCAGATCTGATAGGCCATAAAAGACCTGGTCATTGTCCTTATGCTTTTTGGAATGGCGTTATTAATTAATGCTTTCGAAGCTATAGCTGCCAAAAGATAAATTTGAAAATAGAGATTCTTGTGTACTAGAATTTCTTCCAAAGATGCAATATTTGAAAAAAGTTGTCTTCTCTCGTATTGATAAGGCATTTCTGAGGACTCTTAAACTCAGTTCACCATCCCTTTTCGCTACTTTGCCATATCGACAGGCTTTACTCTAACCTCGCTGCCGATTTGGGAATTTGGTAGATAAATTTTTGGAACTGGAGCTTTCGACTTGAATTAATGATATTCTTAAAAGATAATATTTATGGCAAAATAAGTATCCTTTATCAAAATGAAAAAGGTCGAGGCTATTATACGCGCTGAGAAAATGCCAGAAGTCAAGGAATATCTCCGACAAATTGGGATTGGAGGTATGACAGTTTCTACTGTGTCTGGGTGGAGCAGGGCAAGAGAATTACATCTTCAGTGGAGAGGAAACCCAGTTTCATATGATCTAATACCTAGGGCAAAATTTGAAGCAATTGTACAAGACGAAAGGGTAGACGAGGTTATTCAAGCTATAGTGGAACACGCCAGAACAGGCGAGCACGGTGATGGCGTCATATTTGTGTCAACGGTTGAAAAAGCGATCAATATTACAAATTTGAACCGAGACGAAAAGGGAATCTAACTGCAAGTTTAGATTTTTATTATAGTACATTAAAGCGATATGATAGTAGCACAATATATCTAAAATACTTAGTTTTACTGGTAGTTTTCATTTTCTGTATCCCTTCTGCATGAACAACTCAAGCATGCAATGATTTCTTTGTTTTTGTCCATCCAGCAGTATACGAATATGATATTATTCTTGAACTTATCGACTATAATCAAATGACTTCTCATATCGTCAGATACCAGATTCTAAATAACTGACCAGTTAGTAAGGTATAAATATATAACTCCTTCATATTACTAGAGGAAAATGGACTACCAGGAAAGCAGGATCAGCATGAACCCCCGTAATCTATGCTTTCCTACAACTGCTATACGAAAAGTTCAATTCCAATACCTGCATGAGCAACCTAGGTTTGATGTACCGATCCCTTTTAGTAAAATCCTAATAATAGGCTTAGGTCAGTTAGGACTACCAGTTGCTAAATATGTTAAAGACAGAGGTTTCGATGTGTATGGATATGATATTAGTACAAAAG
>Ga0193741_1000132_pt1 | contig 19322 bp, 41 predicted proteins | sample L2s2metaG_FD_143059 | JGI IMG/M metagenome (GOLD analysis project Ga0193741, IMG submission 143059) | Soil microbial communities from a riparian zone of the East river system, Colorado, United States - L2s2 | ecosystem: Environmental > Terrestrial > Soil > Riparian zone | place: USA: East River...
GGGGGCAATATCTGTAAAGGTTCATGATCTTGCATATACATGATCCGTTCCCAAACCCCTTGCGGCACAAGGGAAAACACCCTCTGTCCAATGTACACGGAAAAAAGTCATGATATAGCCAGGGATCCAAGACATGCCCCCACATCGATCCTCATAATCATCAATCTTAGATGCAATTGCATCTCACTCACAGTAATGCCGACGATCACACACAGCAACAACATACACCCGAACAAACACACAAAAGAAACGGCAAGAATACACCCAACAGTATCCTTGCCGTTCCCCCTCCCCCGGGGCAGTTAGGGGGAAGCCTAAAACGCAGCAGAATCCGCACGCAACGAAGACTCCCGCACATTACTCGTATCATACCTAGTCGCAGTATCCTTCACCACATACCGCCAACCAGAAACCAACCAGTAACGCCCAACCACAATAACCCTCGCACCCCGATAGTACACCGTCTCATTCGCTGCAAATCTCGCAGGAGTCATCACGATCTCCCCGGATTATCCCAGCCAGACAACTTCCCCAACAGCTTCAGTGTAATCCTACCGACCACACCAAACCCCTTACCGTCCTTAGCCGGGATCCAGCTACCCTCACGCGGACGGTGCTTCCCAGATTTGTCAGACATTACACTCCTTATCCTGCTCGACGTATTTACCCAGATCTGACGGACACTGACCGTTTAACACCTTCGAGATATCGCCCAGAATAGCCTCAATCACATCAGCGTTTGTAATGGGGTTATCCAGCTTCGGACCAGCGTTCATCAGAGTATTCGCCTGATCCAGGATCAGACACATCCTTGCATGCTCCGTCTTTGTCATGCACGTACCCTACCATACTCTCCCCGGATTATCCCATCCTTTCTTTCGTCCAAACATCTTCGTAGTACTCTTACCGAATACTTGCCCACCTCTAGGCTTAGGCAGCTTTCTACGCTTTAATCTACCAAGCCGAAACTTAGCCGGACTAGGAATCTTCAACATAACTCATCGACCCCACAACCACGTACTACGGCCGGTAGACCCAAATAAACTACCTCGCGTAGTAAACTTGCGATGCTGCGACCCTCGCTTAGGTCGACCCTTACGATGCCCACCCGTATACCCTTTCTGTTGCGACCACGGCAACACGACCTTAGGCGCCCTACCAAACAAACCCATCACACCCTCCTTAAAATACAGGCTGCGCAATCACATACCTATCCGCCAACGTAACGGTAGCTCCCGTACTACGATGCATCAATTGAACATTGTATACAGAACCTGCAACACCATTGTCAAACAGATACGAAACGCCTTGACGCGAAGGGTTACCTGCTGTATTTGCTTCAATAACAGCATTGTTATCCAGCGCGTTTAAAATGATAGTACCCGCTCCGAACGTATTACCTTCGCGTATCACGATAGACATATACACGCCATGTCCCGATGTACTCACACTCAAAAAAGACCCGTAATTAAGCAGTACTTTACCACTAGGAGGAACTGTAAACACGACGCCAATATTTGACGCGCCCGCAGCAGTATAAGCAACGCTAGTAGTATTGAAGTTTGTTGCGTCCGTAGCATCTAAAGTGACGCAACCGTTCCAATCAATATTCGTTCGAATCTCAATCTTCGTTGTAGCGGCAAGATACCGAATCTCAGGAACGACAACAGCACCACTCGAAAGAATATTCCCAACCTCTTCCAAAACATCGAACTGATACGGACCTGGGTTAGAAGTCTGCGCACGCTTGGAACGATAAACAGCAAATACGCACACTCCACCAGCCGCATCATAGACAAGAAACCCCTCATCAACCTGTTGCCACCCTGCACCACCCGTAGGATTATTACGTTGCGCAACAAAGTAGTAAGGAGCACCACCCGATGCTATCAACGTGCCAGGTGGACGCCAAAATATGGCTGACGAATAAATGTTCGACATACATGGGGGTAACTCGTTGCCAATAATGATAGCGGGTTCGTCGATACCAGCGGCATTCGGAACTTGTAAAGTAGTAATCGCGTTACTCGCCCACTCCTCACCTCGATCCGCTCCTGCTACTAAAGGGTTATCATCCCTCTCCCAAGACACACGAGCAAACGCGTCACGTACGCTTGCACCTAACACAGTCCACTGTACGAAGAATGATTGACCTGCTGGAATTTCCAAGTCACCCTTCACCGTATTGTTTGACCCCAACAGATTTTGTGCTATAGGTGTTCCGCCGAGAATCCCCCGATAGCAAAACACAGGACCTGTTGCTGAATTACTCACCACAATATTTGTGATAATACGCTTGTAAGGCTTGGGGTGGAATACACAGGTAGGGAACCCGTTTACCAAAGTGCCTACCTGATACTCGTCCCGTTCTGAGAAGCGTGTCATCGTTATTCTTCCATGTCAAACACTTCAACAACTTCCACAGCGGCAGATTCAGTCGGCGCACATACAGCCCACACATTATCCTTGGTAGGGATCGGCAACGGCGCCCAAAACGTAGCACTGGACACCAACAACTGTACCGTATTCGACGCTCCCGCAACCACACCACCCATGTTAGACAAGTACACCACATTGGGGCCGTAGTTAATCAGCGTCACACTCCGGCGTTTACTCGACTCGGTCACAATCGGATACGACATCGTAGCCGTCACCGCACGCCTACCCGGACGCCACTTATCCGACCCCAACTCTCGCGTACGGATATCGTCAAGCTTCGGTTTCGGTTGAGGCTTAGGAACATCCCTCTCCAAAAACGAGTCAACCGCATCAACCACATCCACAAAACTCAGTTCACCGCTCGACGTTCGAACCCTAGGCGCCTGCTCATAATGCTGATCAGCGGGATCATCCACACCCGTCATCTCAGCAATATTCGCATCAGTTTCCCACACAGGATCGCCAGGATCCTGCACATCAAACGTGTACTGTTCGTCAAGCTGATTCGGGACAGTCACAACACACTCCTACCCTGGTGGCGGATTGGTAATAAACGGCTTAGGCATACGTTTCCTACTCTGTTTCTTAGGCGGAGGAGTAGGGTTCCTCTTACCCGCCAAGTCAATCAAACTCGTACCGCCCTTAGGCCGACGATACTCCGTCGGATTCTTCACCCGACCAACCGCAGTAACCGAATATGTTCCACCCGGGCTAGTAGGGGCATAAATCTCCGGAGGTAACGCGGACGTAGTAGGAGCATTAGGTGGAGGATTGATAGCTGGCGGTCTAGGACCCTTTCTTACTGGCGCTGGCGTAGTAACAGGAGCCACAGAAACCGGCTTCCGTGGTGTCACAAGCCCTGTCACACCCGCACCAGCACCAAACGCAGCACCCTGTACCGCAGTACCCGCCAAGTTACCCACAGCGCAACCAATCGTCTTAGCGGCACCACCAATCGCCCGACGATTCAGATACAAGATGCCGACAATAATCAACCCTGCACCTAACACACCCATCCCGATACGGAACCAGAACCGTGGATTGATAATGTTGGCGCCTGCGATACCGATAGGGCGCAACACATCGGTGACACTAGCCGCAGCAGACCATGGTGTCGGAATTCCACCTGGCAACCCGGGGATACCACTCAACAACCCAAGTAGCCCAGAGCTTTTAACGTTCGCCACCTGTGCAGGTGACATCGCCACATGCAAGTGATTCCGGTGGTCATCCACCAACTCTTTATGGCTGGCTTCATCGGTAGCGTTGCCCTTACTGGAGCCATACCACACGCCAGTCTGATTCGACTTGTGGAACGTTTCCAGCGTATCCATGGCCAGGAAGTAGGCTGCTAACTTGTCTTGGTTGTATCCGCCGAAATCTACCGCATCACCTGAGGCATGCCATGACTTCCCACCCGACTTTGTTCGGGCGCCAGGGCGATACGTGCTAACCACCCGGTACGGGATACCGGATTGCTTAGCCAGTTCGATGATTTGCGGGAACGTTGTCATCAACAATCACCCTGGGACGAGAGAAGTAACATGATACACACCAACCTGTTTAGGGCACTCATACACACGGAACGGACGTCCGAACGACGTTGAGGAATTCAACGCCGCTCGGAACGCATACTTACGTGAGTAGCTACGTTTGTCGCACGGCTTACAGAACCGGACTCTCATCGGACTTTGCCGTAACAGGTCCGGAACCGTTCGCCGATGGAAGCGGTTCCTCAAACGTAACCTGGTTGTCAGCCGGATAGATACCGTCGAAATAGAACTTGGTAGTCTTCACTGCCTCACTTGCTACCCTACGTCGTTGCAGGAACCAATCAATACCCAGACCGATTACCACACCGACACCAACTCCCACCAAAGACCACAACAGCCACGGAGGAACCACAACCTCCAAATCACCCTCATGGGTGTGGGTTTCCTCGTTCTCAATCTCCGTCATTACCTGTCACCGCTTCCGCAATCGCCCGTGCCTTAGCACCAGTAAACGCCATCAAAAACCAGACACCGAAACCCAACGCCAAAGCAGCGCCAGCAGCCCACAGCAACTTGTCGGTATTCCACGACCATTGTTGAGGCACAACAACAGGTGCCGGAGCTATCACCAACTCCTCTTCCTGTTGCGGCTGCTCATACTCTGCATACTCATGCGGCATACTCACTTGAACAACCCTCCGAACATGCCGCCTCCACCAAGGAATTTCTCCGTCAGTTCCTGGATACCCTCCGGAGAGAACATGCCTTTGGCCTTCTCTTCAAATTCGTCCACTCTCATGTCAAGGCGTCGTACAGTCGCGGCCATCTCACGCAACATCAGGAACAGAACCAAGTCCCGGTCCGCCACTTTCAGCGCGGTAAACTTGTCTGGATCCATCGTATACGCTGCCTCAGTCAAAGCACCGATACGACTCAACACTTCAGCTTCGTTTACAGCGTCATCATCCTCGGTCGGCTGAATGGGTTCTACGGTCATTGTCATTACATCCCTTCATTACTGGAGTTCAATACCATGCGGTAGTACGTGGATATCAGAACCAGCGTCATACCTGTCAACAGTATGGGGTAAAAGCGTCTCGTCAGAAACGCTCCCCCTCCGCCGATCGCTGCCACCACAATCAAACCAAGCATGTCCGCGTCCAGAATCAGTTGGCGCACAATATAATCGCCTGGTACAGCACGGCGAATTTCAGCGAGAGAGGGTGCAGTCTCGCGGTAAATCCGCAATGTCTCCACTACAGCAACACCAACAGCTGCAACTGCTACACCCTCGTTAATCATCAGGTTCCGCCTAACGAATTCGAATCAGAGGAACACCAGGCTTGGTAAACTTGGGAATTTTGTACCCGGCACCGCTAGGACCGTCGTCCCAAGTCATGTACTTACGTGCACCAGGATTCAACGCAGACAAGTCACCGTTGAACAGACCGAACAGTTTCTCGAACGTAATACTGTGTCCAGGATACTGCGCATTCAGTTCCGTTGCCCACGCATACAGATCATAGTTCAGCTTCGGCGAAACATGGGTAGGAACACTAGCGGCAGGCGGAGGATCAGTACCAGGCGGAGGAGCAGTACCTGGAGGCGGAGGAACAGCAGGCAGATTCACACCCTCCGGAGGTAAACTCAACGCACTGTTAGACGTCGCAATACTGATCAGCGCATACTGTTCCGCTGACAGAGACTTGCCTGTCAGATAATCCTGCAAAGCACGCTGCACCATAATCGGATCCTTGCTCAACCCGACCAGGTAATCGAACGCCAGCATCAACCACTGTGCGTTGGTTTCCGGACGTTCCGGAAGCGGTGCAAGGCTTACGTTCGCAGGAAAATTACCGCTCAACTGATCGGCGAACGAGGATGTAGGAATACCATCCACCGTATCCAGCGGAGTATCGCCCAGTCCTGTGGGTTCAGCCGCTGTTTCCCTACGCCGGTTCCGGATGACCACAAACAAGATGATGGCACCAGCCAACACCACGCCTATAGCCCATACCGGAAACCGGCCAATCTTACCGTCTCTCAATCCCTCAGGAACCACAGACATATATCACTCCCCTGGCCAATCCAATAGGTCTTCAGTCACCGCGAAATCTGTTGCATACGGGAGTCCTTCGTTCACCATCGACGCGGCCAAATCGTCGCGGATATCTGTGTTCCATACGCCGTACGCGTCGAAACGCTCCGGTATGTTGGCGGGAAAACGCATGATGAGACCACGCGCCTGATCGCCGGACAAGCCACCAGAAACCTCATGACCCCACTGATAAACCGGTCCTCGTGTACGGTACGCGCCTTCATACGCACCAACGTGTGCCTCACCGCCGACATCCTCATTCGGGGACCATGGCAACGGATCAGCCGTCAACGGTACCGGCGATTTGCCGTAGGGATCCTCGACAGAATCCCACCACGGCATACCCCACGGGCCTTCCAGCCGTGTATAAATCGGTTCCTTCGGTGTACCCGGGCCGTCAGTGGCAGCGTTTGCTTCCTCCGGATTCAACCATTCAGGATTGACGCCGGTCTCCAAATCACGCCATGTACCGTCGTACGGGTTCACATCCATTGGGAGCCAAGAGTTTTGCATCGGATCAAACATGATGCCCCTTAACGCTGCTTGTATGGCATCTGGCCTAGCGACGCTTCGGTGAGTCGTGCGGCACCGGTAGCTATGGAGTTGATGACGCCTGTAGTTTGACGGTCCGGCAGTGTGAGTGCAGTGATAACGATCGCCAGACCGATTGCTGTTACGAACGCAGTGATTGGTGTACTCATCTTCCGAACGCTCCTTGAAACAGATTGGATATTCCGCGTGTTACGTTGTCGATGTATGCGGGTATTTCTTTCATCGTAAGCAGTCGGGACATTGCTGCGACGAATGCGAAGAACACAAACGCGCCAACAACAAAAGCGCCAAGCTGGCGAGCCAGCATCAGAGAGCCCCCTTACCCCGTCCGAAATCACCCAGCAGCTTGAACACAGCCGGACCGTTCAGAGCAAACGCGCCAACAATACCCAGATACGCCAACACTTTAGCCATCGACGGAAGCACGATCGCCAACACCAGCAACGAAATCAGCAGCAAGAAACCGAAAACCACAGTCTCCATGAACCTTGTCTGCGCCTGCCCTTCACGTATCCGCCTGATTATCGTTGTTGAGACGATAATCACCACAGATGCGATCACTGTGCTAGATGGATTCACCAGTCACCTCCAATACATGTGCACGGATAACAGCGGTACTAGAGGCTAGACCTTTCCCGTCAGCTATCGTCAACAGTTGCGCCAACGGCATCAAATCCGAACGGGTGGAATCTGGATACACAGCACCCACTCTCGCTTGAATCTGACTCGCCAACGCATCATCTTTGATACGGATATCGTTGATAGCAGCTTGCAATTTGGTAGCCGAACTGGTGGCTTTCTCCGTAGCCGCAGCAGCCGCGCCTGGATTCGTTTCCTCAAACGCTCGCGGAACATCTGAAGCCTTTACAATGGATCCTGTGGCAAGCGCTTGCGACACAATACCTCCGGCACCAAACACCTTCCGGTTTTTCACCGCGCCATACAGAATCACGGTACCGAAACCGATCAGCACAAAGCCAATCAACGCGTCCACAGGATCCACTGCGTGTCACCTTACGCCGGACGACGACGGAAGAAGAACCACCACACTGCCGCAGCAGCCAGCAGGATAACAACCCAAGAAACTCGCATTATTCGAACCTTTCTACGCGAGGTTACGTCGGAAGAAGTACATCAGGAGAAGGTAAAGCAGTACGATGAACAGCCACAGTGCAATCAGAGACTTCGTTGCGTCAGTACGCCAGCCGTTTTTCACCTTGGCTTGATTGGCGATCGATGCTTGTCCCATCATGTCTGTGTAATCGGCCACTTCATCCACAGTATCCATTGGCATGTAATCCAATCCACCTTGATACGACACCAGAACCCTCCCTTAAGAGATACGGTTCGGCGGATACAACGCACCAGAACTGGCCGGACGAATCAGGTTCGAAAGAATCTCCATAGTTCCGACACCCGAACCGAATGAGATACCACGGATCTGAGTCAACGTTGCATCACCGGTAACCTGATACTGGGACCTGGGATACATGGAGTTGATGTCACCGAACGCCATGAAGTACGGCCAGAACCGTACCCCGTTGTCGAAACCGCGGGGACCGTCCACCGTTGGCAAGGTGGGAACAAGCTTCGTACCCGCATACCCTTGACCGTAGCCGTATGCTGTGCCCATGTCGTTGAGCAGCATCTGATCCGAAATCAACCAACGATCACGGGTGTTGAATACGAAGTCCCAAATCTGTGGGATATCAGTGATTGCAGAGTTGAGAACACGTACGCCTGCACCAGTACGCAACACCACACCAAGCATACGCAGCACAGGACCGGAGTTGTTCACCTTGATGTACTTGTCACCAGCCGTGATCGGAGGTTGATCCAAACGCAACTGGGAGAACGAACCCAAACCAAGCGGACCGGGAACCTGTTGCGTACCCTGCCGTGTATTCGCGGCAGGCTCATCCCAGTAATACACCGAACCGATAACACGAACAGCAGGCGCGGCTGTAGGAGCGGTGGAATACACTGCCGCAGAAGTGTTCACAGTCAGATTCAACAGATACGACTTGTTAGCAGCAGAGTTGGTGATGGAACAGAACCCAGACGCGGGATCAATCTCAAACGGGATACGGAACTTCACATACGCGGAGCCACCCGTCGCACCAGCACCCGCAGTAGCAAACCAACCGGGAGTGGAAAGCGGGTCACAGAAAGGAGGCTTGGACGAGAAAGCACCGTACTTGTTCCACAGAATCAGTTGGTAACTGGTGTGCGGAACAATCGGAGGATCGCCGGACGGAGGAAGAAACTCAACGAACGAAAGGATATTCGACGGCGAATCCGCCTGGAACGCAACCGCAGCAGAGTTACCAGCCGTAATAACCGTGATCTCCACTTCCAGCCAGCGAGCATAACCACCAGTGGCAGGAATCTCGATAGCAGGAGTCGACTGACCCAGAACAAGGTTACCTGTGTCGAAAGACTGACGCGAACGAGTCAGAGACGCGATCGGAAACGGAACAGAAGGCGCAGCAGCACCTTTGGTACGTGGTGCCGTATCGGCCGGTCGCCGTGCAACCGGTGCAGCGGGCATAGTCACGAAGATTCTCCCTTACAACACATTGAGAACAGCGGAAGCGAGCGCCGAACGACCCTCGTAATTTGCGGCAAGCATCTTGACGGGAATCCAGGCAATGAGGAATTCCAGGAACGTCAACAGTGCTGTGATAACAGACGCATGGACGTGAACCCTCATATCAGATTCCTTTGCGCCGCAGCCAATTCAGCTTTCAGCCGCACAACTTCATCGGCCGGATCCGCGTCGGTTTGGGGATCGCCGAACACAGACGACGTTTCCTTTTCACTGACGGAAACCGTTGCGGTATCACCGGTAGCGTCGTGTGCCTGCTCAAAAAGATACTGTGCGTACTCATCCTCAAGCACAGACACCGAACCGTCAGGCTCGAACACAAGAGCTTGCCCTGGCTTGATACAGATAGCCTCACCGTTTGGCTGACGCTCAACCTCACCGCGTTCGTCAACCTTCACGTAGTTATCCGTGTGGTCAAAACCGGGACGGTTCTGGAAACCCTCAGGCGCGGCATAGGAACGAACCTCGTTACCGTGCTTGTCCTTTTCCTTGATTCGTCCGATAGAACGTCCCTGTGCGTCGCGTTGCTCCACCCAAACCACAGCACCGTCACCGTTCGCGTCAGCAGCAGGCCATAGGACAACTTCCCGATCGACTTTCGTCACATACTTACCGCTTGCGAGTGCCATTTTTGGAACCCCTCTTCATCACTATGGTTCGTACTGGCGGAATCACTCCAGTACGATCGAGATACACAAGCTCATGTGTGTTGAACGAATCGAGCAAATCAATGTTCGCTCGCATTTCCTTTGCGTTGGTGTGTTTGTTTCCCAGGTTCGCCAACCGCTGTACGTCGTAATCTTCCTGTGCCTGGAACAGGAACGCGTGAGAAGAGTTGACGTAAATCGCGAGTGGAATTCCTGCCGGACGTTGCGTGTTGTTCCACATCGAGATTCCTGCACTCCTCCCCTGTTCCAGCATGTCAGTAATCTCTTGACTCAAACCCAGAGTCGTTGACATGTAATGTGTCTCGTCCACATCGACGCACCAGTTGCCGCGAACCAACAGGATATTGTCGAACGCTTCCGCAAACACCTTGTGCTTATGGTCTCTCGTTTCCTTCAACGTCGGTCGGTTGGCCGGACGAAGTAACACCCTCTGATGTTTCCCTGGACGCCACGTCGGGATGGTCTCATAATCCTTGTAATACGGTCCCTCAAAAATGTCGTCCATACCCTTGGAAACACACACGCACACTTGCGTTCTCAGATGAAGAAACTCACCCGCAACCGTGCTCTTACCTGTGCCCGTTGCACCGCAACAAAAAACGTGTTGTCCCTGCTTCCATTTAATGAAGGGCTTCAACCGGTCCCAAGCAACAAACGGATATTGACGTAACCCCTTACCTAGTTGGACTGGCATCAACAGTCTCCGCTGCTGTACGTGCACGCATCATGGCCTCTGCTTTAGCCCTCCTTTCCTCCGTCACACGCACAAGTAGTTCCTCCGCCACTTCCTCATCTGTGTCCACACGCGAGAGTCGTTCCTGCATACGCATCATGAACATGGGAATGTTGAGGAACAGCTTGGAAAGTTTCGACTTGGGCAGCAGCCCATGGTGTGTGAGGATCGGAAGCGCAACCGTCAACACCGTAGCCACCAAGCCGATAATCGATCCAATCGTCGACGCTTCCGACGCACCCTTACGCAGGCCAGGGAATCGCATCAGGATCGGCCGGAGGTTGTTCAACAGATCCGGAGTATTCACGTGCAATACCAGAGCGTCGTACGGATCGGCAAGCGCCAGCATCATCACAGCTTTCGCCAGACCACGACGCAAATTGTCAAGCGCCAGCTCGATTTCTTCCGCAGCTTGGCGATCCTTGGCTGTGACCCGAACCGGACGCGGCCCAGCAGTACCAGAACCCTTACCACGTACCGGTTTACACTCCGGATGATACTTGGCGAGCTTCCCACGCTGGCCAGGCTGACGAACAACTTCCTCACCGCAACCGGCACACGTATTCTCGGGTGGGTTAATCAGGTGGGTATCGTCGGAAGTTTGTTCCGCCACTTCCGGAGGAGGTAGCTCATCGCTCTCCCAAAAGGAATCCTGAGAGGGTGACTCCACGGTTTGTGTCACTGTTACCTCCCTCGGGTTTCTTGTCCTTAGAATCCTTGTCAGCGGCTTCTCGCTTGGCTTCCTCTTCCTCCGTACGGGAACGGAAGAGAGCCAACCCTTCGGCGATACCTTCAGCCATGGTCTGACGCATTTCCTTCTTTTCGTCGTCAGTTAGCGCCATGGGTTTAAACCTCCTTTTAATCGTTGCGGATAAACAGGTGGCTTGGAACAGACGGTTGTTCCAAGCCACCTACCGAACCCCGAACCCCCTCGGCTACGGCGTTACACCCCTAAGCCTACGCGTGTCAAGAGGGTAGGTCAACATCATCCAAGTGTTGACAGGTTGTAAATCAACTCACTCACAGTGAGGCCGGCGATCACTGTGCGTAGAGAAAATTGCTTACAACATGTAAAGCGATCATGGACTAGGATCGAGGTAGAATCCCCCACCTAGGGCACACGACGTGCCCAGATAGGAGCCTATCAATGGCCAAGCAAGCGGCGCCCGCGAGCGTTACCCCGGTCGAAGAAACCGACAAAACAAACGACGGAGAATTGGTGCAGGAGAAGGACTACCCAGCTCTGCGCCACATGATGCAGATCCTGACGATGGAAGCTGAAAGCGCTCCAGACGACAACGCAGACGAATTCGTCATGAGTTTGATGGAAAAGATTCTGTCAGCGACAACACCTGAAGAGATTTTTGCCGCACAGGATTCCGGTATGCGTTCGGGTCAGGACTTCGCGGGACGTCCGTTCTATCTCGCTGCACAGGACATCAGTATCCGCCGGTCGTCCATCCAAGAGGGTGGCCTCCCGTTCTACGCCATGGTTAAAGTGACGGAGATAGCTACCGGCGAGGAGCATGTGCTGAACTGCGGCGGTAAGACGTTCATGTCTACGCTGCACGGACTTCGCCAGATCGACTACTTCAACGTGACGGATGAGTTTCCGTTCGGTCGGTCGATGACTATCATCGCTACTCCGTCACCCAAGGGCGCGTATCTGTCGTTGAAACCGTTCCGTATGGTTGCGGCTTCCAGCCGTGCGCAGAAGTAGCGTCTATACACAACTGGGTATCGGGGACTGTGGCCATGTCGTTGTGACATGGCCACAGGTGGCTGATATTGGCGGTCGGAATCCTGTCGTTGTATGCGAGCAGTGTATGCGTGAGAAGTATGGCCTCAGCGTGGATGAACAGTTGCTGGTATGGGTTGCTCTGAAAGAAACCAGCGTTACTCCTGCTGTATCAAAGCCCAAGGTTAAACGGGAAAAGAAACCCAAGCCGTTAACGCCATGGCAAACGCTGCTACAGCAGGAGGGGCTATTCTGATGGCTCGTAAAGGGTGGGACGCACTATCGTCGAGTTACCGCAACAGGTTGGTACGACAAGGTGTCAACAGAACCCGATACGAGTCAGGAGCACCGCTGTACAAAGCACGCGGTCACGTATCCAAACCAAGAGAAGCGTTCAACAAACGCACTACCCGTTTCGTAGAACGATTCGCTCCGCCTGGAGACAGCCCAGACATATTCCTGGAACAGCTACGGGACATGGGCCAAGTCAAAGGACAAGAGTATATGGACTACCGGCGTACGATGACGCGGCTGTATGAGTCCGGTCGGTACAAGGAAGCTGAAGTCATGTACAAGAACCGCGACATGAGTATCAAAGGTCCGGACAACATGTGGTGGTATCACGGAATGTTTGGAGGCTAGGTTCATGGGAACCAATCCCCCTGGGTACATGCGGGAATTCATGCGGGAGTACCGTGCGGCAGGAAAAGACAAACACTCAGTAAGACAGGTGTCGTTGACTCGACCGTTCATCGGATGTGATGGTGAAGGCGCCACTCTGGAGTCTGGGTATCACGCTTATTTCATGCTGCGTATTGGTGCGGAGACGTTACGGGCACAAGGTTCTAGCGTCCGGTTGTCTACGTTGGAGTGTCTGGAGTTTATCTCACGCCAGGATCCGAACGCTATCTACGTCGGCTATTTCTTCGACTATGACGTTACGAAGATACTTGAGGATTTACCGTGGCAGAAGCTGGATCGGCTTATCAACCGGCACAAGAGGATGGGTGAGCTGGGCCAGTTGTTCCCGGTGGACTTCGGTCACTATCAGATAGAGTACTTGCCGCGTAAGGAGTTCAAGGTTCGGCGTATCCTAGAGCAGATTGACGACAAAACAACCTGGACCCCTTGGGTGACGATATCCGATGTGGGCACGTTCTTTCAGATGTCGTTTCTTCGTGCGATACAAGTATGGAATGTGGGTACGGAAGAAGAGCACGAAATTATCAGGGAAGGTAAGTTGCAACGAGCCAACTTCGATACACAGGACGAACATTACATAGGCGTGTACAACGCTTTGGAAATCCGCCTGTTGCAGGAATTGATGGACAAGTTTCGTGCGGCGTGTGTCCAGGCTGGTTATGTACCAAGGAAGTGGCAAGGGCCGGGTGTGCTGGCGGAAACGATGCTGCGGGCGCATGGAGTCAAGAAGTCCAAAAACGTTGAGCTGCTTACGTCTGGCGAGTATTCGTCGTTGCTTCAGTTCGGTTTGAACGCGTATTATGGTGGCCGGTTTGAGGTGGCGCAGATAGGTCCGGTCAATGTGCCGATCCACCAGTACGATATCAACTCAGCGTATCCTGATGCGATGCAACATGTTCCGTGTCTGGAGCATGGCGGTTGGCGATACCTCAATACGGCGATGACGTTGAATGTGAAGAAAAAATTCGATGTTCCGACGGGAAGGATGGGCGAATCATATGCCCTCTGTTACGGCACTTTTAAACGGAAGGTGGGAAGTACTCGAAGCTTGTGGTATGGGCTACCCGTCCGTACATCTACGGGTACCATCGTTTTTCCTGAACGGGGCAAGGGATGGTATTGGTCTTTTGAAATTGATGCAGCTATACACCAGAAATTTACCCCCGAGCAACTGTGGGTCTATACGCGTCAGTGTTCGTGCATGCCGTTGGCATTCGTCAAAGGTGTGTATCAGAGTCGCCAGAAACTTGGAAAAGATGGGCCTGGACTGATCCTGAAATTGGGTCTCAATTCGTTGTACGGCAAGATGGTGCAGTCGATTGGGTTCCCTACGTATTCCAACGCGATATGGGGATCGTTTATCACAGCGTGGCCTCGGATGAAGATACAGAACCTTATCCACTCATCACCATTGTGCAAGAGTAAAGTGGCAGGGTTGGAGAACGGCGTATCGTGTGGACGAGACATCGTGATGATAGCAACGGATTCTGTCGCATCGATCACAGAGAGGAAAGACGTTGCAGTCTCTGCGGAGTTGGGCGGATGGTCTGTGGAGCACCATCCTGAGGGTATGTTTGTTGTTCAGCCTGGTGTTTACTTCGGGTCAAGCGGGAAACCTACAAAGACTAGAGGGTTTACACGAACGGTGGTGGATCAGTATGAGCCAGCGTTCCGGGACGCGTTCGCGTCGATGGTGGAGACAGGCGACATGCGGGCGGGTCAGGTAGCGTTACCGATCCAGATATTCTGTGGTATCCGGTATGCGTTGCAGCGTAGGAACATGAACCTGTTGGGTCAGTGGATTGAGTACGGTACCAGCGACTTGCCTGGTAAGCTGATGTCGTTCGATTGGACAACTAAACGCATGCCGGTAGCGATTAACCCTACGGAACAAAGACCGTGGATTTTGACGCTACCGTATGAGGGTGCGGAAGACATCGAATCGATACCGTACTCGCGTGATATCGGGGGTCTGCTGGCTGCTGAACAAGACAGGTTGGCGTTTGTGGATTTGCCGGACTGGTCTCCGTTGGGGGACATGTACGATGACTAGCTATCCGATTTCTTACCGATACACGTGCTATTACTGCGGCAGTGTATTCAACTCAGTTATACGGCAGAAGATTAATCACGTGATTGCTCACGGGAAGAAGTGTACGAAGCAACCGGCTACTAGTACACTGCAATCGCTGTTTATCATCAGGGAAGTAGAGGGTAGTGAACGATGACTGACGACATGCAAGCGTTTATTGACACGGTGGAAACATGGGCGGTACTACGTAAGGAAGTGCGGGATTTTGCACGACCGGACATGTATCGGTTTGTGGAGAGGATGAACGCCAACACACGGAAGCTGATTTCTCATACTGGAAAACAGGATCCGGATTTTTGGTCCAGTCTGATGGAACTGTCGCAGAATGCGTGCACGATGACGACACCTGGCGCTAAGATATTCGCCGATGGACAGGACAGGACGAACCTATGACAGAGATTGTTACCGCTGAAGGATCAGGGTGGAAGTTGAGGAAAGAGATGGTGTGTATCAAGTGTGCTGAGATCCTGGACCGGGATCAACCAGTGACAGGGACAGTACACTCAGGACATGTTGTGGCAGCGCTTGATGTTCTGGTATTGGTGTTGAGATAGACAGGAGAGGCCGAACCTATGGTTAATTTCCAGGCGTATGAGACGTATTCGTTTGTTTGGTGGGATGTCGAAGACCTAAACCTTCATCTGTTTGAAACGGAAGCGCATTCGATAGATGATGCTTGGACACGTACGTTGGCACTGATGGCGGAACCTAATGCCGAAGGTTGGGGTCCGAAGAAAGGTGCGACGATCCTGGTTTTTATTGGTAGGGCTGTAACACATCGGAGGATGATGGTGACGACTCCTGATAGCCCACTGATTTTGAAGGAGGTGTAAACCGATGGCACGTAGTCAGACAGGTATTCGCAACCGATGCCGCACAGGAACTAGCAAATACAGTGACTCAGGTAAGGGAAAGATGGCAGACTATTACGGCGACTGGACGAACGGTAAGCAGAACCGTGCGGAGATAATCGCCGGAACTAAACTGCCTTTGGTGGAAGGAACTAGGCCGTGGCTGCAACCACAATTCACGCCAAGGTATCTGCTCGAACCAAACAACTAGTTGATGAGTACGCGCAGAAGCGCGGTATCAGTAGGTCCGCTAGTGCAGCTCACATCATCGAGCGTGGTCTTCGAACGTTGGATACAGTAGGTTTCGGCGGTAACTGTTGCGGCGGCAAGTTGTACGGGTTCTGTTCCGCTTCCGCTGTCTGCGCCGAGTATCCGATTAAGGAGTGAGAGCGATGGTGAGAGGTAGACGTTCAATCGTTCAGTTCCGGAGTTTGTTCGGGAGGAGGAACCTTCACAAGATTAAGGTGGAGGGTGGCACGCGGCAGGCTGCTAAGAAGATTGCTGCGGATCCGTGGTTTGTGAAGCGACTGAAGGGCAGAGGTTTAAGGTGAAGGTTTTTCTACACACGATGCGGTACGGGGCTGATTTGACGCTCACGTATCACGGCAAAGATATTGAGCTGGACTATGCGGAAGGTATGTTTGTGGTTCGTGAGCCTGTATTAGATGGGTTGCCTGAGGCTATGCGAGCTGAGGGTGCAGGTTTGTTGACGGCTGTCAGTTTCGTGTCGACGGACGAGATGACGATCGTCGCCTGTAAGCCTGAATGTGAGCATCACCCTGACGACGCGAAAAAGGTCGTAAATATTCTGTAGGAATAAGCTTTGCGTTTAAACACAGGCATGTTAGGGTTAGGTGTCGCTCAGATAGAGCGGTACCTGGATCCCTGGAAAGGGGATTGAAATGAGTAAGACTGCAACCGCTAGCAAGCCTGCCGCCAAGACTGCTAGCAAGCCTGCCGGTTCCGCGATTCTGGAGAGTGCTCGTGCAGCAACCACCCCCGTTCCCGTGGATAGCGCGGCTGTTGCTACTCCTGTTGTTGAAGAATCAGAGCCTGAGTTTGACTGGTCAACCGTCGAGGCACCGACTGTCTCGGTTTACACCCGCGTGGCTGCGAAGAATGTTGAGGAAACTACTCCTGAGCGTATCAAGGCGTGGGTTTCAGGTGCTTTCGAAGAGACTGCAAAAAAGGGCGAACCGGTCTACTTCACGCTGAACCTAGACACGCCGGAGCGTGTCTTGGAGTTCTTGAAGCTGGCGAAGCGTTACGCCGCATTCAAGGGGTACACGATGCGTGGCGGTGCCAATGCTCAGATTCCGACTCAGGTCCGGTATGCGGTGAAGGTTCGCGAGGTTCGTAAGGCCAAGCCTGTAGTGTAGGTTTATTGTTCGCGTTTACCCGGTCCTGTGTGGACCGGGTTTCCGCGTTTGGAGGAAGCGTATGGGGACAGTATTAGCTGTGGTTGTAGCCTCGATTGTTGGGGGCTTGGTCGGTTGGTTTTTGGGTGGTTGGATCCGTGAACGAATGACGAAGAGTAAGGGAGAGGTTGATGATAACAGTTCGGGTGGGTAAGGCTAAGGCTACGGTGGATGATGTGGAGGATGTGACGATTCTTATCGGTCCGGAGGAAACGGAGGAGTTTGAGGGCGAGGATTACCGGATCCGGTACGCATCATATTATTCGGCGGTTGCTGGACGGTTGGAGCATGCGTTGCATGGTGCGCTTCCGGGCGGGACGTATGATGCGCTGGCTGTGGCGATGATGGAACGTCGTTCGTCGCTGTTGCGGGTTCCTTTGCCGGTGGTTAAAGAGGAGAAGAGTGGTGTGGTGACAACGGTGCCGGAGAAGCCTGGATACTGCGTGTACTGTGCGTTGTTGCTTGAGAGACCGTCTACTCGTGTTATGTTCATCTTGGACGGGGTTGAGCATCGTTTTACGTCTCAACAGGGTGCGATTGCTATCCTGGCTCGTTTGAAGGAAAATGCGGAGGAAGCGGGTCGTCATTTCGCGTTGTCTGTGGAGACAGGAGACCGGGGAACGATTCATATGGGGAGTGGTGGTATGTACGCGGAGTTGATGATAGGTGGTGACAGTGTTTGTGTGTTGCATGTGATCGATGCTCTGAAATTTCATAGGAGGGGCTGATGTGTAGGATAGTTACTGGAATCATGCATTGGGCTGTGTATACGATCTGTGTATTAGGGTTGCTAGATGGGATGGGAGTGTAATGGAACGCACAATTCTACTTGTTCAAACTGAAGCTGGTGCCGACATGTACGCGTTCTACGACGAGACTACCGCAACCGTGTACGGTCCTGTTTTTTCGTCGTTCACTGACGCGGAACGTTTCGGTGTCTGGTTTAGGCCGTGCGATCCGAGGGAGTATACGTCTCGGGAGTTTGAGTTGTTGCATATGGGGTTCAAGCTGGGTCGTAGCTTGAACCATATGTTGACAACGATTCGGCGTAGGGTTCCGCTGTTTAGGATCGATGATCTGTAGGAGGATCGCATGAGTATCAACGTACACAAGACGATTAAAGCCGAACAGTTCAACGGCAGTAACGGTGCAGAGATTGCGCAGCAAGTAAACAAGCCGTTTGAAATCAACGGTGAGGGGCATTTGGTGATTGAGGGATTGGTTGCCAAGCCCGGTGACTGGTTTGTGTGGAGCTACAACGTGGCGTTTGATCCTGCTCAAGGGTTGGTTGTAGTGTTTGAGGAGTCTCCGGTTCCTAACCGACACTTTAATATCAAATATGGTCGTGCGGTGCAAGTATGAACGGTGGAACCGTTGCTCGTTTAGGGCTGGTGTTGGGGCTGGTACTGTCGGGGGTTGTGCTGGCGTTGTGGTCTGATTGGGATGCGGCTGCTATCACTGGGTTTTTGAGTGGTGTGGCTGGTATCGGGGTGGCGTTGCTGGTGCAGTTGAAGGCAACGGCTGAGGTTCATACGATGGTGAATCAGCAGCGGTCGGATATGGTGGCGCATACGAAGGTGTTGGAGGATGCGTTACGGGCTGGTGGTTTGTCGGTTCCGAGGGATCGGAGTGGGAGTTGAAGCCTAACTTCTCTGTGTATGCTACGTATGGTTCTCGGTCGCAGTTGGTGTCTTTTACGAGGTTTACTGACAGCGATGGTGAGGACAGGATACGTATGGATGTTTTTGGTCCTGCTGGTGATGTCGTGACGTCGGTTGTTTTTGATTTGGACCGGTGGCGGGACTTGCTTCGGTATGGTCCTACTTTGATTGGTTCGTGATAGAGCACTCATACTCGTTCCAGTAGAGGTGCTCGGGGAACGGCAAGGATACTGTTGGGTGTATTCTTGCCGTTTCTTTTGTGTGTTTGT
>Ga0193741_1000133_pt1 | contig 19224 bp, 22 predicted proteins | sample L2s2metaG_FD_143059 | JGI IMG/M metagenome (GOLD analysis project Ga0193741, IMG submission 143059) | Soil microbial communities from a riparian zone of the East river system, Colorado, United States - L2s2 | ecosystem: Environmental > Terrestrial > Soil > Riparian zone | place: USA: East River...
ATTGGAACTTGTTTGCATTCAATTTTACTACGTGTAACAATTGATTTATCCCATTGCATTCAATGTTATAGTAAATGGTCAAACTACTATTACACTAGAATAGGACTTTGAATAAATGTAGTCGTTCCATAGCATAAATACAGTCGTCCTGAAGTCGTAATTTAGATTAAATTACCAGTATTCAGATTATTTATCTATCATTGGACATTGATGATAAGAACTACAATCTTTCTGTTAAATTAGATAAAATAAATCTTCGAAACCCAACTATGCTTGCTTCGGGGATTTTGGGTATATCTCAAAGTATCTTTGAAAGATTATATCATGAGAATATTGGAGCGGTCGTGACAAAATCTATCAGTGTAAAACCCATGAAAGGGTATCCAAATCCCACAGTGATTCCTCTGGGAGGTGGAAGTTATCTCAATGCCGTGGGGCTGTCAAACCCGGGAGTAGATGCCTTTTCAAGAGAATTGTCTCATAATAAAATTATTCCAATTTTCATTAGTCTTGTCGGGTCCTCTGAAAAGGATTTTTCTAAAATGGTCAAGGCATTTGATGCGTTGAATATTCTTGGATATGAAATCAATCTTTCTTGTCCTCATGTGTCTAAAATGGGTATGGAAGTAGGAGATGATCCAGAAGCGGTTAACAAGATTGTAAAGACTGTTAGAATGAATACCAATAAACCAATATCTGTTAAAGTAGGTGTGGGCTCCATTGACGTAGTCGAACTTGCCAGAGTGGCTGTGGATGCAGGTGCAGACATTATTACGGCCATAAACACTCTAAGGGCAATGAGCATCGACATTGAAACAATGATGCCAATTTTGAGCAATCGGATTGGAGGTCTATCTGGTAATGCTATAAAGCCGATCGGAATAAGATGTGTTTACGAAATCTCAAAAAAACTTGAAGTACCTGTCATAGGATGCGGTGGTGTGTCCTCTTGGAAAGATGTGGTAGAGTATATGATTGCTGGGGCATCTGCTGTCCAAATAGGTAGTGTTCTTGGATCTAGAGGACCTGGAATTTTTAATCAAATTACAACAGGACTAAAAAAATATGTTGAAAAGAAGCAACTAAAAAATATTGGCGAGATAATTGGAATTTCACACAAGTATTAATAAAAGAAGAATAGTTCGGATCGAGGAAACCGTTTCCGAAACGCCTACTGTCAAAACTCTGGTTTTTAAAGATGATTTGAGCTATACTGCTAAACCCGGTCAGTTCTTGATGATATGGATCCCAAGAATCGAAGAAATTCCAATGAGTGTAATGATAAATTCCAAAGAAGGTTATGCTGCAGTCACGATCAGAAAATCTGGAATTGGTTCAACTGCGTTGTTTGAGAGAAAGAAAGGTGACTTTATTGGTCTGCGCGGTCCATATGGAAACGAATTCAACCTCAGAAAAAATTACAAGAAAATATTAATAATCGGAGGTGGAACTGGGTTAGTCCCATTATTGAGATTGGCATCATATGCAAGTAAGAAGAAATTAAAAATTACAACAGTATTGGGTGCAAGAACCAAAAAGGAAGTATTCTTTGAGAATATTGCAAGAAAGCTTACAGAACCTGGCGACTCTCCGGTTAAAATCTGTACTGACGACGGTAGTTATGGAATAAAGGGAACAACAGTCGATGTAATGAGTAATCTAGTGAGAAATAATACATTTGACTGCGTCTATACATGTGGACCAGAACTGATGATGAAAGGCGTCGTAGAGATAGCCAATAAGAATTCAATACCAGTGCAAGCAAGTTTGGAACGCTACATGAAATGCGGTATCGGTATTTGTGGGAGTTGCTGTCTCGATAGCTCACTAGTTTGTCAGGATGGTACTGTGTTTAATGGTAAACAGCTCTCAAAGATTCTTGACTTTGGTATCTCTTACAGAGATAAAGATGGACAAAAAATTTGTTATAATTGACGGACACTCATAGTTATTTAACTGAAGAATACTGACATACTACGCGCAAATCGAGAATTGATTTTGTGTTTGTCAATATTTATCAATCTAGCAAATAGTGATACTTATCTAGTTAGTTTTTATCTAAATGTGCAACTAGATTCATGTTCTAAAATGAAGAATCGCTCAGAGATTGAAATTATGGCTGCGATCCTAAATGCAGCTGTCTCAAACTGGGAATACAAAACAACTATAATGATTAATGCAGGCGTATCTCATTCTCAATTAACCCGTTATCTGATGACTGCAGTTGACAGGAAACTGATGGAATATTCAGAGATCACAGGTTTGTACAGAACTGCAGAGCCAGGATTGATCTTCATAAAGAAACATGAAGAAATGTGCCGTATTTTCCCAGCAATATCTGATTTACCAGAAGTATCACATACTAATAATTATGTTGTAAATGAATCTCTGAGTGAATAAACTGCATTACACAGGATTCGATCTGGTTCTATAGATAAAATAGTAAGCAAATTTTACTAATTATTGATTTTATTCTACAACACTGTTGAATACGGGAGATTGTCTTTATGCAGGGAATTTTGTTTCATTACCACTATATAGTAAAACTAGTATTTTTTGTAATCTTGGATCAGAGAATAAAATGACATTGTATTAATTTACCACTTCCATTTTCAACTTTCATCTAGTTTTGAGCCAATATGGGCTGAAAAATCAGAGTGTCTAAACAATGAATGATATTGAAGGTTGTTCTTTTCAAGCAAATTTTCTTCTGCCTCTCTGTCAATTACGCTAAAAATATGGATGTTGCTAAGACCATGATTACGAAGTGCAGTTACTGCATCAAGAACACTTTTTCCAGTTGTAACTACATCATCGACTACGGCTACAGGATCCTTCGCGATGCCTTCGATCATTTTTTCAAGGCCGTATGTCTTGACACTCTTCCTAACAAAGAATCCTGAGATTGTGTTTGGCAGTCTTGAATGATAGCAAGAACAGACTATTGCTGTAGAAATTGCAATTGCACCTGATTCTAGACCTCCTACCGACATTATTTTGGGTTCAATCTTTAATATCTGGGCAAGCATCAATTCGCCAATAAGCGCAGCGCCTTCAGGCTCGTTGACAATGGACTTTACATCATAGTAGAATTTGCTTTTTCTGTTGCTAGATAAAGTTACATCTTTTATGACAATTCCTCTTTCCTTTATGATTTCTTTGAGTCGCTCATGTTTATCCTCAATAGTCATTTCCAAACTTTGATTGCCTCCACATCTTGTATATCTTAATTAATAAAAAGCTAACCTCATCCTGAATTAATGCCCGTGTTCAAACCATTATAGGGAATTTCATTAGGATCACATTCAGCTACAATTTCAGTTCAGATGTTTTTTCCTGTTCATCAAAATTATATATTCAAGGAACAAATAATTGAGCTGGTTAATGACTAAGAATATACAGGCGGCGCGGAATGATTGGCACACCAATGTTGTCAGTAAGATGGCCATAGATGATCCGTCTAAATTAGCTGAATATGCTTTACAAGTCTCACGTATCGTTGCGTATGATAGTTTGGTAATACAAGATGAATTGGCAAAAATTGAAGAAATTGGTAAGAAAGTTGCAAAGTCACTCAAAGGTTCTTCAGAATTTAGACCTACTCAATTCATTGAAAAAATAAATCACCAATTATACAAGATTGAAAATTTTAAAGGGAATAGGGATGACTATTACAACCCTTCCAACAGTTTGCTCAACACAGTAATAAAAAGAAAAACGGGAAATCCTATAACACTATCAATATTATATATCCAATTGGCCAAATCACTAAACTTTACACTTTATCCAGTAAATTTTCCTTCCCACTTCATGGTAAAACATGTTCTAGATGAAGAAGAAAATGAAATCATAATAGATCCGTTTAACGAAGGCAGAATAATGGATGATTACTCTTTAAAGGAACTATTAGACCATTTTTACCCAAAAATGAATATCGCCCTGACACGAAAATTGGTTGACAAGGCCTCAAATCCCGACGTTATCATAAGAATGCTGAACAATCTCAAAACTAGCTTTTTTGAGTGTCAGGATTTGGATAGTGCTGAGCTTGTAAATGAAATGATACTGGATATCAACGGGAATGACCAACATGGTCTGAGAGACAAAGGAATGGTATGTCTCCATCAGAAGAAATATGACGAGGCGCTCAATTTTTTTAACACGTATCTAGAGAAGTTTCCAGAAGCAAGTGATGTTGACACAATTTTGGAACTAATAAGAAGCATCAAAACAAGTGATCTGTGACATGTCTTTAGATTCAGAATTACTTGATATTAGACGGAAAATTGTAGTATGCAAAAATGATATTGATTTAAGTAAAAAAACTGATAATAGTGTTTTCATACTCTTTGTAGAGGAATCACAAGGCTCTGCAGGGGGCAGAATAGGAGGTGCCGGATTTAGAAGAATAAGTAAAATTAGCTGTTTTAATATTGTTGAAGGTACAACACAAAAAATCTATGAAACCAGTGATGAAACGGAAATATCAGAATTCGAAATACCATTGAGCGCTGTGGCAATGGACATCAAACTGTCAAATGGTGTCCCAAAAGTGATTCAGGGTATAGTGGATGATAATCTAGTAAACACTTATCTTGGCTTGATACAGTAGATGGTAAAATTAGAGTACCTATTTACAGGTTAAGATGTTCTAACAACACAATATCCAATTGCTAATACGCTATGAGCAAAGATACAACTAGAGGATTTATGGGCAATTTTATCAATATATGTACAAAACCTTATGACTGGTTATAGCATGTTCAATCATGATATAAATTGGGATTACACTAATAAAATCAAAATTGATAACTCATAACAAATCAATAGCAGTATTTGATTCTGGATTAGGATCACTTTCTGTCATCAGAGGCATACGAAGTCTGATTTCAAAGGAAAACATTATTTATTTTGCAGATAAAAAAAATTTCCCATACGGTCAAAAATCAGTAGATGAGCTTGAGCAGATTATGGCAGAAACTGTCAGCGCTTTATCAAATTTTGATCCAAAATTAATCGTTGTTGCATCAATCACTCCTTCGATACAAATGTTGAAAAAGATAAAATCAATGAGTTCAATTCCAATTTTGGGAGTTTCAGTTCCATTAAAAGAGGCATCAAGACTGACAAAAAGGAAACATATCGGAATTCTTGGGACTAAGGGAACTATAAGAAGCAGAGAGCTTGATGAACAAATCAAAATTGAGGTTCCCCAAGACATATTTGTTACAAAGTTTGACGCGTCAGAAATAATCGAGATTGTAGAAAAAGGACTTTTTCTTAGGGATGATGATTATACATTTAGAATCATTTCTAGATCCATGGAGGGTTTGGAGGAAACTAATTTGGATGTGTTGGTCCTATCCAGCACCCATTTGTCGATTGTCAGATCCCATATTGAATCTATGTATCCTTCAATAAGGATCATTGATCCTTCAATAAACGCAGCAAAAGAAATCAGACAATTTTTGAAATCTAAAAACATTCTCAGAAAAAATGGATTGGGTAGACTGAGGATCATTGTAAATGGGCACAAAGATGAGTTTCAGGAAACATTGAGGGAAATGGGTCTGACAGGATCAGTTGAAAGTTTTGAAAAAGAATGAACTCAATTTTAATGACCAGATCCTTCTACTTCCTGCTTCCATAACGATTATGTTAAATATTCATAAATCTCCTCTTTAGAAGATGAAAAACCGACCCAACTGGGACACTTATTTCATGTTGCAAGCTGAAATCGCGAAATTGCGATCAAATTGTTTGAGTCGTCAAGTTGGCTGTGTGATTGTTAAGGATAATAGACAAATAGCTACAGGTTATAATGGTACTCCTTCAGGTATCAAGAATTGTTTTGATGGCGGTTGTCCGAGGTGTTTAGATAAACAGAACAATAAGATAAAGTCAGGTGAAAATCTTGATAGATGTTTTTGCACTCATGCAGAGGCAAACGCAATAATGCAATGTGCACTTTTCAGGACTGGGAGCACTAAGGGTTCTACTCTATACTCGACATTTGCACCGTGCCTTGAATGTAGCAAAATGGCGATCAGTGTAGGTATCAGTAGGATTGTTATCCTGGACTCCTATCCGGAAGATGGAAATGCAATATTAAGTCAGGCTAGTGTTGAGATTTCGAAGTTGGAAAAGAAGGAAGTACTATCATGGATTTCGGATTTGAACAAAATAAAACCATGAGTATCTTTGTAAGCATTATCACAGCATGTAAAGATCATATATTAGATTTCAAATTTTGATCGGGTCCTACTGATTCGTTAGGTAACTGATTTATAAAATGAATGTGTACGTATTTCTAAGATGATGAAATTCATGAAATTCGTTAGCTCAAAATTATCGCTTTGGTCAGTACTCGTCCTAGGTCTAATGATTACATTCAGTTCCATCTCCCTGCAAATTTCTTTTGCGCCTCCTCCAAAAAACATGATGACAGTTGATCCCACTCTTCAACCTGAAAATGTTACTGCTTCAGTAGGTGATCTTATCATTGTTGTATTCAGCTCGGGATCTAGTATGAGAATCCCAGAACCTGATAAAGCTGCAATGGAAGTTTCCTGGGTAGGCGGAGGGAATTACAGAGGAACCACAAATATTTCAGATTTCGGCACCGTCATGGTCGAATCAGGAGCTGGTGGTGTATCTAGGAGTCATGGTCAAGGAATGATAATGAATTCACAAGGTGAAGTTGCTACCTATAGAATTCAGGGATTAGGTAATATGGGAGCAGATGGGAATTTTCGAAATCATGGCATTGTGTTCTTTAATGCTACCCCTGGCGGAGTATTTGAACAGCTATCTTCCACAGTGGGTGTATTTGCTAACGAAGTAAATCAAAAAGGTAACGCTGTAACAAAGATTTGGGAATTGCAATAAAGAAAGATAGAATTGCTTGCTTCACTCATGGCCGCATTTTGAACGCTATTCAAACATAGGGTTCTGACAACCGATCGTCGGTTTTCAGATATATGCCAATGTAAAGTTCCGGTGGACAAATCTATATTATGAATGCAAATTTTGTTCTGATTTTTTTTACATCAGACTGTTTCGCTCCAATGTTTACTATCATCATTTGTCATCTGTTGATTGGTGCTTATCCAGTGAAAGACAAAGCACCAATCATGTATTTGGTTGAACCGTAGAGATTAGTCTATTATTCAATCAAGTAAAATCGATATAAACACTATGATGATTCTCTTTTTTAGAATTGATTGGTGTCTTCGGTATAGGAAAGCACCAACCATATCATCAAGTGGTGAGATGATAGATTACATTATGTAGAAATTTTATTTAAAATCTTGTCATAACTGTTTATTACTTTTCATGATCTGACGATTTGTTACAGGTAGATATTTGTCATTGATCCGCCATAGAGGTTACAGAACCGAACATAGAAAGATATATTAGATTCCGGACAGTCGTTAAAATATGACTAATTTAAAACGAGAAATGTATATTTGCTTTTCAAAAGAAGAGATTGGTCTATTAGAGGATTTTGCAAAAAACAAGGGAGCATTGAATATTAGTCAGGCTCTAGAATCACTAGTTAAAGAAAGAAATAATGAAAATTAAGTTTTCTTAGTATCTCCCCAAAATAATTTTTAAAAATTATTATGGCTTGTCCTTTGATTTTGTACCAATGTCGATGATTTCATCTACATCTGAGATGAAAATTTTCCCTTCTCCTGCAAGTCCAGTACTTGTGCTTGCAAGTATCTTGTTCACGACCTGTTCAACAAGCGAATCATCAACTACAGTAAAGATAGTCAAGTTGGGGTTAAATTCAGGTGTATAAAGGGAAGTACCTCTACCGGAATGTACTGCAGCAGGAGGATTTACACCTCTTCCTTTCGAATCAAAATAGGTAAAACCACCAATGTTCAATTCTTTCAGTGCGGAGAACGCATCTGACATTTTTGACTGAGGAATAATTGCATCTATTCTTTTCATAGTTACTAATGTATTCCACTGCTTTTATTAAAATTTTCTTATCAAAAAAACAAATTTAGCCAATTTTGGACAAAAACTCGTTTAAATTCACAAACGACACTCTGAAGTTACTAGAAAAGTCGGTGTATCATGAGTGAATAACTGTATTTTTTCTATTCGTAAATACTCCAACTACTATCACGGCTACCCCAATGGCAATAATCATGATGTCCGCGGGGATTAGGATAGCAGCTACCTCATTAACCATGCCGTAAATAACTAGCATGATGCCAAATACAGTTAAAGATATACCAGATATTACTTCACCATTAAAGCCAGTTCCAACCATGATATGATCACTGATAAGTTTCAATAAAAATCATTTCATTGAATAGATTAAATTAATCCGATCTCATTCTCTCTGACCGTTTCTTCCATGCAAATAGCATAAAGATAAAAGGAATAGTCATTACTGTCGTCGCAATTAATACTGGCTGCATTATGGCCATATCTACTGGCGTTCCTATCAACATAAAGTAAGGAAATGGATAGAGTCCTGATACAAAGAACCACATAGCAACTATGAGCGCTATATATGGCAAATTTTTCTTGAAAAATGAAACTTTTTCTATTTTTCGAGAACTACATCTTTTGCAAATCGTCCCCTTTCTGTTCACACATGATGAACAAACGATTTTTGAACATATCACGCAACATTTGCTACCAAATCTAGATCCACATATATCACAATCTGTCAACTGAAAAATATAAGATAACAATATGTAAAAATGTTTTATCCCTTGGGTCTTTGAGCGTCTGACCTTCCTCCAAGATCCAAAGGAATAGAAAAGATGGTCTAATTTTGCCTAAAACCTAGCCGCTTGCTATGGTTTGGTTCAAGGTCCTTAAAGAGGGTGGAGTTAGCAAAATACTCTGATTTCTAATGACTTCCTGAGCAGGCAAACCATATTCTTGTCTCAACTCTGCCTGTTGTATGTTAATTCTTTCAGCAGAGAAAGATGGTCCAATGTGCCCAAACATTACATACGCAATGATGATGAATACTAAAGACAAACCCATTACAAGAATACTCCACGCTACGCCTTTCATATGGAAGTAACCTCCTCCGGATTGAATCTTGTCGTCGTGGGAAGACATGTTCAAATTACCTAATCTAAGTGCTTAAAAGTATTTGGATTGTTTCTAATTTTTTTGATAGTCGTCATATGATTTTCATCGGAATAATGAATAAAAACTCGGTTTCATGTATTAATCGCAATGATTGAAGAAAAATTAAGATCCATTGGAATCAGGCTATCCAGCCCTCCGCAGCCTATAGGCTCCTACGTTCCAGTAACTCAGAGCGGGAATTTGATTTTTGTTTCCGGCCAAATTCCATTAATACAGGGAACTTTGCCAGAACAATATAAGGGCAAGATCCCTACCCGGGTTTCTATAGCTGATGCAGTACAGGCTTCAAAACAATGTACTATTAACGGACTCGAACAAATCAACAAATTCCTTGGTAATTTGGAAAGTATTTCCAAATTTGTTAAAATAACCGGTTATGTGAATTGTGATCCTTCTTTTAAGGATCATCCCAAAGTTATCAACGCCGCATCAGATTTTTTACTAGAAGTATTTGGTGAAAAGGGTAAACATACTAGAGTTGCCATCGGAGCAAATAGCCTTCCCCTTGACAGTGTAGTAGAGATTGATATAATTTGTGAAGTAAGCTAGTATTCCCACATTACTTGTAAAGTCAACTAACACTCTACCAGAATGGTGATATCCTTTGCCGGTCTTGTTATGTATGAACAAATGCTAGAGTACAGAAAGATTTCATCTAATTTGTCATCAAGCAGGATAAAAACTCATATTTACCGTATGTTCAATTTAATCCGTATTGGATATACTTGAAGGCAACAACCTTGCATCGAATCTCTTTCAAAGATATTCTGCAAATGCAAAAAATTGGAAATTTGTAGTTTCTGTCTCACAAATGAATGGAAACTTTTATGATGCTATTGTTAGCAATCCAAATGAAGTTTGGCAGCTCAAGATTGATTCGATTTACAAGCCAAATCCACTAATAGTTGGTGCAAAGGTTGATGTAGACCCGGTAAAGTTTAACGATAATTCCCATATGCCTTTTGGATATAGAAAATTAGACCCAGAAAAAATCGGAAAGATCCTATCTAACATGGGTGAAAATCAAGACAATAGTGGTATTAGTTCGTACATTTCTTCTCTAATTTCTTCCTCCGAACCTGAAGTACCTGCTCCCAACAATAGTTATGCATATGGACCATTTGTATTTACGCAAAAGAACCCGATTAAAGTAGATGAGTATCAGAAAAAAATATCCGAGAAATTGGCAAGTAGACTCAAAGATAAACTCCGACTATTATACTCCAGTTATGGTTAATCAAAAATATCAACTTCTTCTTAGTCAGGTTAGGGTCTGAATTAGTAGAGAATGCAATTTGTAATTAGTTTTGACGATACTAAGCGAAGGAACTATTATCAATGGGGTCGGCCGGATTCGAACCGGCGGCCTCCAGCGCCCAAGGCTGGCATCATACCATGCTAGACGACGGCCCCAACTTTACGGTTTAGCAAATGCGATACCCCAAGTATAATTTTAACTTTGAGATAATGAAAATCTGGGAGTCAACTGGTATCTGTACTTTTGGTTGGGTCATTCTTCATATTTGATATCATTTCTGTTGCATTCAATCATTCAGAAATGATGTGGGTATCAATATATCTAAATATGTTTGACTTTGAATTTTAAGAGTTGGATAACTTTGAGGACTATATCAAGGCTGGAAAAATAGCTTCCGAAGTTAGAGAATTTGCTAGGAATCAAGATCACACCGGCAGGACTCTGAGCGAAATTTGTAATGACGTTGAAAATGAGATAATAAAAAAAGGCGGAGAACCGGCATTTCCAGTTAACGTTAGTTTGAATGATATAGCAGCACATTATACCGCAGAGCCCAACGATCCCACGGTTGTGAAAAATACTGATGTACTGAAAATAGATGTGGGAGTGCATATTGATGGATATATCGCTGATACCGCAGTAACTGTGAGTTATGATTCAAAGTATCAAGATTTGATAGATATAGCTCAAAGAGCCCTAGACGAAGCGATAGGTATTGCTCGGTCAAATACACGTGTTTCTGATATAGGCAGAATAATCGAAAAGACAATCACAAAGTATGGTTGCAAACCAATTCAAAATCTGAGCGGTCATTCCCTTGAGCGATACACTATTCATGCAGGACAATCAATTCCAAACATTTGGACTATTGGCCATTCATTCAATTTGTCTGTGAATAATGTATATGCAATTGAGCCCTTTGTGACAACTAAGGATGGTCAAGGTATTGTATATGAAGGCAAGGTCAAGAACATTTTTGGAATTGCCTCAAGAAAAAGAACTAAGGACCAAAGAGCCGATGAGTTCCTTGAATATCTATGGAATAAATTCAAGACACTACCATTTGCATTAAGGTGGGTTGTTAAAGATTACGAAGAAAAGGAAGCGCTCTCGTTACTGGAAACCCTGCTAAAGAAGAAGAACGTTCATGGATATCCAATTTTAGTCGAAGGGTCTAATAGAATTGTTGTTCAAGCAGAACATACCATTATTCCTCAAGAATCCAATACCATTACAATAACGAAATAGCGAAGAATGCATAATGGAAAAGGGACTTTTCATTGACGTTTTCGCACTGATTTGAGATAAAATCAGATTAATATTAGAATAATATGTGAAAATGTGATAAAAGTAATATATACAGGTTTTGAGTAGTTCCCTGTATGAAAGCAAAAACAGTCGTCTATGGCGCATATTTTGCATTAAAACTTTGGTTTTACAGGAAAATTAAAGGCAAAAAATCCAAACCAGAGAAAGAAATCTCGATGTAACTACTTTATATTTTTGTTAGACATTGTAGGATTACCGTATAAAGTATATAAATCGAAACTGCTTAAAATCACGACTTCGTTATATAAATTCACTCTTGTTTGAATCAGATATTTCTGAGCTGAGAACACTTGGACTTGCAGATACATTTAACGATGATTGGACAAGGACAATCTATTCAGTGGACGCAAGCCATTGTACCCTCAAACCTTCGATAGTTAGCTTCCCGTCTAACGAATATGAAGTTCAGAAAATATGTACATATGCACATTCACGGGGCATTCCCATAACTTGCAGAGGAGCTGGCACAGGTTTATTGGGTCAATCGTTAACCACCGGTATCGTTTTAGATTTTACCAAAAAAATGAACAAAATCTTGGAAATTGGAGATAATTACGTTGTTGTTGAACCAGGAGTTGTAAAAGCAGTACTTGATAAAGAACTTGCAAAAAGGAATAAATTTATTCCGCCCGATCCTGCAAGTAGTAACTATTGTACCCTTGGGGGAATGCTAGCGAACAATTCCAGTGGTCCACATGGACTAGGTTATGGAAGTATTATAAACTATGTACAGAGGGTTGATCTAGTCTATTGCAATGGAACGATAGGGTTTGCAGATCAGAGTAGCCATGATGATAAAATCGATAAAATGTTAAAGTATGTATCGTCTGTAAATATCAACTTAAATGATCATTATCCAAATGTAAGTAAGAATTCAAGCGGATATCGATTGGATGCAGTTTTTGAAAATAATCGGGTAAACCCGCAGAAGATATTTGTTGCATCGGAAGGAAGTCTGGGTGTAATTACCAGCTCTAGAATTTCAATATTGGACATCCCGGAAAAAAAATCGCTCATTATTCTCAAGTTTGAGAACATTTTTCATGCTGCTCTGGTTGTGCCATATATTCTTCAATTCAAGCCAGTAGCATTGGAATTACTGGACAAAGGCACTATCATAGAAGGATGGAAAACTGATCAGTCTGAGAATAAGAATTCCTGTATTATGTTTGTAGAATTCTATGGAAGTGATGATAATTTCTATCAAAGAGTTCAAAAGTTTGAAGATACTCTTCGGCAGAAAGCAAAAATTGTCGAAAGCGGATATGATCCAAAAAGTGTGAGTAGAGCATGGAGTGAAAGAAGAAATTCGCTTAATAGTGCCATGAAAAATGGAGTTGGTTCTAGAAGGCCAGCTGGATTAATAGAAGATACAGTAGTTCACCCAGAACTTTTACATGATTACTTGATTTTTCTCTTAAAATTACTTGCTGAATACAATCTTGATTATGTTGTTTATGGTCACGCAGGAAATGGCAATTTACATCTAAGACCTATTATCGATTTTGCATCAAAAGACTGCAATATCTTGATGGATGACTTGGCGAATAAGGTTTTCAATCATGTTTCTGAAATTAATGGTTCCATTTCGGGAGAACATGGAGATGGAATGCTTAGAACAAAATACATCCCCATGATGTACGGTCCAACAATGTATCAAATGTTCAAACAAATAAAATCTATTTTTGATGACAAAAAGATAATGAATCCTGGAAAAAAAATACCCTGAATCATTTTCTAGGAATGGAGATAAGTCCATAAACCATATATTGACTATTTTTTATAACAGACTAACTAATACGAACAGTGCACCTTGAGACAGAGTAATTACAAATGAGATTTTCTTAATTTATAACGAGTTCCGAATCTAAATATCAAAAGTCCTGTGGCAATTGTAAGTAGTGCTGTTACTAATGTTAGGGGCGATACTATTGACCTCAAGATGCCAGGCGCTGTTGAAATAAATTGACAATCAGAGTCGTTACTATCACAATTCTTTTGTACCGGAAAAATAAGAATAACTGAAACTAGTATTATCATAATAACTGTTCCTATGAGAGAGAATACTGCTCCACATTTTATGATATTGTCAATATTGATAAGCATTTTCAACCCTGAAATATCAAGCCTGTATTTTCCGTGGGTCTATCGTCACAAAACTGTATGTGTCACCAGTTGAAATTATTTCAAATTTGTTATTGTAGTATTGGAGCGGGAGGGAAGCATACATGTGTTTATCCCATAATTCATGAACCCCGTCAAAATACACCTTTCTTTTTTCACCCTTCATTCTCAATATCTCATGACTCAGGACATGTGATATTTTGGCACAATTTTTATCAGCATAAAATTTTACTCGATCCAGATCAGAAACGGGCTCTTTGGATCTTTCCCAATACGCTATGCCAAAATTTTCTGAAGAATAACCTTCAGTTCTACAGTCCGTCCAAAATGGCTTAAAGTAAGTGAGATAAAAATGGTACGTTCCTTTGTCCCTTTCGTAATGATCTCGCGATAGGTAGGAAATTGACATCCTATCAAATAGTCTCCCCGGAACTATCGGAAGTATATCTACCTTTATCTTTAAGCTTACATCAAATGATCTCTTTATCCAGTGATGAAAAAATCGAGACATTAGAGAAACATAAAACCAATCTTCATTTTGCAACCTAACCCATTCTTCATTCTTTGCTACGTATATGAAAAACAGAGTAGGGTACTGCAAATCAACAATTAAGACAAATTATGCAAATAAATACTAATGAACACAGAAGATTTCGTTTTTCATTTATTGTACCTTTCAGTACCATGTCGTAAAACTTATACACTCAACTTTAGAACCATTAAAAGGCGATGCTAATGTGGGGTCGTAGCGAAGCCAGGCATCGCAACGGGCTCCAGATCTAACAAACAGGGCTTTATTAGAGAAAGATACCCGTGGATCAGGGGTTCAAATGTGCGGTATACCGTAACAGAACAAATCCCTTCGGCCCCATTGTATCATTATCGTTACTCTGGATAGGTGTTTCTATACAAATATAGAAAGATGGATGTAATCTTTGCATTCTATTCGTACAACAATTATTGAACAAAATATTTCCATTATCTGAGACAGTCTTCAATTGCTCTAAAAGATCCAAATGTCTTTTGAGCTTCCGGAATATGCTTTAGGAGAGATTCACTGGCCGATTCTATGAATAATGACATTGGGTCTTGTTTCTTGAACAACTTTAAGAATGATTTTTTAGGGTTATTTAACTTGTCAAAAAAGATAGTCGAACTGTCCTCTATAATGACGTCTGCCTCGCTGCAAGCTACACCATGATTTAGGAGATGCTTTTCTAGCTTTGCAGCAAATCGTGCAAAGTGAACCGAATAAGTATCTTGATCTAAATTTGGCAATAACAACTATCTATCGAATCCATAATATTTAAAAATTTTTTATTCACACCCCGTATTCGTTTCCGGACTCGGTCTTTTGTCAAATAATTTGTGGAAATCTGCTAATAGAATAAGTTGTGATTATTGTTCACTAGTATGTATGTAAGTCTCCATCATTAAAAAAATACTGTTGGAGAGTTGAGTCGTATGTATATGAGAGGTGGGGAAGGGATTCGAACCCTTATAGATTCGCTAACTACATGGTGATTCTGCAGGCGAACGCATAGCCTCTCTGCCACCCCACCATAAGTTATGGATGACAAATTTTCTCAATTTAAAGCATTGTCTGTTTTTAAGCTGTGTGGTATACTACCAACCATTCAAAAAAATATCTAGTTGATAGAATTTCGTTGGTTACTCTTGAGTAATTTTTGTGAATCGTTTATCTATTGGATTATATTCACAGCCCATTGGCCCGCAATATCTTCCAACATATTCTGCCTTTGGTCTATAGAGCGCAGGTTTAGGAGCTGCCTCGGCAAATTTCTCTTCAATCACATGGGAAGTCCAGCCAGAAATTCTAGCAATGGCAAAAATCGGAGTAAACAAATCCATAGGAATTCCCAAGCTGTAATAGAGTGATGCACTGTATAGGTCAACATTTGGATATATTGATTGTTTTCTAGTTTCCAGCAAATATTTCTTAGTTGTTTTTTCAACCTGTTCTGTCATTTCAAACCATGGAGTCTGTCGTTCCTTGTTAACAGTCTTTGATAATCGATACAGGACTTCTGCTCTAGGGTCTGTAGTTTTATAAACTGCATGTCCCATGCCCATAATCTTGTCTCCATGTTCTAATTTGCCGATAACCCACTTGTCAACATTCTCTGTATTTCCTATCTCTAGTAGCATTTTCATAACCTGGGTATTTGCCCCTCCGTGTAATGAGCCGGACAATGCCGCAATTGCTCCATTTATTGATGCATAAATATGTGATTTTGTAGATGCAATTTCTCTGGCTGCAAAGGTGGAAGCGTTAAAACTATGTTCTGCATGAAGTATCAAACAGATATCAAATATCTTTGCTTCTTCATGTTTTGGTTTATTACCAAAAAGCATGTAAAGAAAATTTTCAGCATTTGTCATTTCATTTGATGGTTTAACAATTTCTTTGCCACTTCTGATTCTGTCCCAAACAGCAACAATTGTTGGAATCTTTGAAATCAGCATCTTGCCTCTCTTAATATTCATCTCCCTTGAGTCATCTTGAATGTCCAAATCATAATCGGGCAACTGTGAAACGCATGACTGCAGTACATCCATGGGCGAAGCTGTAACTGGTCTGTTTTTCAAATTTTGATATAATGCTTCTGGAATTTCTCGATTTTCTTTGAGGTCTAGTGTAAACTCAGCCAGTTCATCCTTTGTTGGCAGGTCTCCAAAAAGCAACAGATATGCGGTTTCTTCAAAAGTTGAATGAGTTACAAGATCTAAAATATCATAACCACGATAAATCAACTCACCATGCTCGCCGTCGATTGAACATATCCTGGTATCCGCAACTACAATATTTCTCAGGCCTATGTTTCTAGCATCTATATTCCTCATGCCGCTCATCAAAAATCACTCATTGACATACATCACGTCAAATTTATATATTAAATTAATCCCGCTTTCCCAACGTCAACAGCCAGTATTGACGTTAATCATGTTTTGCCTGTTCTTTGGCTCTTATTGCGGTCATTGGATAGATTGAGGATAAACCTCTTCCAAATCGCCATACTATTGGTTTCACATTTGTTCAATCAGTATTGTCAAATTATCATACCTGCCTTGTCATTGCTATAGTCTAACCGTATTTGATTGCAAGTATAGTTTACCATAAAAAAGATATACCACCAAGTCTATTGTTGCCTGTCACGTCAAAATAGACTTGCTGTTTCAGGTTGGAGGAACAATTTGTCTCACGGAGAATTTCTTGAAATCATACGTTACTCCGTTTGACTTGAATATTACCATGGGAGAGCCCCAGGTTATTGCTGCACCACCTGTTTTGGCCTTGCAATGGGTCATGTCATCTCCCCAATTACCCTTGTCGACAAATTCAGTTGCCTTTTGCCAGTTATTGTTATTATCTTTATCAACATATGATTCCAACTTAACACTACCATCAGGCAAATTATACACAATTCCCTTAAATCCAATCCACTTGTTCATGGTTGAACCAATTGTAATACCGCTGTATGATTTTATGTCATAGTTCACATGCCACATCTCTTTTTTGAATTTGAATTTACCATTTGTAAAGTCAATATTATTGTGATACGATGAGCCACCGCATCCTTCTTGTACGTTTGTACTGTGTCTTACACTTCTAGAAACCAGCGAAATTTCATCTCCACCACCAGATGTGGAAAGTACTTTAACATAAATTGTTATTTCCATATTCTTCCAGTCTGATGGTTTGTAAAAGTATCCGGTTTGTGCCAATCTTGAATAATCATAGGTTGGTAGACTTGATCTAACTTCATCGGATGGAAGTCCGGAGCTCTTGGTAAATGCCAACATTCTGGTAGTGCCCGGTTTAAGTTTCCAGCTACCATCTGAATTTTTAGAGATTTCCGCACCGTTTCTCTCAAATTGACCGTCGTTAGGATTTGCAGGGTTGAAGAACCATGTCTCTGCTCCTGATAGTGTCGGATAGACCATCTTGACTCCATCTCCACCTGCAGAATTATCTCCTGTACTTCCATCTCCATTTGACGGAGGTGAGGGTGGAGTTGTAACAGTGGTTTGCGTTCTAATATTTGCTTCAGTTATACTTGCGTAATCATTTTGAGTGTTACCATTTACAGTAATCTTAATATACCGTCCATTGGCGTTGGATAAAACATATTTTTCAAGATTTAGAGTAGTTCCGCTACTCTTTTTCTCAAGCACCTTAGTAAAAGTAGAACCGTCTTTCGATGTCGAGATAATGAAACTATTCTGTCTTTCGTCACCCTTGTACCATGCAATATTTACGCTGCAAATATTTTTACTTGAACCTAAATCTAGCTGGATCCAAGAACCTATCCCGCTGTTAGACCATCTTGTCTGAAGGTTATTGTCTTTAACATTTGAAGGTGGAAAACTTGTTTGGCTTCCTGATGCTTTAACGCCACTAAGAGTTGCAGGAGAGCATTGAGTTTCCTGGGGTTGAGTAGATGATGTTGTTGTCTGTAACTTTACCTCAGTCATACTCGCGTAATCATTTTGTGTGTTACCATTAACAATGATCTTTACATATCGTGCAGATGTAGTGGGTATTACATATTTATCAAATGATAACGTGTTACCACTACTCTTGGATGATAAAATTTCTTTGTATGTAGTGCCATCAGTAGAGGTGGCTATAATAAAATTACTTTCTCTTGCATCACCTTTATACCATGCAATATTTACACTGCAAATATTTTTACTTGAACCTAAATCAAATGAAATCCATGAACCTTTACCATAATACGACCATACTGTATTGAAATTATTGTCAATTACATTATTTGGTGGAAAATTTTGGGTACTTCCACTTGCAGAAAGGCCCTTAACATTTGTGTCAACACATGAATTTGTTGTCTGCCCAAAAGTAGGATGAATAGTTTGTGAGAGCATAAAGCTGGCTACTATAAAGAAGAACACTGATGCCCTTGTAAATAATCCTGACAATTCTTATTCTCCCACCACGGTCCTGTTTTTAAGAGAACTACGGTTATCATAATAATTTTCTAATTCAACAGTCGACAAGTAATTATGATATATTAAATTATAATGATGAATCATCGCAAAATTATTTTATAACATGTTATTTATGCAGGACTAAGATTTGTACCTATAGTACGTTATGAGTCAGTTAAACATAATAGTTTTTAAAAAATATCTACAATACTTATCTATTGTAAATAGTGTTACTCTTTAGAGTAAATTTGTGTAGAAGAATAGAACTGAAAACTCTTCCAGAAGATATGTAAATTGAATCTCGAAAATAAATTGAGGTGGTGTAAACTCTGAACTTTTATAACTTTAGTTATTAGGATTCAGTACTGCACGCCCTACTATCTTCCCTGCACGTAAATCCTAATAACTAA
>Ga0193741_1000135_pt1 | contig 19197 bp, 24 predicted proteins | sample L2s2metaG_FD_143059 | JGI IMG/M metagenome (GOLD analysis project Ga0193741, IMG submission 143059) | Soil microbial communities from a riparian zone of the East river system, Colorado, United States - L2s2 | ecosystem: Environmental > Terrestrial > Soil > Riparian zone | place: USA: East River...
TCACGAAGTCGTCGTTCGGGGGCCCACCCGGCGGCGGTGGTGGTGGTGGCGGTGGGCCCTCGACGACGGTGAAGGAGCCCATGATGTTCGGATGCGGGTCGCAGTGATACGTGACTGAGCCCGGCGTGAAGTTCACCAGCCACGTCTCGCGGCCGATGCCGGCGACGTCCGTCATGCAGTCCGAGGGCGGCACGCACTGGACGCCAGGCCCCTCGAGGTGGAAGTTGTGCAGCGTCGAGGTGTCGTCCACCTGAACGGTGTACGTCCCCGCCGGGAGGGTGCCGCCGTTGAGGTCGTTCCCCTGCGGATCGCGGAGTGAGATCTCGCTGCCGCCCTCGTCCTGGATGACGCCGATGAGCGTCCCGCCCCGCGGCGTACAGACGTCCGGCGGCGGAGGCGGATTCGTCGGGATCAGGCGATAGACGTTCCCGGTGCCCGAGCCCGCGTACACGCGAGCGCAGGCGTCCTCGCCCCACGTGTAGAGCGCGCTCACGTTCTCGCCGGAGTTCGTGTCGCCCTGCGCGTCGGGAACCTGTAGCTGGATGTGCCAGAGCGGCGCCGCGCAGTAGTCGCCGTAGACGTAGCGGCCGAAGACCGCCGGGAGCGCCGGGTCGCGTACCACGTAGCCCCCGGTGATCGAGCAGCCTCTGGTTCCGTGCGGATACTCGTGGACGGGCTCGGTGAGCACGGGCGGCGGCGGGCCGACACAGAGGGGCTGGCCCGGGTTGTAGTCGTGCCGACCCTCGCGGCAGCTCCAGCCGTAGTTCGTGCCGCGGCCGTACCCCGTGGCCCGCGGGCTGAAGTTGATCTCTTCCCAAACGTTCTGGCCCACGTCGGCGATCGACAGATCACCAGTCTGGCGGTCGAACGAAAACCGCCACGGGTTGCGGAGCCCGTACGACCAGATCTCCCCGCGCCTCGGCGGCTGGTTGTAGAACGGGTTGTCGGGCGGGATTGTGTACTCGCCGTCGGTGAACCCACGCGGGTCGATGCGGATGATCTTGCCGCGCAGATCCTCGAGATTCTGGGCTGCGCGGAACGGGTCGCCCCCGCCGCCGCCGTCGCCTGTACCGGCGTACAGATAGCCGTCAGGCCCGAACTGCAACTGGCCGCCGTTGTGGTTCGAGTACGTCGGATGCGGGATCACGATCACGCTCCGGCGCGTGTTCGGATCGGCGATGTCCGGATCGGCGGACGAGCGCTGGTACTCCTCGATCTGAATCGCCCCGTCAGGAGTGCGCGTCTTGTAGATGTAGAAGAGCCCGGAGACGAGGTAGTCAGGCGCGAAGGCCATCGAGAGCAGGCCGCGCTCGCCGCAGCACGAAACGTCGGGGACGGTCAGGAACGGCGTCGCCAGGAGCGCGCCGTTCTTGAACAACCGGATCTGGCCCTGCTGGCCGACGATAAACAGGCGAGTGCCGTCACCGGACGGCGCTGTCACGTATGTCACGTCTGAGGGCGAGATCGTCGTCACCTGGGCGAGGTTGAAGCCGCCGCCCGCGGGCGCCGCCGACGCTCCACCCCACCCCGAGAGCAGGGCTACCGCGGCCAGCCCGCTCACCAGCGCAAGGATCCCTCCCCGACTCCCCCGAATCACCGCCCGAGAGCATACGAGTTTCTGCCGGATAGATAAAGCGCTACGCGAGCGCGGCGCCGACGAGCTCCTGGAAGCGGGCCACGAGCTGCTCGCTCTCGCCGAGCAGCCGCCCCTCCTGGACGACGCCCGACCGCACCCCCTTCTGCACCCGCTCGACAAGCACGCGGTCCTCGGCGCCCACCTGCCGGTCGAACGCGAGCAGCTCGTCGAGCCAGCCCGGATCGGCGTCGGGCGCGAAGAAGTAGTCGAGGAACCCACTCGACCGCTCGGGGCCCGCAGGCAGCAGCGGCCCGAGCGAGAGGTTCGGCGCGCCGGCGAAGGCGTTGATCCGGAGGTTGGGCCAGACGAAATGGAACTGCGCCTGCCCCTCCTCCCCGTCCCGCGTGTGCGCGAACTGGGAAAGGACGTGGTCGGCGATCGGCTCGAGCCGGTACTCGTCCGGGTCGACGTCGTAAGCGGCGCTGAAGCCCTTGTGCGCGACGGGGCAGTGGTAGCACTCGAGGTAGTTCTCGCAGGCGATCTTCCAGTTGGCCGCGACCTCGAACTCGTCCCGGGAATGGAAGACGAGGCCGTCGAGCGGCACCAGCTCGGGCAGCGGGCCGAGCGTCTCGGCAAGCAGCGGCCCGTCCTCGTCGGGGTTCACGAACAGGAACGGGCCCCACGTCTCGAGGCGGAGCGGCACGAGCGAAATGCCGTCCGCGTCGAAGTCAGGCTCGCGCTCGGAGCGCGGCGCGGCCCGGAGCGAGCCGTCGAGCCCGTACGTCCACGCGTGATACGGGCACTGCACAGTCTTCCCGCCTCCCTCGCCCTCGACGAGCAGCGATCCGCGGTGGCGGCAGACGTTCAGGAACGCGCGCGGCCCATCCTCGTCCCGGACGACGAGCACGGGCACCTCGCCCACCCAGGCCGAGAACCGGTCGCCGACGCTCTCGACGCTGCCGGCCTGCCCGACGTACTGCCACGTCCGCCGGAAGATCCGCTCCTGCTCCCGGCGGAGCACCTCGGGGTCGGCGTACCAGCTCCACGGAATCGCCATGCGCCGAATGTAGCTCCTAGGGCTCTTCGGTCTCGGGCAGCTCGCGCATCTTCGGGATCGGCGAGGGCAGGAGCCAGAGGAAGCCGAGGATCGCGCCGACGGTGGCGACCCAGAGCGCGGGCCGGAGGCCGATCGCCGCCCCCAGGAAGCCGCCGATCAGCGCCCCGACCGGCCGCACGCCGTAGTTGACCACCGTGTACGCCCCGGAGACGCGCGAGCGCAGGCGGGGCGGGACAAGGGCGGCGAAGATCGCGGCGGCGCTGATGTCGAGGATCATCACGCCGAGGCCGCTGCCGAACTCGGCGAGGAAGAGCATCGCCAGGATGAGCCACATCGGCCCCTCCGCGAGCGGCACGAGGACGAGCGGCACCGGGAAGAGGATCGAGCCGAGCAGAAATGCGGGGCCGATTCCGATCCGGCGGCTGAGCCGCGTCGTGATCATCGATCCGATCAGGCCGCCGACCGCGCCCGCGCCGAGGACGAGCCCGAGCGTGCCGGCGCTCACGCCGAGGCTCCTCACCGCATAGAGGATGAAGAGCGCCCAGAAGACGAAGTTGAAGAGGTTGATCGTCGCCGTCGCGAGCAGGGACGCGCGCATCGTCGGGTTGCGGAGCACGTAGCTGATCCCCGCGCGGACGTGGCCGCGCTCGGCCTCCTCGTTCGGCGGCTCCTCCGGAGAGATCGCGCCGAGGAAGAGCGCGGAGACGAGGAACGACACGGCGTCGACGATCAACGCGAACGGCGCCTTCAGGGCCTGGACGAGGAGCCCGCCGAGGCTCGGCCCGGCGATGAACGAGAACGCGCGGCTCCCCGCGAGCCACGACGAGGCGGTCACGTAGTGGTCCCGCTCGACGAGCACGATGAAGAGCGAGGCGTAGGAGACCGAGAAGAGCACCGTCATCGTCCCGGCCGCGAAGGCGACCACGTACAGCTGCGTCATCGTCAGCATGTCGAAGGCGTACGCGAGCGGGACGGTCGCGATCAGCGCCGCGCGGGCGAGGTCGGTGAAGATCATCGTCTGGCGCCTGCGTCCCCGGCGGTCGACCCAGGCGCCGGCGTGGAGCGCGAAGAGGAGGTTGGGCGTCAGCTCGGCGGCGACGAGATAGCCCATCTGGGCGGCGTTCGCGTCGAGGACGAGCACAGCCGTGAGGGGGACGGCGACCAGGGAGATCTGGTCGCCGACGAGCGAGATCGTCTGGGCGAACCAGAAGCGCCGGAAGACGACGTTCTCCCGGAGGAGCGGCGGGATGTAGCGCCTCAACGACGCAGCAGACGATCGATTGCGGCTTGAGCCACTCGCGTCGCGAGCAGGTCCGACGCCGAGCCGACGCCGCCTCCGTTCCAGGTCAGCACGGTGACGACGAAGGCGCCGCCGGACGAGTAGACGAGCCCGCTGTCGTGCCTGGCTTTCGTGATCCAGCCTGCCTTGTGGAGGACGGTCACGCCTCCACCCCACACTCCGGTCAGGCCACCTCGCGTCCGCGAGTGTGCGAGCAGGTAGAGGAGGAAGCGCGCATCCGACGGGGTGAACGCGCCGGGGAAGCGCCAGATGAGGGCGCCGCGCGCGCCGGCCGCCAGGTGCAAGGCCCGCTCGAGCCGGGCCAGGTCCCACGCGGTCGTGTACTTGCCGATGAAGTACGGGCGGCCGAGGATCTCGAGCGGGATGGCGCGGCGGAGGAGCGAGTCCTCGACGAGGTAGCCGCCGTACATCTCGCTGTCGGCGAGGTTGAGCGCGCGCATCATCGAGTTCACGCGGGCCGAGCCTCCCGAGGTCGAGCCTCCGATTGCCGCGAGCAGCTCGTTCGCGGACCGGTCGTCCGAATAGACGAGCATGCGCCAGAGGAGCGCGGCCAGCCGCGAGCCTGGAGCAGGAATCTCGCGCAGGCCGCGCATCAGCTCGACGGCGATCGCGAGCTTCAGTGTCGAGGCGGCAGGGAACCGGGCACGCGCGTTCCAGGCGGCCCCGGCGCCGGTCCGGAGGTCCTGGACGAAGAAGCCGCAGACCCCGGGGCAGCTTCGAGCCAGGGCACGGGTCGCCGAGGCGAGCGCCGCGTCCTCGTGGCCCCGGAGCGCGGGGATCCGCCCTCTGTAGGGCGCCGCCTCGCGCGGCAGGCCGTAGACCGGCCCGACGACGGTCGAGGAGCGCCGGCCGGTCGCGTCCACGACCGTGACGCGGATTGTCACATCGCGGCTCGGCAGCGAGACGACGACCACAAAACGCCGGCGCGTCACGTTCTTCGTCGCCAGCAACCTTCCGTCGACCCGCACGAGCACCTGGCGCGCCCCGCTTGGAGCTCGGCCCTCGATGCGCCCGTACGACACCTCGCGCGGAGCGGGCGCGACGATCGCCGGCGGCGGCAGTGGCGTGGCGTCGACGGCCATCTACCGCCGCTCGGTCGCGAGGCGGAGACCGAGCGCGACGAGCACTACACCGGTGACCGCTTCGATCCAGCGGCGGATCGCCGACCGGCTCAGGAAATCTCCGGCGCGAGCGACGACGATCGCGTACGCGGTGAGCCAGGCGAGCGTCATCAAGCAGAACGTCAGACCGAGGGCAAGAAGCAGCGAGAACGAGCCCCCGAACTGCGGCAGCAGGCTCGGGAAGAACGCGGCCATCTTCGGGTTCCCGAGGTTGCTCAGAAGCCCTTGCCGGAACGAGGAGCTCCGCGGACCTCGAACGGCCGGCCTCGCGTGACCGCGAACCGCGGCGAGGATCGCCTGCAGGCCGAGCCAGACGAGGTAGGCGGAGCCGGCGATCTTCACGACCAGGAAGGCCGGCTCCGAAGCCGCGAGCAGGGCAGCGATCCCGGCGGCGGTCGCCAGCGTCCAGACCGCCTGGCCGCTCGAGACTCCGAGCGCAGTGAAGATCCCCGCGCGACGGCCGCCCATGAGCGTGTTCCGGATCGTGAGCGCCGTGTCGGGGCCGGGTGTGGCGATGACGATTGCCGAGACGGTCAGGAACGCTGTGAGCTCAGCGGCCACGGCTCCAGTTTCTCAGACCCGCGAATCGGGTAAAGATTACGTCCGATGGTTGGGCGTGCCTTCGCGGCTGCAGCCCTATTCTTTGTCGCCCCCTTCGCGCTCGCCTCCGCGACCGCACCGGGTCAGCTCGACGCGACGTTCTCCGGCGACGGCTGGCTGTACTCGCGCCAGCTCTACCGCTCCACCGATCAGCGGCCCGCCCCGCGAGGCGTCCAGGACCTGGCCATTCAGGCGGATGGGAGGATCATCGTCGTCGGGGCGCTGGACTGGAACGGGCAGCGGCGCTTCGGCGCCTACCGGTTCCTGGCGGATGGCAGCATCGACCGATCGTTCGCCACGGGCGGATGGGTGGTCACGAACGTCGGCGACGACACTGGCGAAGCGCACACGGTGGCCGTTCAGCGTGACGGAAAGATCGTCCTCGGCGGTACGACGATCTGCCCGCAGCTTCGGACCTGCATCGTCCTCGTCCGCTATCTGTCGAGCGGAGCCCTGGACGCCTCGTTCGGCGCCGGTGGGATCGCCCGGACCGTCAGGCCTCACTACGGCTCGCGCGGCCACGCGGCGCTCGACGTCGCGATCCAGCCGGATGGGCGAATCGTGGCTCTCGTGCGAAACAACATCCAGAAGTTCGTCGTCGCGAGATACCTGCCCGACGGACGGCTCGACCGCAGCTTCTCCCGTGACGGCTTCGCCGAGGTCGGCCTGAGGCGCGACGTCACGGCGAACGGCCTCGCACTCCAGCAAGGTGGCAGGATCGTCGTCGTCGGCAGCAGCGAACGGGTCGGAGTCACGAGCAGCGACTTCACGATCGCGCGGCTCCGTGCGAACGGGACGCTCGACCGCGGCTTCTCCGGGAGCGGCATCCGGCGGGTCGACTTCCAACGGCGCGAAGATGCGGCCTACGGGGTGGCGGTTCAGAGGAACGGCCGCATAGTCATCGTTGGAGTCTCGACGACGAGCGTCAAGCCCGGACACTCCCGGATCGCGCTCGTCCGGCTCAGGTCGGACGGCCGCGTCGACACAGCCTTCGGGCGCCGCCTGACGCGCCCATTGAGCGGCGGCGCCGGTTATGGGGTGGCGGTCCAGCGCGACGGTCGACTCGTGGTCGCAGGAATCGCGTACCGGGACCCGTCGCACCGACAGACGTCCCGCTGGCTCGTGCTGCGCTATCTCGGCAACGGCCGGCTGGATCGAACGTTCGGCAGCGGCGGCCTGGCGGTCTACGACTTCGGGACGGGGGACGACTACGCCTCGTCCGTCGGGGTGCAGCCCGACGGGAAGATCGTCACCGGGGGACAGATCTACATGGACATCGGCCTCGCGCGCTACCTGCCTCGCTGAAGCTCTCGCGCAGTTCCTACGAACTTCTTAGGCCGGTTTCAGGCCCCGCTTAGACGCGGCTGGAAGCCTGGGCTCCAGTCGTCGAGGAGGTGAGCCAGATGCAATGAGGGCAGAGACACCGCGCTTGCACACTCCCCGCGAAGAGCCGGCTCCAGGGCCGGCTCTTCGTTTGTCGTATCGTCGCGCCGTGCGAGCCGCTCGAACGCTGACGGTCGTCGGGTGCCATGCCGGCGGGGAGATCGGGAACGTGATCGTCGGCGGCGTCCTGCCTCCGGCCGGCGACACCGTCTTCGAGCAGATGGAGACGCTGCGGCGCGAGGGCGACTGGCTACGCCGCGTGCTGCTGCGGGAGCCGCGCGGGAGCGTCGCGTGCCACGCCAACCTCGTCGTGCCGCCCATGCGCGACGACTGCGACGCCGGCTTCATCATCATGGAGCCGACCGAGTACCCGGCCATGTCCGGGTCGAACACGATCTGTGTGACCACCGTGCTGCTGGAGACGGGCATGGTCGAGCTGCGCGAGCCGGAGACCGTCGTCCGGCTCGAGGCGCCCGGCGGAGTCGTCGAGGCCCGGGCCGCCTGCCGCGACGGGAAGTGCGAGAGCGTCGAGTTCACGAACGTGCCCTGCTTCGTCGAGCAGCTCGACGCGCAGCTCGAGGTCGAGGGGCTCGGGACGCTGAGTGTCGACGTCGCCTACGGCGGCATGTGGTACGCGATCGCCGACGCACACGCGCTCGGCTTCGAGCTCACGCCCGAGGAGGCGCGCGACCTCTCGCTCGCGGGCGAGCGGATCAGGGCTGCCGCACGCGAGCAGCTCGAGTGCGTCCATCCGGAGAACCCGGCGATCGCGGGCGTCAGCATCGTCCAGATCGCCGAGGACTGGCGCGGCGTCGGCCAGGTGACGAAGAACGCCGTCGTCGTAGCCCCGGGCCGGCTCGACCGCTCGGCGACGGGTACGGGCCTCTCGGCACGGCTCGCCGTTCTCCACGCGCGCGGGCTCATGAAGCCCGGCGACGCGATGACGCACGCCTCGCCGATCGGCTCGACCTTCGACGGCCGGATCGTCGAGGAGACGCGTGTCGGCGACCGGGCGGCGATCGTGCCCGCGATCCGCGGCAGCGCTTGGATCACTGGAATAACCCAGGTACTGATCGACCCCGCCGATCCCTTCCCGGAGGGCTACGTCCTCTCGGATACCTGGGGGATCGGCGCCGACAGAGGTAAGTAAGTGGACACAGTAGGGGGCCCCTTCGCTTCGCTTGGGGCCCGTGGCCGTCCGCAGCGGCCGGGACACTTTCTGCCGTGATCCGAGAGGAGCTCGCACACTTCACGACGTGGGGCGAACGCCATCGCCGCCTCATCGCCCGACTCACGATCGTCGCGCTCCTGACACTCGTCATCGACGCCGTCGGAACGACCCTGATCTACCTCGCGGAGCGCAACGCGCCGCACAGCGAGATCACCTCGTTCGGCGACGCGCTCTTCTTCACGACGGTCCAGCTGCTCACGGTCTCGTCGCAGATCAGAAACCCGTTCACGACCTGGGGCCGCATCATCGACGTCTTCCTCGAAATCTGGGGAGTGCTCGTGGTTGCGGGAACGACAGGCGCCGCCGCGGCCTTTTTCCTCCAGGTCGACGAGTAGGCGGTACACTCCCCAAAGCAATAGAACGTGTACCGGTGGCGCTCTGCCTCCTTGTGCGTGTTCCTTAGTGGTAAGGGAGGTGGAAATTGATGGCAACCGGAACCGTGAAGTGGTTCAACGATGCGAAGGGCTACGGGTTCATCACGCCGGAGGACGGCGGGAAGGATCTGTTCGTGCACTTCAGCAACATCGCCGGCGACGGGTTCAAGACTCTGACCGAGAACGCGAAGGTCGAGTACGAGGCCCGCGAGGGCGAGAAGGGCCCGGAGGCGACGAACGTCGTTCTCGTCGGATAAGACCGAACTGAGACCCGCGCCGCCGGCCGATCGTCGGCGGCGCGGGATTCCAACGAGGAGCTGAGATAGCAGGCAAGGAAGACAAGATCGAGTTCGAGGGGGAGGTCATCGAGGCCTTCCGCAACGGGATGTACAAGATCCTCCTCGACAACGGCCACGAGACCCTTGGTTACACGGCGGGCAAGATGCGTCGGTACCGGATCAAGATCCTGCCGGGCGACCGCGTAAACGTCGAGCTCTCGCCGTACGACCTCTCGCGCGGCCGGATCGTGTACCGCCATAGATAGTGGTTTACTAGCGCGGCCCGATGCTGATCATGTACCTGCTTCTGGCCTGGCTGGCGAACATCGTCTCGCTGATCGTCGCGGACTGGATGTTCGACGGCGTCTCGATCGAGCGCTGGTGGCCGCTCCTCCTCGGCGCGGCCGTGCTCGGGATCGCGAACACGATCATCAAACCGATCCTGACGCTGCTCACGCTCCCGCTCGTGATCGTCACGCTCGGGCTGTTCTACTTCGTGATCAACGTCCTGATGCTCGCGCTCGCCGAGTGGATCGCGCCGGACTTCTCGATCGACGGCTTCTGGACGTATATCGGCGCGACGATCGTCGTCTCGATCGTCAACTGGGCGATGTACTGGATCTACGGGTTGTTCGAGGGCTCGAAGAGCCCCCAGTATGCGTCTTAGGTCCTAGGACCTTTCTGAACAGAAACTTTGCCTGCGCTTAGCCCGCGCCTCAGGCGCCCGGGCCTAGCCTCCTTGGCAGATCGCAATCAAGGAGGAAGGTCATGAAGCGCACTCTCATCCCGCTCGCAATCGTCGCTCTCGCCGCGCTCGCACTCGCCGCTCCGGCCGTGCAAGCGAAGGACGGGGCGAGGATCATCGCGCTCAAGGCGTCGAGCGCATTCCCCGGCGCGAAGGGCAAGGCGAAGTTCCAGGTCGACGGCCAGCGCGAGCTCGAGATCGAGATCGAGCACATCCGCCGGCTCGCCGGCGGGCGCGTCTCGTTCTTCGTGAACTCGCGACGGCTCGGCGTCTCCCGCGTCAACGGGCTCGGGGAAGCGCGGCTCGACCGCCGCGGCTCGAGCTTCCCGGCGATCGGCTCCGGCACGCGCATCACGGTGAAGACCGCCGGCGGCCGAACGATCGCCTCGGGCCGCTTCTAAAGTGAGTGGACACAGTAGGGGGCCCTCGCTTCGCTTCGGGCCCGCATAAGCCACGACCCAGTCGGCCATGTCCGGTGCCTGGCACCGGACATGGCTGTTTCTGAAGTAGGTAGGACTAGGAGGCGGGGCCGTGCGCGGCGACGTGGTTCGCCGGCGTCGACTTCACCTCTGGGAGCGAGGCGTGTCCGCGAGCCCGGATCCGGACGTTGATCCGCTCGCCGACCACGAGCTGCCTCGGCGAGATCAGCGTCGGCACCCTGCCCTGCCAGCGGATGAAGACCGTGCGCCGGGAGTAGGCGAACGCCTGATCCTGGCTTTGGCCAAGCATCGCCTTCAGTGCGCGGTAGTTGCCGTCGAGCACATGCAGGCTCAGGCTGCCGCCCGCGGCTGGAGCGCTGAGCGTCCCCTTGAAGAGCCAGAGCGGCTTCAACGGGCGGCGCGGGTTCGGCCCGCGGTCCGAGACGATCGCGGCGGGGGTCGCCTCGACCTGCGCGAGGGACGAGCCGCGCGGTGCCCGGATCCGGACCGTCAGCTGGTCACCCTCGGCGAGGTTGTCCAGCGAGACGACGGTCGGGACGCCGCGAGCCCAGCGCAGGTACTGCGTGTTGGGGCCGACGGCGAAGGACTGACCGGAGCTCTGGCCGACCATCAGCCGGAGCGCGCGGCGGTTACCGCCGGCGACGTCGACGATGAGTGAGCTTGCGCCGGACGGCGGATCGGCGATCAGCTCACCGCGGAACTCATAGGGAACGTTTGCCTGCGGGCTGGCGACCGATCCGGATGCCCCGAGGCCGACCACCGAGAGGGCGACGAGGGCGAGGAAGAGCATGCGGATTCTCACTGCAGCCTCCTTGGGCTTGGAGAGTTGGGCGATCCAGCCCATCGTCAGGGGCAAACGTCAGAGGTCCATGCGCCCCACGTAAGAGGGACGTAAAGATCGAGCCCGCGGACTAGCCGGTCGGGGCCGGGCTCGACACTACTCGGTACAGCGCGTAGCTGAGTGCGCACAGGGCGGCCGACCAGATCAGCAGCCCGAGGCCGTCGGGAACGGCCTGGGCGCAGATCTCGCCGGCGAAGATCACAGCCGCCGGCCACCACGGAAGGAGCCGCGCGCGCCAGGCCGCAAGAAGCGCCGTCGGCAGGGCCAGGAAGAAGCCGAAGAAGCCGGTCGCGAAGAAGAACGTCGCGCCCGGCAGTTCGTTCAGTCGGTCGTCGACACGGTCCCAGGCGTCACCGCCGAGCTCACCGTAGATCGCGACGTCGTAGAAGTCGGTGAGCAGGAACCCGGGCAGCGTCGTCATGCCGAGGACGATGAAGACGCCAGCGGTGTTCGCCAGCCAGGCACCGCGCTCCCGGACGGACGCGACGAGCCAGAAGGCGGGAACGATCAGCAGAGCGAAGGCGAAGCGGAGGCTCAGCGCAGAGAGCTGGATCCGTCCCGGCTCTTCGGCGTAGGCCTGCGCGAGCTCGCGCCCCGACGCGCCGATGTCCGGGTCGAGGAAGAAGGCCGCGACGATCAGCAGCCCAGAGACGAGCGGGGCCAAGATCACGGCCTGGCGACGGAAGGCAAGGGCAGACGACAAGCCGCCGCGCATCATACGAACGCGCCCGGCGGGCCTAAGATCGTCGCGAATGGTCTCTCTCGAACAGGCACGAAGCCTCGCGCTCTCGTTGGCCGAGGCCGTCGAGCAGGACCACCACGGCCGGCCCTCGTTCCGCGTCGCGAACAAGATCTTCGCCACGCTCCGGGACGAGGATCACATGAACGTGATGCTCGACGAAGGCGGGATCCGGACGGCGATCCACAGCGATCCGAAGACCTTCGAAGAGGTCTGGTGGGGCAAGAAGCTCACTGCGGTGCGTGTTGATCTCCGTCGCGTCGAGGCCGCGACCTTGCGCGAGCTTCTGGAGGAGGCCTGGGAGCTGCGAGCGCCGAAGCGGCTGCTCGCCAAGTGAGCTCGGCGCCACTGAGCAGCCCGTTGCACTAGGCTCGACACATGGCGATGGACGAACGCGAGCGGCGACTCGGCATGAACGAGGCGGTGTTCCGGGAGGTCAACGAGCGCGTCGAGGAGGTTCACGAGAAGGTCGGATCGAGCACCGGCCCGCTGGTCATCATCTGCGAGTGCGGCGTACTGTCGTGCACGGAGCGGATCTCGGTTCCGATCGCGGAGTACGAGCGCGTCCGCGGCGACGCGACGCACTTCCTCCTCCAGGTCGGTCACGAGGATCCGACTGTGGAGCGCATGATCGAGAACCACGGGACGTACATCGTCGTCGAGAAGGAAGGCATGGACGTGGAAGAGGTCGCCGAGGCGACCGACCCACGCCGCGACGATCGCGAGTAGGGCCCGCCGTCCCGGCTAGAGGCGGTCGATCCGGAGGATCTCGGGAACGTGCAACCGCCCGAGGCCACGCGCGTTCTCGACCCACGCGAAGAGCGCAAGCAAGGCGCAGAGCCCGAGCACGATGCCTCCGCCCCACGAGATGCCCTCGGCGCGCGCGAGATCCAGGCCGGCCAGCGTCGCGATCAAGGCCGGGACGACGAATAGCAGACGCGTGTCCGGGGGCCGCTCGAGCCAGAGCCGGATGAGCGTCAACGCGAGCAGCGCTCCGGCGATCGTGATCCACGAGAAGGGCGCGAACCAGAAGAACCGCGGTGCGTCGAAGGACAGCACGCCCCACCACGTCGGCACGACGACCGCGAGGTATGCCAGGCAGAGGGCGATCGGCGCGAGGCGGGCATCGAGCGGCGGCGGCGAAAGGCTCGTGGCTGCGAGCACGGCGATGACCGCGGCGCATGCGGCTCCGATCCAGAAGCCGTATCCGAGATCGAACATCCCGCCGTGACCGAACTGGAATCCGAGCGTCGTCACGAGCAGCGCGATCCCCGCAGCGAGCTCCGCGCGTGGAGGCAGCCGATCCAGGCGCCCGAGCGCACCGGCGAGGAGCGCCATCGCCAGGATCGCCGCTCCGGCGGCGGCCTCGCTCACCCAACCCTTCGACGAGACGCACAGCCCGGACGACGTCCCCAAATCCTCGGCCGAGTAGCAGACCTCCTGCCACGGGAGGAAGAAGCTCGTCACGAGCAAGAGGGCGGCAGCCGAGAGCACAAGCTCTGTCCACGGGATTCGCTCGAGCTCCGGTCGTCGAATCCCCCCGCTCAGAGCGAGGACTGCGAATCCGATTGCCAGCCCGATCCCGAGCCACGCGCCGTACGTGCGCTCGAGCCCGGAGGTGGTCGCCACGCTGAACGAAGCCGCAGTAAACAGGCCGGCGACCAACGCGAGGCTGCGAGGCGCACCCGGCGTGCAGATGGCCACGACGGCGGCCATCTGGGCTGTCGCTGCGGCGATTCCCGTGTACTCGAAATCCCTGAACTGCGACCAGGGAACGAGGGACACGAGGAGCAGCCCGGCAGTCAGGATCGCGGCTGTCAAGGCGAACGGCGAGCGAAGCTTCGGGAGCTCAGCCCGTCGGAGCGCCAGAGCGGCGAGGAGCAGCGCCGCAGCCCCTCCGAGCCCGAGGTAGGCGCCGTAGGCAAAGTGGAGGTCCGCCCCGATTCCCCTGACTGCGAGCTCGCCTTGCAAACGCGTGTCCACGGCGACCGCAACCCCAAAATACGCTGCGGCGAGGGCGCACCGGCCGAGCGGCAGTCGACTCGTCAGCGCTGGGCGAGCGAAAGCGACGGCCGAGAGCCCCGCGAGGAGAAGCGCTGCCAGAGCCGCAGCGGGAGCGACCCCCGAGTTCCATCCCTCGAACAGGTCCGACCCGCCGAAGAGGTGGAGAAGCGAGTCGACCGATCCGCGCTGGTCGCCGAACTCCGAGGGATCGACCGAGATGCGTTGCCAGGGCAGGTAAAGAGCGACGAGCAGGAGAGCCCCGCCGAGGAACAGCACGAGAGCCGGCCACGGCCGCCGCACCGCGGGAAGGTACCGAACCCGGCAAGACGCCCCGCTACAATTTGCCGACCAGGGCGGTTAGCTCAGTTGGGAGAGCACCAGCTCGACAAGCTGGGGGTCACTGGTTCGAGCCCAGTACCGCCCACTCACGCTTCCTGGCCGGCGGGTCGCTTCGCGGACCCGTCTCGCGCCGCTGACCGCCTGCCTGCGAGCGGCCCGTGTGACTCAACACTGTGCCACTCGCATACAGGCGCTCAGCGACGCGCCAGGAAACCGAGAGTTGAGGACCCCGAGCGAGCTGGACTGAAGTCGTTGTTTCAGATTCGTTACAGAGAAGCCTTGACAGGCCGAGGTGTCTGACTCCGATCGCCGCTTGGGAGCCTAAAGGCCTTGCGAATCAGCGCCGACTGACTAAGGCGAATGGCGCTAACTCCGTACAAGCCGAGGTGGATCGACGTCGCAGCAATCGTCTTGCTGCTCGTTGGCGGCTTGATCGTGCCGCTACTCGGGTGGCTCGTCGGCGTCGTCCTGCTCTGGCTCTCCAACGCCTGGAATGTCCGTGACAAGGTCATCGGCACAGTCTTCGTACCCGGCGGCCTTGGGCTCGCGGGCGTCATCATCCTGCTCGCCGGAGCGACAAGCGGCTCGTCAAGCGGATCTGAATCCGCAGGCTCCTCGGATCTCGCCGACGCGCTGGTGATGAGCCTCTTTCTGGCGATCATCGTCGCACCGATCATCACGACGGCTTATCTGACCTACCGTCTGATCAGCCGCCCCGCGACTGCGATAGCCTGAACAAGACCGGCAGACCTCCTAGAGGGCGATGGTCAAGCCCATCGAGGAGAGTGCGGCGCGAAGAGCTACGAGGCCGAGGTGTCTGACTCCGATCGCCGCAAGTCTTCCTGGGGACGGCGGTTACGATCGGACGATTCCACCGACGCACGCGATAGGAAGGTGATCGGATGAGCGACAAGCCGAACTGGCAGATCGCGCAGCTCGACGACATCGAGCGGCGCGGCAGAGATATCCCGGTACGCGAACACCTCGGGATCCAGGCTTTCGGAGTCAACGCCTACACGCCCAGCGAGGACGGCACGCTGATCGGCGAGCACGACGAGGCCGGGTCGGGCCAGGAGGAGCTGTACATCGTGCTAGACGGGAAGGCGACCTTCGAGGTCGACGGCGAGCCGGTCGACGCGCCGGCCGGGACATTCGTGTTCGTCGGCCCGGAGTCGCGGCGGAAGGCGACCGGGGAGGGAACCGTCCTCGCCGTCGGCGCCACACCCGGCGAGGCGTACCAGGGAATCGACTGGGGTGAGGCATGGCCGCTCCACAACGAGTCCATGAAGGCCTACAGCGAACAACGCTACGCCGACGCGCTCGAAGCGGTCCGCGGCGCCCTCGAGCGCGTGCCGGACCACGCGGGCTTGCACTACAACTACGCGTGCTTCGCAACGCTCGCCGGCGACACCGGCGACGACACGTTCGCCCACCTCCGGCGATCAGTCGAGCTGTTACCGCGGTTCCGCGAGGACGCGCGCAGAGACGACGACTTCGCGGCCGTGCGCGACGACCCGCGGTTCGAGGAGGCCCTTCGCTGAGGAATCTACGAACTCGGCACACCTTGGCCTTGACACGAGACGGAGTCAGACTCCGTTTGGTTCAGACTCGGTTCTTGGTCGGCGAACGAGAGGAGGAAGGGTGCCGCTCTATCTGACGAGGTTCAGCTACACGCCGGAGACGTGGGCCAGGCTGATCGACAACCCGGAGGATCGCCGCAAGGCCGCTCAGGAGTACATCGAGTCGGTCGGCGGGAAGCTGCACGGCTTCTGGTACGCCTTCGGCGAGCACGATGGCTACAACCTCTGGGAGGCTCCCGACAACGTGTCCATGTCCGCGGTCGTGCTGGCGATTGCCGGCGGCGGCGCGCTCAGCTCGGTCGAGACGACAGTGCTCCTGACCGTCGACGAGACAATGGAGGCCTTGGGCAAGGCCCAGCAAGTCGCATACCGAGCGCCCGGCGAGTAACCCGCTCCAGAGCACCCGACTCCAGTCGACCGATGCCCCGCGGGCGGAGATGCTCCTCAGAATGCTCGCGCTCGCCTAACTCTGCTTTCCGTCCGAGGCGGCGTCAGCGCGATCGCCGTGGCGCCGCCGAGCAGCAGGAGAACGATCGCCAGCCAGCCCCGCTCGGCGTTCGACGTGAGCCCCGAGTCGCGAAAGAGCGTCATGAACGCCCATGCGAGGCCGGCCCAGGCGATCAGCATGCAGACGGCGAGCCATCGCAGCCGGAACACGACCGCTCCCAAGAGCACGACGGCGCACCCGAGCCCGGCCAGGCCCGCAATGGCCAACGCCTCCCACTGCCACGACTCAGGGCTCTCGCGCCAGTGGGGGCCGATGCTGCACGAGTCGTCGCACTTGAGCTCGAAGCCCCAGAGCAGGCCGATCAGAGCTGCGAAGCAACTCACAGCGACGATGCCCGTCGCGAGCAGAAAAGCGCCAGCCCTTCGCGCCATGTCTCGGTTATCGGCGAGCGCTTGCGTTTCTCAACTCCTGCTGAATAACCGCAGTCGCGATCAGCATCGCCCCGGATGTGCCGGCGCGGTGGCCCTGAGACGCTTGCCGTGGTTCCAAAGGAGGTTCCGATGACACCGATCAAGGACGCGGCGTGCGAGTTCCTCACCCACAAGCGAATCGCCGTCACAGGCGTCTCGCGCACGCCGGACACCCACGCGAGCAGTACGGTGTACAAGCGCCTGCGAGACCGGGGCTACCAGGTGTTCGCCGTCAACCCGAACGCTGACGAGGTCGAAGGTGATCCCGCGTACAACGACCTCCGCTCGATCCCCGGCAGCGTCGAGGCAGTCGTGATCGGAACGCGGCCCGAGATCGCCGACGAGACGATGCGCGAGTGCGCCGACCTCGGCATCAAGCACGTTTGGATGCACCGCGGCCCCGGCAGCGGCAGCGTCTCCGAGACCGCCACCGCCTATGGACGCGAGCACGGCATCCATGTCATAGACGGCGGGTGCCCGTGCATGTTCGGGCCAACCGCCGATCCAGGACACAAGGCGATGCGGTTCGTCTTCACCCTCACAGGCAGCGTGCCAAGGCAAGTAAGCCCCTAGGAGGTGCGTCATGAAGCGCTACGAGTACAAGGTCCTCGACACCGGCAAGGACGTCGAGCAGCAGTTGAACGCCCTGGGTGCACAGGGCTGGCAGGCGGTGGGCGTGACCATGAAGAAGCAGCTCTTCATCGCGCCGCCGCAGGCGATCATCCTCATGCGCGAGCTCGAGCCGGCCCGCAAAGCCCCACCGCTCGTGGAGGCACACGCGTAGCGCGTCTACACTCGGCTCATGCCGCGCGGATACGAGGAAGGGCCGGTCGCCGACGAGGCTCAGCGGCGCATCGACGCGATCGAACGCGGCGAGTCGCCCGACGCCCGACGGACGGCAGGGGCACGGGCGGCCGTTTTCGGCTCGACGGAAGAGAACGCTCCCGCGCGCTTCCTCGGCTGGGCGGACGAGGTCGATCCCGACGAGCTCTTCGCCAGCGGCCGCGCCTGGGGCCTCTCGCTGCGCCGCATCCCGTTTTCAGAGTCCTGACCGCTCAGCGCGGCAGGTAGCGCGCGATCGCCTGGTCGCGGTACACCTCGCCGGCGGCCACGACCTTGCCGTCCCGCTGCTCCGCCAGCGCTCCGATCCAGTCGGCGCCGGTGCCGAAGTCGCCCAGGACGACCCCGCCTCGGCCGAACCCGCGGTCGAGCGCGCCGCTCGGGAGGAAGCGGACGAGCGCCCAGGCGGCCGCGTCCAGCTTCGAGTCGTCGTAGGCCAGCCCTCCGACGAGGATGCCCCGCTTCCGGTCGACGAGGATCGCCTGCGCGTACCCGCCGTGTGGGCCCGGCTTGAGCAGGCGCCTGCCGAATCGCCGGTCCAGCGTCCCGTTGCGGTTGAGTCGAAGGACTCCGATGCGAGGGGCCTCCCGTCGGTAGCCCACCGCCGAGACCCCGGCCGCGACGATGCGCCCGTCTCGCTGGAGATCGAGCCCGAGGAGGTTGTCGTACCGTTGGCCGGCGAAGTTCACGCTGCGCACACCGTCGCGGGAGAAGGTCCGGTCGAGCGTGCCGTTCTTCCGCAGCCGGACCACGACGAAGTCGTTCTCCGTCCGGTAGCGGAACTGAGCCGTCCCTCCGATGACGATCCTGCCGTCGAACTGCACCGCGACGGCCGCAGCGGAGTCGTCGCCGTACGCGAAGTCGAGAACAAGCCGGCCGTCACGTGAGAAGCTCGGGTCGAGCCGGCCGTCCGGAAGGAAGCGCGCAGCAGCCAGTAGGTCGTCGTCCTGGGCATCGCCGCCGCGAAACCGCCGGCCGACGGCGACGATTCGCCCATCCCGCTGCACCGCGAGGTCCCGGATCTCGCAGCCGCACCGCGAGCCCGGGAAGGTGGCTCTGGTCGCGCCCGACGCGCCGAAGGTCCCGTCGAGCGAGCCGTTCGGGTTGTAGCGGACGATCCCGAAGCAGAGCTGCAGGCCCGGGCACTCGATCTGGCCGCCGACGAGGATCTTCCCGTCCGCCTGCAGCGCGACCGTGTGCGGCATCGGGAAGATCCCGAGGTCGGTCGAGACGAACCCGCCCGAGCCGAACGAGCGGTCGAGATCCCCGTTCGGCAGCCAGCGCCAGATGCCGTACCACCAGTGGCTGTTGCTGTCCTGCAACTCGCTGACGGCGAGGATCTTCCCGTCGGGCTGGATCGCGACGTCCTCGGCCCCCTTCGGGAAGAACTGCTTCGAATAGCCGTAGATCTCGTACGTCCGGACCCACCCGTCCCCGGAGAACGTGGGGTCGAGATCCCCGCGCGACGCACCCGCAGGCACGGCGACGAGGAGCGAGGCGAGGACGAGCAGGCCGACCCGGCGCACGACTCCGCGGCCGTGCGGCCTAACCCTTGCCGCTGCCCCCGCCGTCGTCGTCATCATCGTCGTCGTCGGTGGTCGTGCCGCCGGTGGTCGTGCCGCCGGTAGTCGTTCCGTCCGTGGTCATGCCGGTCGTGGTGTCCTCATCGGTCGTCGTGTCGACGGTGATCGAAACCGACCCGCCGCCGCCGCCGCCGTTGTCGTCGTCGTCGCTCCCACAACCGGCGAGGCCAAGGACGAGCCCGGCGATGCCGATTGCGAGGTAGTACAGCGATTTGTTCATGGACGATTCGATACCCGGCGGCTCAGGT
>Ga0193741_1000136_pt1 | contig 19073 bp, 19 predicted proteins | sample L2s2metaG_FD_143059 | JGI IMG/M metagenome (GOLD analysis project Ga0193741, IMG submission 143059) | Soil microbial communities from a riparian zone of the East river system, Colorado, United States - L2s2 | ecosystem: Environmental > Terrestrial > Soil > Riparian zone | place: USA: East River...
TTCTCTGTATTCTCGTCCAGTACATAGTATTTCATGATCATCTTCTTTCAGTGTATCTACAAAATATTTGAAAAACATTATTTGCTTTGGAGTAAGTATATCAAACCAAATTCTCAATAATATATAGGTGTAGTAACATCATTGAATATACTTTTCTTTTTTAGTTAATGAAATAGAGATCTCCCTCAATTTAATGAGTTTCAAACAAAATGAGGAAGACTTGTACTATATAATATTAGCTAAAAGAAATGAATAACTTTACTAAGGAGCTCTTTTCTATATCTGTTTGTTAAAGTGCCCTCTTCCCCAAATGTTGCTGTCTATGGATTAAGTACTGAAGGATATAACTTTGCTTCATCTATTGTATCTGCAGGGCACCAAGTCTCAATTATTGATGAGTCTTCCAAAATGGGAATCTTATTAAATAAGGATATAACCAGAACATATTCTACTGCATCGGATCTTATCGAAGACCAACCATTGCTGGAAGCAGAATCTATGGAAAACGTAATATCTTCTGCATCTTATCTCTTCTTTTTTCCTAAGATCAGAAAAATTGGTCACGAAGTTAAAATTGATATATCTTCAAAATTCATAGATGCCATTAAACCTATCAATACGAATACATCTATTGTATATCCACTTCCCATGGGAATAGCAGGAAATGAAGAAAATATAGATATTTTAGAACACACAACAGGTATGACAGTAGGAGAGAATTTATATTACTATTATATGCCTCTTAGTTCTGGTCCTATCCTGTCCACTACTACTATTTTAGGGAACTTCAACTCTAAGAGAGATATTTTTTTGGAGGGAATGCTAAATAAATTTACTAATCAGGAAATCAATTTTGTTGATGTATTGTCTGCCGAATTAGCTTATGTTTCTAGAATATTACGTCATTATTCCGGAATTGCAAGTGTGCTAGAAGTTTGCAAATTTGCAACTGGGTATGGCGTAGATAACCGAATCGTAGATAATTTTCACAAAGATCTTTATTTAGATGATATTACTAACGGTTTACATGATCTAAGAATAATTCAGTCTTCTTTACATGGTTCTAATCCACTTGTATACCTTGTTAATGGTACAATCAAAAGTATCGAAGGTTATACTAAAAATCTTATAGACAAAGTAAGATATATTCTCAAAAAACGAGATCTAAAAGCAAGTAAAACTAAGATTTCAATTTCCTGGACGTTAGATGTCAATGAGATGAGAGGAGATAAAATAGATGTATATACACTGTTAGAATCAAGGTTAAGAGATTATATCGGAGATGTGGAAAGAAGAGGAAACAATACACTTGACAATTATCCAAGTGACAAAACTACAATATATATTGCATGCTCTAAAACCGATTTTCATTTACTATCAAAAAATAATAGTGCTGAAACGATTATTGTTAAAGCAAATCCTTTTTGTGAAGTAGTATAATAATAATATATACAAATAAGTTAATAATAATAATGGATAAAATTTTTTAAAATATTCTGCCGTCTTTAATAAGAATAGTATTTATATTTATTCACAAGATTAAATTGGTTGTTTACTTGATGCTAATCTAATTTGCTAACTTACAGGTTCTTCCCAGTTTCTCTTTTTTTCATCATATTCTTTTCTGGTATACTTAATCTTGGCAGGATTACCTATAACGACTGTTTCAGATGGCACATCCTTTGTTACCACAGCACCCATACCAACCACAGCATTCTTTCCAATAGTAACGCCAGGTTTTATTACTGCTCTTGCAGCGATTATTGCTCCATCCTCTACAATAACTCCTATCATTTTTGGACTCATTGGATATGGATCATTAGTGAAGGTTGCACCAGGGGCAATGAATACATTGTTTCCTATTACTGTTAATGGTGGAATATACACAGACCCCTCAATTCTAGTGTTATTTCCAATTTTAACATTATAATCAATATGGGCAAGAGATCCAATCATGACATTGTCTCCTATTATGGTTTTATCACCCACATATGCAAAATGCCATATCTTTACGTTTTTTCCTATTTTTGCTGTATTAGATACATAATTGTTGACTTTTGAAGATTTACTTTTACTTCGACTATTATTACTTTTAATATTCTTTTTAGTTTGGTTTTTATTTTTAGCTTGATTTTGACCTTTTTTTTGAATAGTTTTCATTTATTTATAGCTGTTATAAATAACCTATAAATGCCACGGATTGGAATTTGTTAAAATTTCTTCAGGGATACTATGTTTCCATTTTGTTAAAAATTGGAGATCTTTTTCTTTTTCTCGTAATTCATCCGGTAACATGATGGGAATTTCATCAATAATAGGATAAAAACGAGAACATTTTTTACAATATAATATTCCGTCAATTACAATAATAACTTTCTCATTCTGTTTAAGTTCATTTGCTTTGTTTCCTTCACCATTGTTGTTTTTTTTTACAATAGGATTGTTCTCATCATTATTTAAGGGATGGTAATTCTCTTTTACCTTGTCTTCTTTTTCTAATTCTTTCACATTTAACTCTATTAATTCCAAAGGATAGTTTTTATCTAAGGGACAAGCCAGGATGTCCAGCATATTTTTTTTCATTATATATCATCCTAAATTAAGATAAATAGGAGCACCAGTATTACTCGATAAAAGTGCAGCTTCTGCAATCTTTGTTACGTTTGTAGCTTCTTCAGGAGATACTTCTGGACGATCTCTTTTTCCTTCAATAACTTCTAGAAAATTTCTTAATTCCAGTGAAAGAGGTTCAACTAAATTCACTCTTCTAGGGGTAGTTGTAGATAGAGAGTCTTCTATAGTTATTTCCTGTTTTATAAAATCACCATTGATTATTGCATCAGTACAAACTGCGCTAAAGTTTCTAACCTTCTTTGGTGTAATCCAATTTGAAGAAATTACTGCTACCCTATCTTTTCCAAATCCTAGCATGATATTAGAAAAATCTTCAAAGGAGTGAAAAATCTTGCCTGCTCTTGCAAATACAACCTGTGGGTTAGTCCCAAAAAGGTATATTGCAGTATCTATATCATGAACTGCAGTATCATAAATAATTCCCACATCCTTGATATGTAACGGCATTCTATTTTCTCGATGAAATTCCATCATCAGTAACTCTCCATAAATTTTGTCAGATAGTATTCTTTTTACCTCTTGCACAGCTGGATTAAATCTTTCAATATATCCACATGTCAATGATATTTTGTTCTTTTTTGCGATTTGTATCATTTCTTCGCATTCCTTTGATAAGTATGATAAAGGTTTTTCAACAAATACGTTGATTCCCTTTTCCATTAACTTTTTGCTAACGGGATAGTGTGTCTTTGTTGGAGTACAAACTAGGCATGCATCTAAACTTTCGGAATTGATCATATCATCCATTGAACCATAATAATTGACATTATATCGGGTTGCTAAGTCTTTTGCTTTAGATTTATCCATATCGCATATTGATGTTAATACACCAAAATCATGAAGAACCCTTGAATGATTTTTTCCCCATCCGCCAACACCTATAATACCAATTTTTACAACATTACCATTCTTCGATCCAGTTTTATGTAGATTTGATTCGTGATCCATATCTTTTTCTTTTGGTAATTCTATTACGTTGCCGCCTCTTACCATTTTAGAAGGAGACAGAATATCTTCTTCTACCATACCTCAGTAGTCCATCCTTTGTATTTCCCATTGTTGTTACATGTAACTATTGCATTGTATGTATTTCTTATTTTATTAGTTATTTGACCTTCCTTTCCATTTCCAATATCTCTTCCATCAATACTAATAACACCAATGATCTCAGCAGCAGTACCAGTCAAAAAAATCTCTTCTGCAATATAAAGTTCTGAGCGTGATATTGGTCTTTGAATAATAGAGTAACCAAGATCTTCGGCAAGTTCAATTACTGTGTCTCTTGTAATTCCTTCTAAAATTGACGAAGCCATGTCGGGAGTAAATATGGTTTTATTCTTTATAACAAAAATATTTTCGCCAGGAGCCTCACTTACATTTCCATTTTTGTCAAGCATGATAGCTTCATCATAACCATTTCTTTTACATTCTTGTGTTGCCAAAATTGAATTGAGATAATTCCCTCCCGATTTAGCAATGGGAGGTGTAGAAGAGTCATGAATTCTTCTCCATGACGAAACGCCTACTCTAATTCCTTCTGTCTTAAAGTATCTTGCAAAAGGAAATACTAAAATTAATGTGTGAGTTGGAGATTCATAAGTTACATTTAGATCTATACCGTGAACTCCTACAAATGAAAGTGGTCTAATATAACACGATTCTCTCATGTTTACTTTTCTTAACAGCTGTACTGTACCATCTACCAATTCATCTAGAGTATGATTAATTTTAATAGAATATATTGACGCGGAGCGAAATAGTCTTTCCATGTGTTCTTTTAGTTTAAAAATATGTAAATTGTTGTTTGATTTATATGCTCTAATTCCTTCAAAGATCGAAGTTCCATAGTGTAATGCATGTGTATTTATCGGAATTAATGCTTTTTCCCATTCAATAAATTTGCCATCAAACCAGATGTAGTCTGCTCCCTTGTTCTTCATTTTAAGAAACGTATTTTTAAGAATTAATAAAACTTTTCTATAATACTTAATTAAAAAAACCCTTTTTTAGGAAATTTTACTCCAACTACCTTTAAAGTTTCATCTTTTTTATTTGCAAATTTTTCAACTACATTCCAATTATCTTCTATAATTTTAATTACAGGAATTGGAATTTTCTCTTTCCATTGTGAATTGTTAAAATCTCTTTTATTTAGAGCCTGTGCATAAATATCTTCTTTAACCTGAGTAGCAGAAATAGGTAGTCTTTTGGCTTTAATTGGATTAAATCTATAGATCGTTAGAGCATACCGTTCTATTCGATCACCGGTATATGATATAAATTTTTTTTCTCTAACTGACTTTAAAACATGTTTTCTAATTTTCCAGGAGTAGGGGGAAAAAACTGGCGGTAAATATTTGATAAATGGAGCAAAAAATGTATAATTAGGTGAAACAATAACATTTTCTTCATTTGGAAAAACAGATTCTATCATTAATTTTCTAATCTCATATGAAAATGGAAAGCTGCGTGTATTCATCTCTTTCCCATTTTTTAAAAATCGAACTGGAAAAACATATACAATATAATTTTTCAGCAGACTGAATATTATCTCTTGATGAGCTTTTGTAAAAGGATTAAGATGAGCTAAATAAAGTGCAGCAAGTTTTTCCATAAGCCAACTATTACTAAATCTTGATTTTGGTTTGATTAATGATATTAGTAGTAATTATTATAATAATGGTAATAAAGTAAGAATAACTACAAAAATTAATGTTAGTTTTCAAAAAATGACTAACTAACTAGCTTCTTTTGATTACTATTTCGATTGTAGAGACGTTTCTTGTTCTTCCATCTTCTGATTGTACAGTCTCTGAACCGATCTTTACATCACCTATAGTGTAGCCTGCATTCTCCATTCGTTTCAATATAATTTGCGAAACATCGACGGCTCTGCCAATACTTAATCCTCTTGCTTTAATGGTTACTGTGGGCTGATTTGCTAATTGAATTAAAGTTGATGTAACATATGCCATCAATGGTTTTTTTCCAATATATATTGCATCTCGTATTTGAGGAACATCGTTTTGTTGTGGTGGTGTAACTTGATTTTGTTGTTGTGCTTCTTCAGACATACTACTGTTACTTGATAAGGATAATTTAAATCTAAAAGGTCTTTATCAAATAAGAATCAATCAAGATTATAAAATGCTTATAAAAATAAGTAATCCTAAATTTAATTTCGATTATTTTTAGTTCCTCTCTTCGAAATTAATGGTATTTACAAACTAATATTATTTAGAAATGCTTAATAAGCTTAGAACGAGAAAATAGATATTTTCAAGCTATAAAAGTTCTATTTCAGAAATTTTTTTCGATTATGTCTTTACTACGGAAGATATCCAATGTAGATTACAATAATATTTATTATTCTTTTTATAAATTTTCACTATGACAGTAAAACGGATTTCCACTGGTATCTCCGGTCTTGATGCTCTAATGGAAGGAGGAATCCCACAAGGTTTTACTGTTCTAATTGCAGGTAACCCTGGTACTGGAAAAACAGTACTCACTTCTCATTTTCTTTATGATGGATTAACTAAAAACGAAAATGGAGTTTATGTATCCTTCTCTGAGGCTGATTATTCATTCTATAATAATGCAGATCGGTTTGGTATGAAGTTTAGAGAATTTCAAAAACAAAACAGGTTTTCTTTTCTAGATTTTTCCGCTGTGACACAAGACGGAATTAGAGATGCATTAGAAGAAGTTTTCGCTACAATCAAAGAAACTCATGCGAAAAGAATAGTGATTGATTCATTTTCTGCCATATTCCAAGCTTTTGAAAATCCAAATGACGCGAGAATTGCATTGCATGTTGTTTTAGGGAAAATGCTTAGAGCAGAAGGTGTAACAACTTTGGTGATAGGAGAAGTTCCAATAGGAACCATTAACATAGGTTCAGGAATTGAAGAATTCGTAGCAGATGGAATCATAAAATTGGAACATGGGATTAGTAATGCTAGCCCCTTTATAGTAAAAGTAATTAAGATGCGCACGACACTAATCGACAGAGAACCCCATATTTGTACCATAAAAAAGGATGGGATGGTAGTATTTCCCAAACAATCTATAGACTTGAAATTTAATAATTACACATCAAGAGTTTCAACAGGAATTCTAGGACTTGATGAAAGAATGGGGGGTGGATTGCTAGAAGGAACAATAAGCACTGTTATAGGTGCCTCTGGTGTAGGAAAAACAACATTTGCATTAGAATTTCTTATACATGGTGTTATGAATGGAGAACGTGGCTTGTATTGTACACTCGAAGAAACATATGAGGAATTAAAAAGGTCTGCAGGTGCGGCTAAATATAATCTAGACGATTTTAATGGAAAGGATCTTTTTATACTCTCGACTTTAATAGAGCATCAAAGTCCAGATGAATTACTCGACACATTAGAAAAACAAATTGTAACTATAAGACCGAAGCGTATAGTAATTGATAGTTTATCATCATTTGAACATGAGTACAAAGATGAAATATATCAGATAACTAAAAGAATTGTAAGTTTGTTAAGAAAATACCAGTTAACAGCACTTATAACAATTCAAACTACTCAACCACTGGAGATAAACCTAACTAACATGGGTATTTCATCACTTTTTCACAATATCATTCTTCTGAGATTTGTCGAAGGTCAATCTAAAATGAAAAGAAGTATGATTCTATTAAAAATGAGAGCATCATATCATGACAATTCCATATTAGAATTTGTTATTTCTGACATGGGAATGAAAATTATAGGTACTATGAATAATTATGAAAAGATTGTATCTGATACTCTCCAAGAAGGTTATAATGAATTCCCAAAAATCGAAGATGAAATCAGAGTACAGCAACAATATAAACGAAAAAAACGATTAGCGGAATTTGATAAAGATAAAACTGAAATTCCAAATAGAGAAACAATGGAAAGAAAAAAAAATAAAGAAAAAACAAAGACAAATTTAGGTAATGATGATGATAAAAATAAAGTCATGCATAAAGATCATGTCAAACAGAAATAATGTATTATTATAGTAAGAGAAGAATATTATGATACACAAAGTTAATAACAATAACGAGTCGAGAAAAACGGATACTTTTTTCGAAGAAGCCTATTCTAGTGCCGTAAAAGAAGGAATGCTAATTTTAGGCGATAATGTTTCTAAAATTGTACAAGATTATATAGAAGAGAAATATTCTTTTCTCATAGAACATACATCACAAGATCCTAAAGCACTCACCGAGGCTCTTTATTTTGCGATTAATGGAGGTAAAAGGATTATAGAACGTAGAATTATACGATTATTATCTAAAAAGTTAGATATCGACTACCATTCATCTGAATTGATTAACTTTGAAAAGCAGATAAAAGATATGCGCGAAAAAGTTTTGAAGACACATAAATAGATATTCAAAATTATTACATGCATGATCGGTTAATTAGTCATCATACTCTTCATATTGAAAGTGTTTAGTATCCTTTTAATATTTAATATTTCTTTCTTTGTATTTATTTACTACATAAAGGTTTTAGGCCATCATTTACAAACATAATTTTCCAAATGGATTGATATGAAGTCCGTATTGATTATACTTTCGGACTAGATAATGTGCCTTACCGGCAATTCACTTATATAAATAGTGAATAACAACTACAATACAATAGAATGTGAGCAATAAAATAGTGTAATCAATCCCAATTTTTTAATTGTAACTCTATATCAAAACATATAGATATACCTTTATGACTTTGCTATTGTAGTCCTTATAGAGATTTAAAAAATAAAATTATTTACAAAAGTAATGGTTTATAGCCTTAAATCCTGTTCTATGTATTTTACATATTTATCATATCAAATGCTCTTTTAATGGTTGTAAATACTCAAGGAAGAAATTGCCACAATATAATAAATTTAGATTGTAAAACAATTCTATTACATCTATTCTACATTATAACCAAGAGAGATTCACAAGTCATTTGAATTCCATATTATTTCATAACTTTTTCAAATATAGAACCTTACAAAAATTGGGATCCTAAAGAAAATGGAAATAAAATGAAAGAGCATAACACCAGATTTTTATTATAATTCTCTCATAAATAAAAAAATTAGTCTTTAATTTAAAAGTAATTTATTTAAAGCCTCCGGTAACAAACATTATGAATACATAAAACATACTAAATGCTCCAATTACAATAACAGAACCTTTTACCATGTCTCTCCAGCTATACATATCTGGTCCATTTCTAGTTACCTTTTTGGTTACCTTCATAATTATATATATTATACACTTCTATTTAAAATATATCTAAATTTTTAAAAATAATCAGTTAAGCTAATTTATTATAAGTTCTAACATATTAACTTGTAAAATTTACAAAAAGGTTTGTAGTATAAGTCTATTTTTTGCTAGAAAGAATTTACTATTTATAACTTCTCGTTTATTTGTATGTAAGAATTTCTATTCTATTTTTTTGTAGATATTAATTCCTACAATCCATGTTTTTTGATTATTCTTCATTATATTATCTTAAAGAAAATTTTAATTTTTTTAAGCTCGTCTCCTCTATACCATTATCTATCAAGAATTTTTACTATATAAAAAAAGAACATTATATTGTAAATTGGTATTGGTAGACTATTATTCTTCTTATAAAAACTATATACAATCCACAATAATAAAAAAAATATTTTAAATTTTCAAAAAATAAAAAATAATATCAAAGATCTTTAAATTGATGAGAAATAAATATCCAAGAGGAACAAATTATACTTTAGTAAAATTTACTAGCAATCTTAGATTTGAATTATTGATAATACAATCTTTTTAAAGCAATGTGTATCTATTAAAAATTTTCATGTAACTATTTTTTAGATACATACTATAATCATTAATTATTTTATAAACCTTCAAAGTTAATCCTTTACTAGATTTTAAAGACCAACACTTTAGACGCCAAATACATTTAAATTATTTAAAAGATCTCACTCGCTTTAGCGTCTCATTAAAAATTAAAAGGGTTTGACTACCAAGAAAACTCTTATAAATGTCTATTTATAATAAACCTTAGCTAATAATGATACGATATAATGGTTCAAAATTGTCTCTTATTGCAATAATTGCAGGATTAGTCCTTGCTGGATTTACATTATCATCTACTCAAGCATTTGCTGCTGAACCCTCAACCTCTGCAAATGAGGGACTAACAAAGCCATTGTTGGCAATAGCTGCAGCAATCGCAATAGCAGGAGGTCTAATAGGTACTGGCAATGCACAGCAAGGTATCGGTGCTGCAGGAATGGGAATAATAGCAGAGAAACCTGAAAAATTTGGACAGGTACTTTTCTTCTTTGTCATACCTGAAACTCTTTGGATCATCGGTTTTGTACTAGGCATTATCCTATTACTTGGTATATTATAGTGTAGTAGGAGTATGAATTAATTATGAACTTGGATACATTCATCCAAGAGATCGAGGAAAGAAAAACAAAGAAAATTAACCTGTTTGATATTACATTAGCCGAAAAAATAGCACGGATCCAACATAAAAAGGAAACTACGCTCAAAGAAATGCAACAACATTATTCAGACGAGGCTGAAGCAAAATCACAAAAGGAAGCTGCTAGAATAGTTGAGGCAGCGAGATTAAAGGCAAAAAAAATCCTCTTTGACGCAATTAATGCAAATATGGATTCTACAATTAATACAATAAGAGAGGAATTAAAAACCTATAGTAGAAAATCAGATTATAAAATGACCATAGAAAAAATGATTAAATATGCTAAGATGAAATTAGGTAGTCAGGATATCGTAATACACTGTCGTAATGATGATACTATGATTTTAAAGGAAATGAACATCACAACCGGTTCATCAATTCAAACTATTGGAGGAATTTTAGCCGAAAACAAGACGGGAACAATGGAGCTTGATTTAACTTTTGAAGAGTTGTTAAGAACCCATGAAGATAAAATTCAGAATTTTCTTCTAGAGAAATTGATGAATTAAGATGGCGACTTCATCCTATTCATCTTCCTTTGGCCGATTAAAATCCCTTTCCATAAATTTTATTTCTCCAGCTCTTCTTCAAAATTTAGTGCATGCTAAAGATGTTGCAGAAATGACACGTATCCTTGAGCCTACGTGGTATGGTCCAGAAATCGAAAGAGCTGCATCTCTTTATTCACCTCCTGAGCTTTTGGAAGTTGCTCTCAATAGACATATTGTCGAAATCAACAAAATTGCTCTTGAATCTACTCCCTTTAGCGGTAGAGAGGCAATCAGAGCTTATTTATTAAAATGGGATATTCATAATATTGAATTAATTCTATCATCAAAGATAATAGGTCGTGCTATCACTGAAACAGAACCTTTCCTCGTTTCAAGCCGAAATTTTCCAGCTGGGATTTCCGCAGGAAACATATCGCATGATGAAATGAAAATTATTTTATCACAGGCTGGAGTAGACGGTGTGGTAAATCATCTAGTAAAGTATCGATATGGACCCATATTGATGCAACATCTTGATACTTATCAAAAAACAGGCGATCTTGGACCGATGATGGCCGATCTTATAGCATATTATTACACTACGCTAATTGAGTCATTAAGGTTTTTTCAGGGTGATGAAGGAGTCATTAGGGATTTATTTAGAGTTCATATAGATAAAAGGAATATTTTAAATCTATTAAAGGGAAAAGATTCTGATTTAGATCGGGAATTAATTAATAAACACCTTATAAAAGGAGGAAATATTTCTAGAGACGAGTTATTTGATATATTGGGATCAAAGAGTATTGAAGAGTTTATTGGAAAAGTACAAAAACATTACAATTTAGCTGACCTCCTTAAAGAAACTTATCTTAAAACCCATAGTCTGATTGATTTTGAAGTAGCTTTTGATAAATTCATAAGTAAATCATATTTAAAAAGATTAAAAAATATTTCACTTTCTCTAGGATCCATCTTTCATTTCATTATTACTGCAGAATATGAATGGGATAACATAAAGAGAATTGCTTATGGAAAGCGTTATGATTTTTCATTAGAGCGTATAACCTCAATGTTGGTTTTGGAGACAGATTAGAATGCCTTCTAAAGAACAACTTACAGAATCAAAGGGTAGAATAGCCGTTATAGGAGAGCGTGAACTTGTAATTGGTTATCGACTTTTAGGAGTAGATGATACGTTCATAGTTAATGGAGGAGATGAATCCTTTAAAACAATGGAGAATCTTTTCTTTTCACATAAATATTCGATGATTATTGCAAGCCAATTCATTCGGGATTATCTCCCATCAATATTTAGGAAAAAAGTTGAAGCATCAATAGAACCACTAGTTTTGTTTATGCCTTTATTGAAGGGAGATATTCAGGAAGAATCGATATCCTCCTTAGCTAGACGTGTACTGGGAATAAATATTAAATATTAAAAAGGATGGTTTTGGAGTAAGATAGAATATGTCAACAGCCATTGTTTCTCGTATATCTGGTCCCGTTGTTGTAGCAACTGATATTGAACAAGCTCAAATGTATGATGTGGTACGTATCGGAGAATTAGGTCTGCTAGGAGAAATTATTCGTCTGGAGGGTAACAAAGCTACTATCCAGGTTTATGAGGACACCACAGGGCTTAGACCTGGGGAGAAGATAGTTAATACCAGAAGGCCGCTTTCCATACAACTGGGTCCTGGATTACTGAAATCCATTTATGATGGTATACAGCGTCCATTAGATATCTTAAGACAAGAGAGTGGTGACTTTATTAGTAGAGGAAAAATTATCCCTGCATTAGATCAGCACAAGAAATGGGAATTTGTTCCCATTAAGAAAAAGGGGGAAGATGTTTCACAAGGTGAAATAATAGGCGAAGTACAAGAAACTCCTTTGATTAGACACAAAATAGTGACTCCATATGGTATTCATGGTCAATTGTCTGAAATCACAGAAGGAAATTTTACAGTAAGTGAAAATGTTGCACAAATAAAAACAAATAGTGCTATTATTGATGTTGGGTTATCAAACTGGTGGATGGTAAGAAAACCTCGACCCGTACTGAGTAAACTTCCACCTGAATCTCCGTTGCTAACAGGGCAACGTGTTCTTGATACTTTTTTTCCTATTGCAAAAGGTGGTACTGCAGCTATCCCCGGCCCATTTGGAAGTGGTAAGACAGTAACACAACAACAGCTAGCAAAGTGGGCAGATAGTAACATAATTGTATACGTTGGATGTGGAGAAAGAGGAAATGAAATGACCGAAATTCTTACTACTTTTCCTGAATTAGAAGATCCCAAATCGAAACGCCCACTTATGGAACGAACAATACTTGTTGCCAATACTTCGAATATGCCAGTAGCAGCACGTGAAGCAAGTATCTATACAGGTATTACTATGGGTGAATATTATCGAGATATGGGATATGATGTAGCATTAATGGCAGATAGTACATCTAGATGGGCAGAAGCGTTAAGAGAAATTTCGGGGAGATTAGAAGAAATGCCAGGAGAAGAAGGATATCCAGCTTATCTCGGCAGCAGGTTGGCCGAATTTTATGAAAGAGGGGGGAAAGCAGTTGTAATTTCTCCTGAAGAAAGAGTTGGTTCCTTAACTTTAGTTGGCGCTGTATCTCCTCCAGGAGGGGATTTTTCTGAACCGGTTTCGCAAAATACCCTTAGGGTAACACGGGTCTTCTGGGCTCTTGACGCAAATTTGGCATCACGAAGACATTTTCCATCTATTAATTGGTTAACGAGTTATTCACTCTATGCAGATGATATGAATGATTGGTACAAGAATAATGTATCTTCTGATTGGATTAAAAGAAGGCAAGAAGCATTAGAAATCTTACAACGAGAGTCAGAATTGCAAGAGATTGTTCAATTAATAGGTTATGATGCATTACCAGAACCAGAAAAGGGGATTTTAGATACCGCTCGTTCGATTCGAGAGGACTTTTTGCAACAAAGTGCTTATGATGAGGTGGATACCTACTCTTCTATTAAAAAACAGTATGTGATGCTTTCAATTATCTTAGAGTTTGGAAAACTTGAAGCTGAAGCAATAAAGAAAGGCATTTTATCTTCAAAAGTTGGATCATTGGAAGTAAGAAAACAGATTTCGATGATAAAGTGGACTAAAGAAGGAGAGATAGACGAATTGATCAATCAGATCAAGATAAATATGAAACAACAATTTGACAAATTGCTAATGGAGATAGCGATTTAAAATGTCTAATGTTGCATTTAAAACATTATCAAAAATAGCTGGCCCCCTGATATTTGTAGAAGGAGTCAATGATGCCGCATATGGGGAAATTGTTGAGATCAAGCTGGCTAATGGAGACCGTCGTCAAGGCCAAGTACTAGATACGCGAAAGGGTTTAGCCATTGTTCAAGTCTTTGGTCCTACATATGGTCTAGGCACATCAGGAACCTCAACAAAATTTTCGGGTGAAACTGCCATGCTTTCTGTATCTGACGAGATGCTTGGAAGGACTTTTGATGGATTAGGAAAGCCCAGAGATACTGGACCAAAAATTATTTCAAAAGAAAAGTACGATTTAGTAGGTGCTGGAATTAATCCTTATTCTAGAGAAGAACCGTCTGAATTTATCCAGACAGGCATGTCTAATATAGATGGAATGAATACTCTAGTAAGAGGCCAAAAACTCCCAATATTTTCAGGGGCTGGCTTACCCCATAATCTACTTGCAACTCAAATAGCTAGACAAGCAAAAGTTCTGGGAACTTCTGAAAATTTTTCTGTTGTGTTTGCTGCAATGGGTATTACCAGTGAAGAAGCAAATTTTTTTATAAAACAATTTGAAGAAAGTGGCGCCCTTGGTAGAAGTGTTCTTTTTCTAAATTTATCATCCGATCCATCTATGGAACGTATACTTACCCCTAGACTAGCATTAACAACAGCTGAATTTCTCGCTTATGAACGAGAGATGCATGTTTTAGTAATATTGACTGACATGACCAATTATTGTGAAGCTTTAAGAGAAATTTCAGCAGCGCGTGAGGAGGTACCCGGAAGACGGGGATACCCAGGTTACATGTATACAGATTTAGCATCAATTTATGAGCGAGCCGGAAAGATAAAAGGAAGAAAAGGCTCTGTTACACAAATTCCTATACTTGCTATGCCTGCAGATGATATTACTCATCCTATTCCAGATCTTACAGGATACATTACAGAAGGTCAAATCGTACTGAGCAGGGAATTAAACAGACTGAATATCCAACCCCCTGTTGATGTCCTTACAAGTCTCTCTCGTCTAATGAATCAAGGCATTGGAAATGGTCGAACTAGGGAAGATCATAGAAACCTAGCTGATCAGCTCTATGCCACTTATGCTCAGGGTAAAGACGCAAGAGCATTATCGGCAATTGTAGGAGAGGAGGCTTTAAGTGAAACAGATAGAAAGTTTCTTAAAATAGCCAATAATTTTGAACGTAAATTCGTTAATCAAGGAATCGATGAAAATAGATCAATAGAACATACTCTAGATATAGGGTGGGAACTGTTAAGCAATCTGCCAGAATCAGAAATGAAGCGTATAAAGTCAGAATTTATAACAAAGTATAGAAAACGAGTTGATAAAGAAGCGGAAGGGGAGCGTGAATAGATAGAAAACATGGCATTAGCAACCAATATTCGACCAACTCGCCTTGAGTATATTCGTACAAAGCGTAGGATTGTTATTGCAAGAAAAGGTCTAAAGCTTTTAAAGCTAAAACGTCAAGCCTTAATTCTCGAATTTTTTAATACCAGCAAGACAGCTGCGGCTCTCAGAGGAACTTTACAATCTGAATTGTTGAAGGGGTACGAAACTATTAGAATGGCTGAAATGCTAGCTGGTTCCATGCGGTTAGAGAATGAAGCAATGAAAATGTCCCAAATGGTAAATTTGCAGGTAATGTCAAAGAGTATTATGGGAGTACATATTCCAAAGATCATAGGAGGTCAAAGAGAATTACTTGCAGAGCATATACTAGAGCTTCCTACCTCTATAAATGAGTCTATGAGAATTTTCCAGAAGATTCATAATACTGTATTAGAGATTGCAGAGAAAGAGACAACATTAAGAAAACTTCTATATGAGATTGAGAGAACAAAGCGTAAATCTAATGCAATAGAAAATATCTTTATTCCTAAATTGGTGTCTGCATTGAAATTTATTACATTTCGACTTGATGAAATGGAACGTGATACTTTCATAATGCTAAAAACCGTAAAGAGAAAGATGGGGGAAAGGGAACATGAAATTACGAAGGAGGCCGAAGTAGAGATTAATGTATAATAATAATAATAATAAAAGAGATTTTGTAAATGCGCAGCAAAAAAAATTTTATTTAATATCTAGAGCATTCAAGATTGGAAACATACTTGCTACAATAATTTCAATTTCATTTATAGGAAAATATTTTCTAGGATGATTTAATATATGTCTAATACGCAAGAAGAGTATCTCCATTCTCTGAAACGAATCAAAGAAGTTGAGGATAAAGTCCAGCTAGAAATTGAAACACATAGAAAATTAATTGAAGAAAAAATTAATAGTTTGCAGAAGGATCTGGAAAATTCAATTGCTGCATCTAAACTTCAGGGAGAAACATTGGTGGAAAAAAGTATTGAAGAGGGTCGTTTTAATGCTTCCAAAGAAGCTCACAAGATTATGGGAGAAGCAGAGAAAAAGTCACAAACTATATCCATCCAATTAGATCAACAGACAATAAAAAAAATAATAGAGATTTTTCTATCTGGAATGTAATGGAAGCGACATTAGGATGAGTACAATACTAAAACCGGCGGCAATGGCTAAAATAGCAGTTATTGGACTAAAAAAATACAGACCTCAAATTATATCTATTATACATGAAATGAATGTCATTCAGTTAGAACCTCTTTCAAAAGAAGCAGATTCATTTTTAATGAAGGAACAAGAAAGTGATTTACATAGACACATTTCCGATCAGTTATTGCGAATTAGAGGACTACTTAATTCTCTTCCTCCTTCACCAGTATCAGAAAAATCTAAATTTTCTTCAATTAGAGAACTTATTCAAACACTCAAGTCGATAGATATTGATAAAAATATTGCTTCACTAGAACGACAAAAAGAAGCAATCTTAACACAAATTAAAGAGACAGAGAACAATCTCAAGCTTCTAGAAGAATTTTCGTTCTTTCCAGAGGATCTAAAACTTTTGCATTTATCCTTTGCTCGCTCTTATTTTGGTCGTGTTAATTTAGAAAGGTTTCCCGAGTATAAAAAAACATTGGAATCAAATGAGGGACCTATTATCCTATATTCTCAGGCCCGAGATAAACTCATATATTTTGTGCTTGTTCTTCCTCCAAATTTTCCTTCCAATATTCTTGCTACAGCCGTCAGTTTATATGGTGTACACTTAGAAACAGTTCCAAAACTCGAAGGAAAACCAGGTGATATTATCCACCTTCAAAAAAACCTTCACGATGATCTAAATGCTAAATTAAAACTAATAAATAATCAATTGACTGAAATTTCAAAGTCAAATTATACCTTTCTGAAAGGCGCAGAAGAAGAGTTGGAAATAGAAAACCAAAAGCTCGAAGTAATTGAAGACCTAGGAGTTACCAATGATGCATTTGCACTAGAAGGATGGATACCACGATCAAAGATCGAAAATCTAAAAACAGGCTTTGAAAGATATAGCAAGGGAACCATCCTTTATGAATTAGAAACTAAAGACAATCCTCCTACACTTCTTGCAAATCCCAAAAGATTCAAAGTTTTTGAATCTTTTGTAAGATTCTACTCTTTACCCTCTGGTAACGAGTTTGACCCTACATTGATTTTTGGTTTAATTTTTCCTATATTTTACGGTTTAATGATAGGTGATGTGGGATATGGCTTAGTGATACTCTTGGTTTCTTTATGGGTAATCCGAAGAGTGCAGGATAGAAAACGTAACTTGACTATTATGCCAAAATTTTTACGTAATTTCGCTAAAACAATTTTACGTCCTTCTCAGATGGTAAAGTTAGCTAAAGCTATGATTCCCGGATGTATTATTGCTATTATATTGGGATTTTGCTTTGACCTATATTTCGGATTCCAGCTAAATGCATATCTCTTTTCCTATTTGAATAATTTTGGGTTAAACTTGCCAGCTGATGGTGCATTATTGGATCCTATTAGTACATTTGGTCTACGTAAACTTTTGCTATTTAGTGGATACGTTGGATTGGGTATGGTTTCATTTGGCCTAATACTTGGAATACTCAACAGTATGCGGGAGCGTCAGATTAAACATATAATTAGCAAAGTTGGCTGGTTATTGTTTGGCTGGGGAATTGCGCTGGTGGGTTTAGCAATGATAAATCATGTAAATATAAACCCATTGCAGAATATTCAAGGAGTTGGTTATTTTGCATTACTCTTTGGAGGTGTAGGAATGATGCTTTATGGTGAGGGTGTAAGAGCACTTATGGAATTGCCTTCAATAATTAGTCACATACTTTCTTATACTAGGATTGTAGGAATATTGCTTGCATCAGTTATACTTGCACATGTTATTGATTTTATCTTCCTAAAATCTTTAGATAATTCAATAGCTTTCAGTATATTAGGAATTATGATCTTTTTGATAGGTCACACTTTTAATATTATCATTGGAGTTTTTGAACCTGGAATACAGGGAGCAAGGCTGATTTATGTTGAATTTTTTTCCAAATTTTATCATGGAGCTGGTAGAGCCTTCAAACCGTTTGGAAGCAAAAGGAGGTTCACAATCAATGAGTATAATATTAAGAAATAAAAAGCCTGTTTGTAAGATTTTTTAGATTATGCGATCAGTATTTAGCTGATTTGTTATGTGCAAATGGTTTGTGATGTGAAATACCGGTATTATTAAAAACTGTCTTAGAGAATCTCATTGTTGCACAAATGCTATGTTTCACTTATTTGTGTTATTTTTGTTATTTTTGGATTTGTTTCAAACCTACATGATTCTCATGGTATGATACAATAGTCAAGAATAAATTATCTTTAATTGAATGGATATTATTATAATTAATAGTAAATCATGCCATTTTTGTAAATCATTCTCTCTTTTTATGAAAATGAAAGTAATCAAAAATACCGTAACGATTTCATACATTGTTACATTAACTATAACTTTTGAAAATTTAATGCAATAGTATTAACGATAGGCAAGAATCTGAATGCTTTAAAGGGAATATATTAACGCAATTACTTTTGATTGGAGGTTAGAATCGAGTATTAAATAATACTATACATTATGTTTTGAACTCTATAAGGATATATTTTTTATTGTTAAAATATACTTGAACTTTGAATGGGGTTGGCCGGATTTGAACCGACGATCCCCAGCGCCCGAGGCTGGTATCCTACCAAACTAGACCACAACCCATTTTATGCTTTTTTTTTATT
>Ga0193741_1000137_pt1 | contig 19044 bp, 25 predicted proteins | sample L2s2metaG_FD_143059 | JGI IMG/M metagenome (GOLD analysis project Ga0193741, IMG submission 143059) | Soil microbial communities from a riparian zone of the East river system, Colorado, United States - L2s2 | ecosystem: Environmental > Terrestrial > Soil > Riparian zone | place: USA: East River...
GATCTGGATCAACCAGCTCTCGTTTGCTTACTCCGTGCGGCTGACGACGGCCGCGACCGTGGCGCTCATGTTCGGGACGTTCCCGATCTTCGTCGCCCTCATCGCGCAGGCGTTCGGGCTCGAGCGTTTGCACACGCGGCACTGGATCGCGACCGTCACGTCGTTCTCGGGCGTCGCGCTCGTGGCCGCGGGCGCGTCGAGCGGGATCTCGGGCGACCTCGGCGGCGTCCTCCTCGGTCTCGTCGCCTCGGTCACCTGGGCGGCGTACTCGGTTGCGATGGGCCCGCTCATGCGGCGCTACTCGCCGTACCGGATCAGCGCCGTCATGATCCTCATCGGCTCCGTCCCGCTCGTCCTCTCGTCGATCACCCAGCTCGCCGAGCAGGACTGGGCGGCGCTCAGCGGGTTGGCGTGGGCGGCGTTCCTCTACAGCCTGTTCTTCTCGCTCGTCTTCACGAACATCATGTGGTTCACGGCGATCGACCGGGTCGGTGCCTCGCGGGCGTCCCTCTACGTGAACCTGCAGCCGTTCCTGGGCGCGTTCTTCGCGCTGGTCGTACTCTCGGAGGAGATGAGCGGGCTCCAGTTCGCCGGCGGCTTCGTGATCGCCGCCGGGATCCTCCTGGCGAGGCAGGCCCGGACACCCGCGCCCTCGCCCGACTAGCATGCATGGCGTGAACCAGGACTTCATGCCCCTCGAGGGCTGGGATCACATCGAGCTGTGGGTCGGGAACGCCAAGCAGTGCGCCTACTACTACGAGCACGCGTTCGGCTTCCAGCCTGTCGCCTACTCGGGCCCTGAGACCGGGGTCCGCGACCGCGCCTCGTACGTGCTCGAGCAGGGCGCGATCCGCCTCGTGGTCACGAGCGCGCTGCGTCCCGACCACGAGATCGCGCGGCACGCGCACACCCACGGCGACGGGGTGAAGGACGTCGCCTTCCAGGTGAAGGACGCCGGCGCGGCCTTCCGCCAGGCCGTGGAGGGCGGGGCGACGGGGATCGCCGAGCCGAGCTGGGTCGAGGACGAGCATGGACGGGTCGAGCTCGCGTCCATCGCCACCTACGGGGAGACCCTCCACTCGTTCGTCAACCGCGAGGAGTACGAGGGCGCCTATCTGCCGGGGTATCAGCCCCTCGACGGTGGGAATGGGAAGCCGCAGCTCGGCGTCGGCCTCGAGCTCGTGGACCACGTCGTCGGGAATGTCGAGCTCGGGCGGATGGAGCACTGGGTCGAGTTCTACGAGCGCAGCCTCGGGTTTGCCCAGCTCGTCCACTTCACAGACGAGGCCATCTCGACCGAGTACTCGGCGCTCATGAGCAAGGTCATGACCGGCGGCGGGGGGCGCTTCAAGCTTCCGATCAACGAGCCGGCCGAGGGGAAGCGCAAGAGCCAGATCGAGGAGTACCTGGAGTTCTACGGCGGCCCGGGAGTGCAGCACATCGCCATGGCCACGAGCGACATCGTCAAGACGGTGGACGCTCTACGCGAGCGCGGCGTCCGTTTCCTCCAGACTCCGGCGTCCTACTACGACGACGTCGAGCAGCGTGTCGGCGAGATCGGCGAGGACTGGTCCGACCTGAGCCGCCTGCGCATCCTGGCCGACCGCGACGACGAGGGCTACCTCCTGCAGATCTTCACGAACACCGTTCAGGATCGCCCGACCCTCTTCTTCGAGGTGATCGAGCGGCACGGCGCCGTCGGCTTCGGAGAGGGCAATTTCAAGGCCCTTTTCGAGGCGATCGAGCGCGAGCAGGCGCTGCGGGGCAACCTCTAGGAGGTCTGTCTACACTGCGGCGAAGCACGAGCGAGGTCAGGTTTGGCGTCCCTGCGCCTTCCAGCCCGTTCGATGGTACGCGGGAAGGGAGGTGTATCCATGGCAACAGGCACTGTGAAGTGGTTCAACGACGCGAAGGGCTACGGCTTCATCGCGCCTGACGAGGGGTCGAAGGACCTCTTCGTCCACTTCTCCAACATTGCCGGCGACGGCTTCAAGACGCTCGTCGAGGGCGCACGGGTCGAGTATGAGGCCCGTGAAGGGAGCAAGGGCCCCGAGGCCGCCAACGTCATCCCGGTCGAGGGCTGATCGTTGCGCCTGTGCACGTTCGAGGCGCGCGGTCGCCGTGCACCTGGGCGGGTCGAGGGGGATCGGGTCGTCGAGTTCGGCGCCCCCTCGCTCGCATCCTGGCTCGAGTCGGGAGGGGACGAGGTCGGCGACCATCCGCTGGATGCCGTGCGGCTCGTCGCGCCGATTCCGCACCCTCCGTCGGTCCGCGACTTCTACGCATTCGAGCGGCACGTCGCGAGCGCCCGCGCGCAACGCGGGCTGGAGATGGCGCCCGAGTGGTACCGGATCCCGGTCTTCTACTTCTCCAACCCGGCCGCCGTCTACGGGCCGGAGGACGAGATCGTGTTTCCGCCCGAGAGCTCGGCCTGGGACTAAGAGCTCGAGGTGGCCGCGGTGATCGGGTCGGAAGGGCGGATCGCCGGCTTCACCGTGCTCAACGACTGGTCGGCGCGCGACCTGCAGAAGATGGAGATGGCGGTGGGCCTCGGCCCCGCGAAGGGCAAGGATTTCGCTACGAGTCTCGGCCCCGTCGTCGTCACGCCTGACGAGCTCGGCGACCTCGGGCTCGAGATGGTCGCCCGCGTCAACGGCGAGGAGCGCTCGCGCGGCAACCTCGGCGACCTGCACTGGCCCTGGGAGGAGCTCGTCGCCCACGCGGCCCGCAACACGCGGCTCGTGCCCGGCGACGTCCTCGGCTCGGGGACGGTGGGGACGGGCTGCATCCTCGAGCACGGCGACGGCCGCTGGCTCCAAGCGGGCGACGAGGTCGAGCTCGAGATCGAGGGGATCGGCGTCCTGCGGAACCGCGTCGCGGCGGGCAGGCCATCGTGACGGTCCCGGCACGATCCCGCGCGCCACGCGCGCGATTTCCCGGCGATAGGCTGAAAATCGGGGGGCCCGCGAGGTCGTCCGACTAGGGCGTGTCCGTTGCGGCCCGCCGCCGCTCGGCCTCGACCGCGCGGTCGTAGCTCATGCGGAAGAGCCCGAGGACGTTTGCGACGTCCTCCGGCCCGGCGATGCTCACGCTCACCCAGCCAGAGTCGGGCAGGACGTGGTGCGGGCGCGCGCGTCCGGACTCGACCAGCTCGTCGCGCACGCGGCGCGGGAAGGGGAGGTCGGCGAGCCGGTCGCCGTGTAGATGGCCGAGCTCGCGGCGCCCGAGGAGGAACTCCACCCCGCCGAAACGGTGCGGCTCAGCGGTCACGCCGCCCCAGGAAAGAAGCTCGTCCCGGATGGTCTCGGCTACGGACATCTACCGAAGAAGAACGCTGGATATGCTGCTGGCATGCCCATGTATCAGCAGCTTGGACGTCTTCCCCGCAAGCGCCACATCCAGTTCCGGGAGAACGGCACGCTCCTGACCGAGGAGGTCATGGGGCTGGAGGGGTTCTCCGGAAACGAGTCGATCCTCTACCACCTCCAGTCGCCCTGCCGGGTGAAGGAGGTCGGCGACTTCGAGCCCATCGAGCGCGAGGAATGGGTGCCCGACGGGCACGCCCATCGACACTTCCGTACGTACGACGTACCCGCCGGCGGCGACCCGATCTCCGGCCGTCAGCTCCTCATGTGGAACGACGACGTCGAGATCGAGCTCGCGCGGCCGACCGAGGCAATGGACTTCTTCTACCGCAACGGCGAGGGCGACGAGGTCGTCTTCGTCCACGAGGGCACCGGCACGCTCGAGACGATCTTCGGCGACCTCCCGTACAAGGAGGGCGACTACATTGTCATCCCGCGCGGGACGACCTACCGCTTCGCACCCGAGGGCGAGCAGCGCCACCTCGTCTTCGTCTCGCCCGGCCTGATCGAGATCCCGCGCCGCTACCGGAACGAGTACGGCCAGCTCCTCGAGCACGCGCCGTTCTACCACCGCGACATGCACGCACCGACGGAGCTGAAGACGCACTCTGACCGCGGCGAGCACGTCGTCAGGCTGCGGATCAAGGACGGCTACCAGACCTACGTCCTCGACTACCACCCGTTCGACGTCGTCGGCTGGGACGGCTATGTCTATCCGTGGACGTTCTCCATCCACGACTTCGAGCCGATCACCGGCCGCATCCACATGCCGCCGCCGTCGCACCAGACGTTCCAGGGGCGCAACTTCGTCATCTGCTCGTTCTGTCCCCGCAAGCTGGACTTCGACCCGCAGGCGGTCCCGATCCCTTACCACCACTCGAACCTCAACAGCGAGGAGATGATCTATTACGTCGACGGGAACTTCTCCTCCCGGAAGGGCATCGAGATCGGCTCGGTGACACTGCACCCGTCCGGCATCCCGCACGGCCCGCACCCCGGCCTTGCCGAGAAGTCGCTCGGGATGACCGAGACCCACGAGCTGGCGGTCATGTGCGACACCTTCCACCCGCTGCGCCTGACCGAGCTCGCGCGCGGGCTGGACGAGCCGAGCTACGCGTACTCCTGGCTCGAGGACCCGCAGGGCGGGACCGTGGCCGACGAGGATCCCGCGGGGGTCACGAGCCACTTTTGAGCGACCGCACGATCGTCGTCGACTTCGACGGCACCGTCACCAAGACCGACCTCCTCGACACGATCGCGAGCCGGTTCGGCGATCCCGAGGTCTACCAGGAGGTCGAGGACGGCCTCGACGAGGGCCGGATGAGCCTCCGCGAGGTGATCACGCGCGAGTTCAGACCCGTGCGGAAGCCAATCGACGAGGTCGTTCGCTGGGAGCTCGAGAACGTCGAGATGCGCCCGGGCTTCGGCGAGCTCGTCGGTCTCGCGCGCGAACGTGAGTGGCGCCTCGTCATCGTCTCGAGCGGCTTCCACGAGCTGATCGAGCCGATCCTCGAGCGGGAGGGTCTCGATGTAGAGCTGCACGCCAACCGCGTCGATCCCGACCCAGAGGGCTGGATCGTCGACTGGCGCTACGACGAAACCTGCGAGAACTGCGGCGAGTCGTGCAAGCGCTCCATCGTGCGGCAGTTCGGCGGCGAGGGGGAGATCGTCTACATCGGCGACGGCTACTCGGACCGCTGTGCGGCCGAGTCGTCCGACAAGGTCTTCGCCACGCGCGGGCTCGCCGGCTACCTCACCGAGCGCGGCATCGACTTCGAGCCCTTCGAGGACTTCCACACTGTCGCTCGCAGTCTCGCTTCCTGAGCCGTTCGACTTCGGTCTGTCGACCGAGAGGTACCGGGCGTTCGGGCTCGACCTCGCCAACCTGTACCGGGACGACGCGCTCTACCGGGTCTTCGCGGGCCGGGAGGTCCGGATCGAGCCGACGCCCGGAGGAGTCAGCATTGAGCCCGGCGAGCCGTCGGTCGTCGACGACGTGCGCCGGTATCTCGGCGCCCCCTTCGACCTCGATGCCTTTGCCGCCTTCGCGGCCACCGAGCCCGTCCTCGCGCGGCTCGTCCCGACGCTCCGCGGCTTCCGCCCGCCGCTCGTGCCCGACCCGTTCGAGACCCTCGTCACCTCGATCAGCGCTCAGCAGATCTCACTCCAGGCGGCATTCAGCATCCGCAACCGCCTGATCGAAGCCTTCGGCGTGAAGCACGAGGTCGCGCACGCCTTCCCGACCCGCGAGCGGATGGCGCAGGCCGGCCCGGACGAGATCGTCGCCGTCGGGTTCTCGCGGCGGAAGGCGGAATACATCGTCGGCCTGGCGCAGGCCGACCTCGACCTGGACTCCCTCGCGCTGCTTTCGGACGACGAGGTGAAAGCCGCGCTCGTCGCGCTCCCTGGGATCGGCGAGTGGACGGCCGAGTGGTTCCTCGCGCGCCACCTCGGGCGCCCGGAGGCCTGGCCTGCGGGCGACCTCGGGCTCCGCAAGGCCGTGCTCCACTTCTACGGCGAGGAGGACACCCGGGCGGCGAGTGCGCGTTTTTCGCGCTTTGCCAACCTGGCGGCGCACTACCTTCTCCTCGGCCTTAGAGTCCCCGGCTGATGGCGTACGAGGCGCACGTCGAGGGCGCTCCCAGCGAGGACGTCCTCCTCCGTCTGATCCAGGAGGCGAAGGAGGCCGGCGCCGACCGGATCGAGATCGAGACCACCCACGAGGACGGTGATGCCTGGATCCGGGCCGGCTTCATGGAGACCGCCAGGGTGCTCGAGGCGCCGATCTCTGCCCTCGAGGCCCATGTCGGGGCCCGGAAGGAGCCGTCCTTCGGCTCCATCCACGTCCAGACCGACGATGTCGACGCGGTCGTCCGCGCCGTCCGCCAGTTCGTGCCGCGGCTGCCCGGCGGCTCGAAGGGCAGCGTGGTGCTGGCTCCTCGCGATGGTTGGACTTCCACCTACGACGAGCTCACCGACCGCGAGCCCGAGATGCTGCGCCGGCTCGCGCGCGAGCTCTCCGACCGCATGGGCGCGTTCGTCATCGTCATGGGGGTGGAGGAGGGGCGCGTCGTCCGCTACGTCGCGCTCGAGCGCGGGCGCGTGGTCGACGAGTACCTCTCCGTGCCGGAGTACTACGGGCTGCTGCCGCCCGGCGAGGTCATCGCCCTCGGCGCGAACCCGCGGCTCATGGCCCGGCTCACCGGAGCAGATGCCGACGCGGTCAGGGCGACGGCGCGCACGGCGGCGGCGCCGGAGGCGCTCCCGACGGCCGCGGAGCACATCGCCGAGCTCGCGCGGTTGTTCGGCATCCCGCAGGCGAGCCTCGACTATCCGGGCGCGTCGGCCGAGCAGGACGCCATCGCGGTCGAGCGCTAGAACCCGGCCGCGTAGCCGTCCTTGCGGCTGTCCGAGCCGCCGCGGAGGACATCGCCCGCGACCATGATCGCCTGGCCGCCGCCGAAGACGGTCGAGTCGGGCTCGGCCCTGACGCGCAGCCCGAGCGCTTCGATCTCGGGCGCGCTCTCCCAGAGCTCGCCCTCGAGGAGCACGAGATCGCCGTCGAGTCGGAAACGGGGCCTGTCGAGCACCCATTGTGGATCGAGGCTGTCTGCGAGCCAGGGGACGACCTGGACGTGGGCTTGCGCCTGGAGGAAGCCGCCCATGACGCCGAACGGCGCGAGCACCTTCCCGCCGCGCAGGAGCATCCCGGGGATGATCGTGTGGAACGGTCGCCTGCCGGGCTCGACGTGGCCCGAAACCACGAAGCAGGCGCCCCGGTTCTGGAGAACGATGCCTGTTCCCGGCGCGACGATCCCCGAGCCGAAGCTGTCATAGAGGCTTTGGATCAGAGAGACGGCCATACGGTCGCCGTCGACAGCGCACAAGTAGACGGTGCCGCCATGCGGCTCGGTGACGTCGAGCGACCCCTCCTGCCGACGCCGTGCGAGGAAATCCGGCGCCAGGAGCCCCGAGACGTCGGCACCGTCCCGAACGTACGCGAACGCATCCTCGAGTGCGAGGCGTATGCACTCGACCTGCTTGGCCACGCCAGGATGATCCTCACCCAGCAGCCCCAGGCCCTCCAGGGCGGCGACTCCCTGCGTCGGAGGCGGGAGCTCGCAGACGGTCAGGCCCCGGTAGTCGAGCCGGAGCGGCTCCACCCAGCGCGGCCGGTAGGCGGCGAGATCCTCGGGCTCGAGCCATGTGCACGACGCGATCGCGTCCGCGATCTCCCCCCGGTAGATCGCGTCCGGCCCTTCGTCGGCGATCCGGCGCAGGGTTGCAGCGAGCTCCGGGAAGCGCATGCGTTTTCCCGTGTCCGGCCTTGGTCCGACTGCGAGGGCGGCATGGGCTCTGGACCACGCCCGCGCTGTCTCCACGGCGACCGCAAACCCCTCCTCCGCCGCGGTCGCTGCGTCCTCGAGCGCGGCATCGAGGCCCAGGCGGCCAAAGCGCTCGGCGAGCGCCGCCCAGCCGGCGACGGCTCCCGGAACCGTCACAGAAGTGGGGCCGGCGTCCTCAACCGGGCTGTCGGGATCCGCTCGCAGCGGCGCCGGCCCAGCGGCGTCGAGGCCGTGTAGCTCCTTGCCGTCCCAGACCTGGGCGAACAGATCGCCGCCGACGCCGGTCGACATCGGCTCGGTGACGCAGAGAACCGCGGCCGCGGCGAGCGCGGCATCGACCGCGTTGCCGCCCCGCTCGAGGGCTCGCAGGCCGGCCCGCGTCGCGAGCGGTTGGCTCGTGGCCACCATCGCCTCCGCGGCCACTGCGGGTGGACGGAACAGGTGCGGCCGCGGATTCATCTAGGCCGGTAGCATCGCACGGCCCGTGAGTCGTCCGACCGCCCTTCTCCTGCACGCGTTCCCGCTGGACTCGCGCATGTGGGACGACCTCGCGTCCTCCCTGGACGAAGCCGGCTATCCGGTAGTCGCTCCCGACCTTCCCGGCCGCGAGCCCGAGCTCGGCTTCGACGTTTGGGCGCGACGCGTGCTCGACCTGGTCGACGGTCCGTTCGTCCCGGTCGGCAGCTCTATGGGCGGCTATCTCGCGTTTGAGCTCTGGCGGCAGGCGCCGGAGATGATCACCGCGCTGGTGCTCGCCGACACGCGTGCGACGCCCGACTCACCCGAGCAGCGCGTCGCGCGCGACGACTCGATCCGCGTGCTCGGCGAGGATGGTCACCAGGCCTTCTGGGACGACCTGGCTCCGAAGCTCTTCGCCCAGGGCGTCGACCTCGGCGTTATGGAGCGGGCGCGGACGATCGCCTTCGAGCAGCCGCTGACGGGACTGGTCGCGACGCAGGAGACGATCCGCGATCGCTCCGACTCGCGCTCGACCCTGGCCTCGATCGACGTGCCCGTGCTCGTTCTCGTCGGCGAGGAGGACAGGCTCACGCCGCCGGCGGACTCCGAGGCGATGGTCGCAGCTCTCCCCGATGCGCGTTTTTCGCGCATTGCCCGCGCGGGACACCTCGCGCCGCTCGAGCAGCCGGACGCAGTGGCTGCCGCGGTGCTTGAGTTCCTCCGGGAGACGGCGCCGTGACCGGCGACGAGCTGGCGGCTCTGCTCGAGAAGGACGAGGTCGCACTCCTCGACGTCCGCTCGCACGAGGAGTACTCGGGCGAGGCGGGCTACCCGTGCGACCCGTATCAGGGTCACATCCCCGGCGCGGTTCACCTGGACCTGAACGAGATCTACGCGGCCGGAGACAGGCTCACGGAAGTGCTCGCGTCACGCGGCATCCCGGAGGGTCGGCGCGTCGTCGCCTACTGCCACTCGGGCCAGCGGTCGGAGATCGCCGCCGTGCTTCTGCGTACGGCGGGCGTCGACGCGGTCAACTACGCGGGCTCGTGGCACGAGTGGTCACGTCGGGGCGCGTAGCCTCGGCGACCGCCAGGAACCGCCCGCACAGCTCGCGCCCGAGCTCGTTCCAGGCCGCGATGCGCTGCTCACTCTCGGCGCGGAGCGTGTCGATGTCGATCGGGCCGTCCTCCTTCGGGTCGGCCGTGCGTAGCCATTCGTCGAGGTCCTCGGGCGTCACCTCGGGGTGGAACTGGATCCCCCAGGCCCGACGGACCCTGAACCCCTGAAGGCAGCGGTCGTTGCGCGCCAGCGCGAATCCGCCCTCCGGGAGCTCGAAGTGGTAGCTGTGCCACTGGAACGCGGTGAACCGCTCCGGCAGGCCCGCGAAGACGGGGTCGTCGGCGGCTTCCGGCGTCAGATCGACGTCGAACCAGCCGATCTCGGGGCTGGGCATCCGCCGTACCGGCGCGCCGAGCGCCTTGGCCACGAGCTGTCCGCCCAGGCACACCCCGAACGTCGGCACGCCGTCCGCGAGAAAGCGCTGGAGAAGCGCGTTCTCCTCCAGGAGCCAACCGTGGCGCTCCTCCTGGTCGACGTGCATCGCGCCGCCGAAGACGAGCACCGCGTCGTAACTCTCGAGCGGCGCCGGCGGCTTGGGGTCGGTCGAGATCAGCCACTCGTCCAGCTCGTGCCCGCGCTCGCGGGCCGCGTCGCCGAACACGCCGCTCGCCGCGTCGGGCTGGTGCGTGATGGAGAGGACGCGCACCGGCTCAGCCTATGCGGTGGCGCACCCACACGTTCGGCTCCCAGTACTCGCACCGGTCTGCCTCGCGGTCGACCTCGAGCGGGGCGAGCGCGTGCGGGAACACGTAGGTTCCGCTCTCGGGCAGCGGCAGCTCGGTCCACTCCTCCCACTCGGCGACCGTCCCCGTGATGTGCATCGAGCGCGGCACGGGCTTGAGGATCTCGGCGCCGAGGCGGACGTGCAGCCGGATCCAGGGGTCGGACGGGAGACCGTCCTCCCGCGTCCAGGCCGCGTAACGCTCGATGGGCGTGAGCGGGTAGCGCTCTTTCCACGTCGGGCGAAGCGGCGCGATCAGGCTGCCGAAGCCGCGCCTGGCGGCGATGTCGCGCATGCCGCCGATCATCGTCCGCGCCCGCCCGCCTCCCTGGTGGCGGGGCGGGATCTCGATCGCGAGCGCGGAGAGCGTGTTCGGCTCGCCGCCCTCGTCGAAGAGGCGGACGGCGCCCGCCATCACGTCGTCGATCCCGCCGAGCAGTCCGTCCAGTGTCCCGTCCCAGCGGCACGGGATCGTGTGCCCGTGGGCAAGCGCGACGTCGGCCTCCTCGTCGTAGAGGACGAGCTGTGTGTCGGCGAAGTCCTGGTCGAGCCGCGACCAGTGCCGGCCGAGGACGTCACCCTGCTCGTTGTACCTGGGCCACACGCCGACGATCTGCTCGTAAGCGCGCTCCCACAGGTCGGGTCGCTCCGCCGCGGTGAGGAGCTGCGCGCTCACGCGCCGGCCGCGCGGCGCAGCGCGGCCTGGAGCTCTCCTGCGGCGGGTCCCGGGGCTCCGGCGCCGATCGGGGCTCCGTCGAGCTCGATCACCGGCATGACCTCGCGGACGGACGAGGACGTGAAGGCCTCCTCCGCCGCGGCGAGCTGGTCGACCGGATAGGCGCCCTCGCGTACCTCATAGCCCAGGTCGGCAGCCTGCTCGAGGAGGGTCGAGCGCGTGACGCCGGCGAGGATCCCGAGGTCGAGGGCGGGCGTGAAGAGTTCGCGTCCGCGCCGCCACCAGACGTTCGTGACGGGCCCCTCGAGCACGATGCGCCCGGCGGCGAGGAAGACCGCGTCGTCGGCTCCTCGCCGGCGCGCCTCCGCTTCGGCCGCCATGTTGACGGCATAGCTCGTCGACTTCACGCCGCCGAGCAGCCAGGGGGCTTCCGCACGGAGGCCGGGATCGAGGCCGAGCGGCACCGTGATCATGCGCATGCCCGTCGTGCGGCGCTCCTCGAGCACGGCCGGGATGGTCGAGACCATCGCGAGCGCAGTCGGGCGCCCCTCGCCCTCTCGGCCGGGGGTGAGGTAGAGGCGGAGGACGACGTCGCCCTGGCCGGCGGCACCAATCGCCTCACCGGCGAGCTCGCGGAACGTGTCGATGCCGACCTGCGGCAGGTCGAGCCGCTCCGACGACGCCGCGAGCCGCGCGAGGTGGTCGTCGAGCCTGAAGGGCTGGCCGTTGTAGACACGGATCGTCTCGAAAGCCCCACGGCCGCGGAGGAATGCCTCGTCGTCGGCGTGCAGCACCGGCTCGTGAGGGTCGACGAGCCCGCGCCCGCCGACCGCCAGCGCGAGAACGGTCACGTCGAGACGGTCTCCGGGACGGGGCTCCCCACGGCGGCCAGGAGCGGCCGCGCCTTGACCCAGGACTCCTCGATCTCGGCCCGGGGGTCGGAGTCCCAGACGATGCCGCCGCCGACCCACAGGTGGATCCGCCCGTCCGTGACCGCGAAGGTGCGGATCGTGAGCGCGAGCTCGAGATCGCCGTTGGGGTGAATGCGGCCGAGCGCGCCCATCGACGCGCCGCGGCCGACGGGCTCGAGCGCGGCGATGTGGTCGATAGCCGAGATCTTGGGGGCTCCGGTCACTGATCCGCCTGGGAAGACGGCCCCGAGAAGCTCGGCGAGGCCGACCTCCTCACGCAGTCGCCCCTCGACGGTCGTGACCATGTGCGTCACGCCTGCGAGCTCGTGCTCGACCATCAGGTCGGGCCAGCGCACCGAGCCCGGCTCGCAAACGCGCGAAAGGTCGTTGCGCTCGAGGTCGACAATCATCACGTGCTCGGCCGCGTCCTTCTCGGACTCGCGCAGCTCGCCGCGCACGCCGGCCGGGCGCGTGCCCTTGATCGGCTTCGTCCAGACCCGGTCGCCGCGGCGCGCGAGGAAGAGCTCGGGCGAGGCGGAGACGATCGCCCAGCCGTCGCCGATGAGTGGGCTCGGGTGGAGCGGCCGCAGCGCGGCGAACGTGGGCGCGAGCCCGGCGGGATCTCCCTCGAAGGGCGCTTGCAGGTGCTGGACGAGGTTGACCTGGTAAACATCGCCGCGCGCGATCGCCGCCTGGACGCTCTCGATGGCACCCGCGTAGCCCTCGTCGTCCCAGGAGCGTTGCCATTCGCCGATCGCGAACCGGCCGGCGGGCGGCGGCTGCTCGTCGCGCCGGCGGATGCTCGCCGTGGCGAGCGGAAGCCGGCACGGTTCTGGCGGTGACGGCCAGGGCGCTCGGCGGAGTGAGCGCGAAATCCCGTAGCCCAGGAAGACATCGGCGACGAGATCCTCGCGCGCGCCGAAGAACTCGGCCTCGGCAAGGTGGCCCTCCAGCTCGGCGAGCGGATCCGCTGCGTTCCAGATCTCGAGCACGGGCTAACGCTAGCGCGGCCGAACGGGCGTTTCTCAGTTGCCCTGCGCGTTGTAGTCGGGAGGAAGCTCGTTGCCGCACATACCCACGACGGGGAAAGAGTGTCCCTCACATCTCGGAGCTGTTCAACCGGACGTCTGGTGCTGCCCGCCCCCGCGCCTAGAATCGAGCGGGTGGACGCACGGCCGATCGGCATCTTCGACTCGGGCGCGGGCGGGCTGACCGTCCTGCACGAGTGCCTCGTGACGTTGCCGCACGAGGACTTCCTCTACCTGGGGGACGGCGCGCGCTGTCCGTACGGGCCTCGTCCACATGCCGAGATCAGGCGGTTCGCGCACGAGATCGCCGCGTACCTGGAGCAGGAGGGCGTGAAGCTGATCGTCGCGGCCTGCAACGCGGCGACGTCGGCCGCCCTCCCGGCGCTGCAAGAGTCGCTACGCGTCCCGATCGTCGGCGTGCTTCTCCCCGAGGCGCACGCCGCGGTGCAAGCGACGCGGAACCGGCGTATCGGGCTGCTGGCCACGGAGGCGACGGTGGCAAGCGGGCGCTACGAGGAGGTCGTGCACGCGCTCGACGCCGGCGCCCACGTCGTCTCGGTCGCGTGCCCGAAGCTGGTCCCGCTGATTGAGTCCGGCGATGTGGGTGAGGAGCTCGACACCGCCGTGCGCGAGTACGCGGCGCCCCTGAAGGCTGATGGAGTCGACACGGTGATCCTCGGCTGCACCCACTACCCCATGATCAGGCGGGTCTTCGAGCGTGCGTTCGGCCGAGGGACGACGTTGGTCTTCTCGGCAGAGGAGACGGCGCGGGAAGTGGCCGAGACGCTCGTGCGCAAGGGCGTCGAGAACGACCAAGCGCGCGTGGGCGAGACAAGGTTCCTCACCACCGGCTCGCCGGAGGAGTTCCGCACGCTCGGCGAACGCTTCCTCCAGCTCCCCATCGCTCGGGTCGAGCAGGTCGGCGTCCGCGAGCTCGAGCTTGCCGCGGCGTGAGCCCTCGCGCGCGTCTGTGTAGGTACGGGGCACCCCATCCCACCACCCGCTTCGAGCGTAACGCCGAGAATCGCAACCGTGGCGCGCGGATCGTGACGAGGGCGTGACGGAGTGAGCCGGGAGGGACGCAGGCCCGACGAGCTTCGCCCGGTGGCGATCGAGACCGACTTCGTCGAGCAGGCCGCCGGCTCCGCGCTCATCTCATTCGGGGCCACCCGTGTCCTCTGCACCGCGAGCGTCGAGGAAGGCGTCCCCCGCTGGCTCGCGGGAACGGGACGCGGCTGGATGACGGCCGAATACGGGATGCTTCCCGCCTCGACCGGCTCGCGCACGCCGCGCGAGGCGAGCGCGGGCAAGCAGAAGGGGCGCACCGTCGAGATCCAGCGGCTCCTCGGCCGCTCGCTCCGGGCCGTCTACGACCTCGAAACGCTCGGCGAGCACACGATCTGGATCGACTGCGACGTGATCCAGGCGGACGGAGGAACGCGCACGGCAGCGATCAGCGGCGCCTGGGTTGCGCTCACCCTTGCCGCCCGGCGCGCGGGCCTGCCCGAGCCCGCCGGGCGCGTGGGCGCCGTCTCCGTCGGCATCGTGGACGGCGAACCGCGTCTCGACCTCGACTACGTCGAGGATTCCGCGGCCGACGTGGACATGAACGTCGTCATGACAGAGGACGGCCGGCTGATCGAGTTACAGGCCACGGCGGAACGAGTCCCGTTCACCCGCGCCGAGCTCGACACGCTCGTCGACCTCGCGACATCGGGAATCGAGGAGATCGGGACGAAGCAGAAGGAGGCGGTCGCGTGATTCCCGAGGTCGAATGGTGGGACATCCTCATCAGGCTCCTGGTCGCCGCCGCCCTCACGGGCGCGATCGGCCTCGAGCGCGAGCTGCGCGACCGTGCGGCCGGGCTCCGGACGCACATGCTCGTCGGCGTCGGCTCGGCGCTCTTCACGATCGTCTCGGCCTACGGGTGGAGCGACTTCCAGTTCTCGACGGCCGAAGGAGTCGTCTTCGACCCGACCCGCATCGCCGCGCAGATCGTCACCGGCATCGGCTTCCTCGGCGCCGGGGCGATCATCCGGCAGGGGGTCTCGGTCCGCGGTCTGACCACCGCCGCCGGACTCTGGGTCGTGGCCGCGATCGGCATGGCCGTCGGGGCCGGCTACTACTCGGCGGCGCTCATCGCCACGGGCATCGTGCTGGTGGGCCTCGGACCGTTCCGCCGGGTCGGGGGCGGAACGGCACTGGCCCGCTTCCGCCGAGCCGGGCGCTCGCTCGAGGTCGACCTGACGCGCGAGCATTCGATCAGCGAGCCGCTCGCGGTCGTAGACGAACGGCGTGTTCGGATCAGCCGCGTCGAGTTCGAGGACCAGAAGGACCGCCGCCGCCTGCGCATCCGGCTCGACGCCCCGCTCGGCGAGGCCGAGGAGCGGCTGGTCGAGGACCTCGCCGCGCTCGAGGGCGTCGTCGCCGTGCGGTGGTCCGAGTGAGGGCGACGCTCGTCTCCAAGAACCGCCACAAGGCGAAAGAGCTGGCGGTACTCATGCCCGGCTGGACGGTCGAGCCGATCGACGTCGCCGAGCTCCCGGAGGAGACCGGCGAGACCTTCTACGAGAACGCGCGCGCGAAGGCCGCCTTCGGCCGCGAGGTCGACGGCGGGGAGACGTGGACGATCGGCGAGGACTCGGGCGTCGAGGTCGACGGCCTCGACGGGCGGCCCGGGATCCGGTCGGCGCGCTACGCGGGCCAGGACGTGACCGACGAGGAGAACGTGACGAAGCTGCTCGCGGAGCTCGCCGGCGTCGCCGGGCCCGGCCGCAGGGCGCGCTATGTGTCCGAGCTGGTCTGCCTCTCGCCGACCGGAGAGGAGTTTCGGGGCAGCGGGACGCTCGAGGGGCGGATCGGCGGCGAGCGCCGCGGCTCGGAGGGCTTCGGCTACGACCCCGTCTTCATCCCGGACGGGGAGGAGCGGACCGTCGCCGAGCTCGGAGACGCCTGGAAGGCGCGGCGAAGCCACCGGGCCGCGGCGGCGGCCGCGTTGTTGAAGGCAGTAGGCAGCGCCGTCCCGGCACGGTAGATTTCGCACATGCAGCTCTTCTCGCACGACGCGAAGGCGGATGCGCTCGCGAAGGCGCCGCTCTTCCGCAACCTCTCCAGGAACGACCTGGTCGCGCTCGCGAAGGTGACCGAGGACCTGGAGGTGGAGGAAGGCAAGGTGCTCGCGCGCGAGGGCGACATCGGTCACGAGTTCTTCGTCATCGTCGACGGTGAGGTCGACGTGGCGAAGGAAGGCGAGACGGTCCGGACGCTCGGGTCCGGCGACTTTTTCGGGGAAATCGCCCTCATCTGGGAGTCGCCCCGGCGCACCGCGACCGTGACCGCCGCCAAACCCGTCCGCCTCTTCGTCCTCACGCGACCGGCGTTCCGCGGGCTCATCGATCACCATCCCGACATCGAGGAGAAGGTGCTCGAGGCGCTCGAGGAGCGCGTGCGCGCGACCAAGTCAGTCTAGGCGGTCAGCGGCGCGTCGCGGCGCCGCCCGCGGGTGACCCACCAGTTCACCTCGGCGCCGAGCACGAGGATGTTCGCCATCACGTAGAGCCAGACCAGCAGGAGGACCAGGCCGCCGTAGGCCTGGAGCGCGATCAGCTCGTTCGACAGGCGCACGAAGAGGGGGAGTATCTGAAAGCTCGCCTGGAGGAGGAGTGCGGCGACGATCGCCCCGGGCAGGGTCTCGCGCCACGTCAACGGCGTGTTCGTGAGCAGGCGGTAGAGGCTCCACGTCATGCCGAGAAGGAGCGCCGTCGAGACGAGCAGGGCGTAGAGGTAGGAGAGAAATCCCTCCGCCACGCCGGCGCGCTGCACCAGCTCCACGCCGACCGAGGAGATGACGAGCGCGAGGAAGAGGACGATCAGCGACGCCGCGGTCAGCATGAGGACCAAGCTCTTCTGGCGGATGAACGGGCGGTTCGGCAGGCCGTAGACGATGTTGAACGCTGACTCGAGCACGCTGAAGAACCCGAGCGCGGCCCAGATGAGGCCGATGCCGCCGATGACCGAGAGCTCGGTCGCCTGCTCCTGGATCTCCGTGACCGCCTCGAGGATGTTCTCGACGGAGTTTTCCGGGAACGCCCGCTCGAGCTCCTCGACCAGAAGGCTCGACTCGTCCTGCTCGCCGGCGAACGCCAAGAGGGAGAGCGCGAGGAAGAGGAGCGGGACGAACGCAAGGATCGCGAAGTACGCGATCATCGCCGCCAGGTGCGTGCCGCGGTCGGCCAGGAACTTGCGAATGATGGCGTGCACCGAGGGGAGGGAGTCTACGGTCGTGTGTTAGGTTTGCCGCCCGTGGAAGCGGCTCAGGCACTCGCCGACCTCGTCGAGATCTCCTCGCAGATCGAATCGGCCGTGCTCGCCGACGCGGAGGGCGCGGTGCAGGCCTCGACCTTCGGCGACGACGCGAGAGCGAGCGCGGTCGCGAAGGAGGCGATCGGCCTGCTCCAGGACGCGACCGGGCCGGGAGGGGAGCCCAGCCAGGTGCAGATCGCGTTCCTCGAGGGCTCGGTCTTCGTCGTCCGCGACGACGAGCGAATCGTCGCCGCCGTCACCGGGCGCGAGCCCACCTCGGGCCTCGTCTTCTACGACCTGAAGACGTGCCTGCGCCTCGCGGGCGAGCAGCCGGCGCGCAAGAAGGCAGCCGCGGGGACGAAGCGCCGCACGACGAAGAAGGACGAGCCGGAGGCTGACGATGGCGAAGGGTAGGGTCGCGGCCGCAGTCGTCGCGGTCGGGTCCGTCGCCGGCGCGGCGGCGCTCTGGTTCCGGCGGGCGGGCAAGACCAAGGAGCGCATCGAGGTCTACTACGCCGACGGGTCGATGGTGACGTTCGCGCCCGACTCCGAGGAGGCCGCGCGCCTCTTCCCGATCGGCCGTCGGATCCTGTCGCAGGCCCGTTCGTGAACGACGCCGAGCTCGCGACCCTCATCCGCGAGCACGCCTACCTCGAGGGGGACTTCCTGCTCCGCTCGGGGAAGCGCTCGCGCTACTACCTCGACAAGTACCGCTTCGAGACCCGCCCCGACCTGCTCGGCCCCATCGGCGAGCGGCTGGGGGCGCGGGTGCGGGAGGTCACGCCGGGCGCGGTCCGCATCGCCGGCCCAGAGCTAGGCGCCATCGCGCTCGCGGCTGCGGCTTCCCTCTCGTCCGGCCTTCCGTTCCTGATCGTCCGCAAGGAGGCGAAGGCCTACGGGACCGAGCGCAGGCTCGAGGGCGTGTTCTCGCCGGGCGAGGAGGTGTGCCTCGTCGAGGACGTCGTCACCTCCGGTGGGGCCGCCTCCGACGCGATCGACGTCCTGCGCGAGGCCGGGCTCGAGTGCCGCGTTGCCGTGTGTGTCGTCGACCGCGAGGAGGGAGGCGCCGACGCGCTTGCCCGCAACGCGGTCAGGCTCCACGCCCTCTTTCGCGCCCGCGACGTGCTCGAGTCCTGAAATCCAGGTTCTGGAATCGGTCGAAATAGGCCGCAAAATGCCCGCAAACCCGCATGGTTGCTTGCCATCAGGGGGCTCTGTTAGGGTTTCGCCCGGTTCCCCCAGTCAGTGACAAACAGGACGGAAGGAGACGGCAGTGACGAAGGCCGAGTTCATCGACATGGTGGCCGATAGGAGTGGCCTTACCAAACGGGATGCAACGAAGGCGGTCGACGCGTTCCTCGAGTCCATCACGGCTGCCCTCCAGAGTGGCGACGCGGTGTCCTTTACGGGGTTCGGGAAATTCTCTCCGCAGCAGCGCGCTGCGCGGCAAGGCGTGAACCCGCGCACCGGCGAGCGCGTCCAGATCCCGGCCGCAACGGTGCCGAAGTTCTCCGCGGGGAGCCAGCTCAAGGCGGCGCTCCGCCGCTAAGGGGTCTCTCCTGAAGGGTTTTCGACGGGGGCCGCACGGGACGGCCCCCGTTTCGTTTCAGAGCCAGACTCGCCGACGAAGCGCTCGGTAGTCGGCCGACTGCGCGCCGGCGGCGGCGCGCGCGGCCTTGCCCTGCTCGCTCCGCTGCGTGAAGATCAGCTGGGACGGTCCGAGCCATCGTCTCCAGGCTCGGGCGAAGGTCTGCGCGCGGTCCTTCCGCCGTCCGAGATCGGAGGGGACTTCGACCCAGCGTCGCTCGAACGGCTCCCGAAACGTCGCCGCGCGGAAGAGCGCCGCCAGGGACGAACGAAGCGATGGAACAAGACGCGACACGAGGTAGCGGGGGGCACCGGTCGGCTCGATGACCTCGTTCAGTGCGACCGTGAAGCGCGCGCTCTCCTCGGTGGAAGCCTCCTTCAGCCACACGCGCAGATACCCGGAGCTACGCGGTTCGATCGCCAGCGACGCTCCGGCCGTCTCCGACAGTTCGCCCAGCTCTTGGTAGGCGTCGCGCACGGCGTACGCGACGAGGTCGAGGGGCAACGACTCCTGCAGCTCCCGCCGAGTG
>Ga0193741_1000138_pt1 | contig 18989 bp, 16 predicted proteins | sample L2s2metaG_FD_143059 | JGI IMG/M metagenome (GOLD analysis project Ga0193741, IMG submission 143059) | Soil microbial communities from a riparian zone of the East river system, Colorado, United States - L2s2 | ecosystem: Environmental > Terrestrial > Soil > Riparian zone | place: USA: East River...
GCGGAGGCGCAGCCCGATCACTCTCGGGACGGACCGGTGGTGGTGGTGGTGGTGGTGGTGGTGGCGGCGGTGGTGGCGGCGGTGGAGGAGGTGGTGGCGGAAGCGGAGGTCGTGGCGGCGGAGGAGGAGGTGGCGGTGCCAGCGCCTGCCAGTCCGGGATCCCGTCAAACGCCAGGTTGTCGGAGATGTTGGTCTGCACGCTGCCGTTCGCGTTCATGACGAAGATCTCGTCGTTGCCGCCCGTTCCTCGGTTCGTGGCGAAGGCGATCTTCGTCCCATCCGGCGACCAGGTGGCGGCGTAGTCGACTGCAGCGTGGTTGGTCAGGTTCGTCTGGAAGCTGCCGTTCGCATTCATGACGAAGACCTCGGCATTGCCGCCCACCCCCCGGTCCGTGTGGAAGGCGATCTTCGTCCCGTCGGGCGACCCGGAGGGCCAGCCGTCGACGGCTAGGTCGTTCGTCAGGTTCGTCTGGACGCTGCCGTCCGGGCTCATGACGACGACCTCGCGGTTGCCGCCCGTCCCGCGAGCGGACTCGAATGCGATCTTTCCGTTCAGCGCGTCTGTATCCGCCGGCGCCGACGAGGCCGCAGCGCCCCCGACGAGCACGAGCGCGAGGACCGTGGCCGTCACGAATCGTCTCATCGTTCCTCCTTCGCGTGGACGCCCGCCGCCGCGCCGAGCGACGCGCCGCTCGTGGCGAAAAACGCCAGCAGCTCGCGGCCGCCCTCGAAGGCGAGCTTCCGCCCGGACGCGACGTGCTCGACGACCCCGCGCAGGGCGTCCTGCCCCGGCTCGGCCTCCGCCGGGACCCACATCCGGACGACGAACGTCTCCATGCGACGAGTGTCCCGACAAGGCTTAAAGCCGTCTTAAGGCGAGTGCCTTGAGCCTCCGGCGCTCGTGCGGTATGACTCTTGCAGCTAGAGAGGGGCGGGCTCGTGACGGTCGAAGCTGAGGCGGCTGCGGCCTCGGCGCCGGCGCAACACACGCCGGCCGCGAAGCTTGCCCGCCCGGCGCTCCCCCACTCGTGCCTCGAGCGGCCGGCGCTCCAGAAGCGGCTGGACGAGGCGTTCGGGCGACGCCTGACGACGGTGGTCGCCGGCGCCGGGTTCGGCAAGTCGACGCTGATGGCGGCCTGGGCAGCGGACGTGGAGTCGGCTTGGTACACGATCGACCCGTCCGACCGTTCGGTTGGCACGCTCGCGGGGGGACTGGCGAAGGCGCTCGAGCTCCGCGGTCTGGACTCCGTGGCCCGTGGGAGCGGCAGTGACGACGAGGTTCGCGCGGGTCCGCTCGCAGGCGCGCTCTGCCAGCGGCTCGAGGAACGGCTCGCGAGCGACCTCTTCCTCGTCCTCGACGACCTCCACGAGCTTCCGGGCGACTCGCCGTCGGTCCGGCTGATCGAGGCGCTCGTCCGCCAGGCGCCGCCACTGCTGCACCTCGTCCTCTGCTCGCGCACCGAGCCGCCGTTTCGCATCGCCCGTCTGCGCGGGCAGGGGCAGGTGCTCAGCCTCGACGCCTCCGACCTCGCGTTCTCGAAGGACGAGATCGCCGAGCTGCTGGCGACCGAACTCGGCACGAGCGACCTCACCGACGAGCTGTACGAGCTCACCGGCGGCTGGCCGGCTGCGGCCAGGCTTGCGGTCGAGGCTCTGCGCGGAGCGACCACAGATCCGGAGCGAGCGCTCGCAAACCTTCGCCGCAGGGACGGCCCGCTCTTCGACTACCTCGCAGAGGAGGCGTTCGCATCGAGCGAGGGCAGCGCCCGGGAGCTGCTCCGCCGGGTGGCGTACTTCGACCGCTTCAGCCCAGAGCTCTGCGAGGCATTGGGGATCGAGCGAGCCGCGGAGACTTCACGGCTGCTCGTCCGGAGAGGGCTCTTCGTCCATGCCGGCTCCACCGATGACGGCTGGCTCGTCCTGCACGAGCTCGTCCGCGACTTCGTGAGAGACCGCTGGCCGCTCGACGAGGACGTGCTACGCACGCTTCATGCGCGGGCAGCAGCTTGGTTCGAGGCGCGGGGCGAGCTTGCACCTGCGCTTCGATCGCTCGCCGAGTCGGGTAACCAGAGCGAGTTGGCGCGGTTCCTGCGCGAACGCGGCGCCGAGGTTGTCGCCTCCGGTGAAGTCGACGCTGTGCTCCGGCACGCCGAACAGCTGCCTGCCGAGTTGCGCGATCAGGAGCTCGAGCTGCTGGTCGGAGAGGCCCACCGAACTCGCGGCGACCTCGAAGCGGCGCTGGACCACTTCTGGGCGGCGGCCGGCGATGCGGACGAGCTCCATGCCGGTCTCGCCTGGCGGATCGGCCTCGTCTTCGACCCCAGCGATCTTTCCGAGGCGTGGCGGATCTACTCCCTCGGGCGCATCGAGCAGGAAGACACACCGGACGAGGCCATTCTGCTCGCGCGGCAGGCGGGGATACAGCACGACCTCGGGAACCTCGATGCGGCACGTCCTCTCGCGGCGCGTGCGCTGCGGGCAGCAGAAGCGTGCGGCAATCCCATGGCGCTCGCACACGCGCACAACGTGTTTGGCAGGCTGGCGGACGACGCAGCCGATTTGGCCGGGGCGATCACCCATTACCGAGCCTCGAAAGACGCCGCGGATCGCGCCGGATATGTGCGCCAGATGATCGTCGGGCGTTCGAACGTCGGCGACGGGCTGATTCAGCAAGGGAAGTACGTCGCCGCGCTCCAGGAGCTCGCGGAAGCCATTCGGCTCGCAGAGTCGACGGGGTTTCGGCTCTTGCTGCCCCTGAGATTGAGCACCCGAGGCGAAGCCCTCGCCGGCATCGGCCTCATCGAGCAAGCAACGTCGGACTGCGAGGAGTCGGTCGCGATGAACCGGGCCATGGGTGGAGCGGCCTCCAACGGAGGAGGCGCGCTACCTGCTCTCGGCGACATGTACCGCACGCGCGGCCTCCTCAGGCTCGCGCGACTTGCGTACGAAGAGGCGGCGGCCGTGGGCAAGCGTCGTGGGCCGCTTGTCCGGCGGCTCGGTCAAGCCGGCCTTGCGCTCGTCATCGTCGACGACGACCCCGACGAAGCGACGAACCTCGCCGAGGAAGCGCTCGCCGGCGAGCCGCTCACGCGCGAGGGGCTGTTCTCGATACTCGGCGCCGGCTGGGTGGCGTTGGCGCGGGACGAACGAGAGCGCGCCGAGGCGCTCGCCTGCGAGGCGGTGCAGGTAGCGAATGCGAGGAGCAACCCGGCCGGGATCGCCGAAGCGCTGGAGCTGCAGGCGATGTCCGCGCCGGAAGCGCCAGGCGAGCTCTTACGGCTCGAGGAAGCGCTCGGGATCTGGAACGAGATCGGAAACCCGCTGCGGGCGGCTCAGGTCGAGCTGGCGCTCGCCCGCCTCTCGGATCCTCCCGACGACCTGGCGGCCGAACGAGCGAGACGGCGCCTACGGCGTCTCGGAGTTCGCGCGAGCGCCGCCGGAGCGGCCGGCCTGCTGATGGCGCTCGGGCCTGAGCACGCTCCGCCGCTCGAGATCCACGCGCTCGGCGCGTTCCGGGTGCTACGCGACGGAGTGCCCGTGCCGGGCTCGGAGTGGCAGTCGCGCAAGGCGCGCGAGCTGCTGAAGCTCCTCGTCGCCCGCCGCGGCCACCCGGTACCCCGCGACCAGCTGCTCGAGGCGCTGTGGCCGGGAGAGGCGTCTGCGAAGACCTCGAACCGGCTCTCGGTCGCGCTGTCCACGGTGCGCTCGGTGCTCGATCCAGCTCACTCGCATCCGCCGGACCACTTCCTCCGCTCGTCGGACGACGCGCTCATGCTCGGCCGCGTTGTCTGCGACACCGAGGCGTTCGAGGGCGATGCGGAAGCAGGGCTGGCGGCGCTGCGTGACGGCCGCGAGGGCGAGGCGGTCGAGCTGCTCGAGGCGGCCGAGTCCGCCTACTCAGGCGACTTCCTCGAAGAGGACCTGTACGCGGAGTGGGCGACGCCGGTCCGCGAGCAGCTCCGCGCGACCTACATCGCCGTCACCCGCGCGCTTGCGCAGGGCAGCGACGACTCCTTGCTCGCCGCCCGCTACTACTTGCGCCTGCTCGAGCGCGACCCCTACGACGAGCAGGCTCACCTCGGCCTCGTCGGGGCGCAGGCGGCCGCCCGCTCGCACGGCGAGGCCCGCCGCTCCTACCGCGCCTACGTCGCCCGCATGGAGGAGCTCGGCGTCGAGCCCGCTTCGTTCCCCGCAGGAGCAGGACGCCAAGGGTCACGGCCCTAGCAGGGAACGGCGATGCCCGCGCGCCTGGCGGGCCCCTCAAAGTAGGCGGTCGTTCTCATCTATTCGCGGCGCTCGACGACTACGCTGCACACGCAGATCGCTCTGTTGTTGGCGAGGCTGTACTCGCGCGCTCGACGGCCGGCATCGGCCCTTACCTCGACGCGGTAGCGTCCGGCTTGGAGATCAGTCGGGATCACGACCTTGAAACGGGCGACAAGCGTCCGCCCGGGCCGGAGACCAGGCACGCGGATTCGTGCGAAGACTCGGTTCGGTCTGCCGCGTGCGGTGAGAGCCAGGCTGAGCGTCGTCGCCCGTGCGCGCTCATCGCCTCCATTGGCGAGCCTCGCAGAGAACTCGCCGACGTCGCCGGGCTTGAGCAGACGCTTCGCGCCCGCAAGTCTCTCGAGTGGGAAATAGAGGTCGAAGTACGTTTTTCCGAAGACCTTCCCCACCCACAATGCACGGCTCGCTGAGCCGGACGCCGGCTTCCAGGCGTACTCGTGGACGATCCAGATGCCGTCCTGCTCGTTGCCGTTCGCGAAGTCGACCGATGCACCGGTGAGATCGCCCCAACGAATGGTCTTGGACGCTGGAATCGTCGCCTCGCCCTGCTTGAGCATTCGCCCGAAGAGGAGCGTCGATGAGAACGCGGGATGGATCTTCTTCCAGGCGTTGTAGCGGATGCCCGCGAATTGATCGGGGCCGACCCTCGTGTAGACGATGACGGCGTCGCCGGCAGGATTCGCCTCGATCGCGGGCCATCCGTACGACTGGGTTGAGCCCTGTCCGATGAGGGTCTGCGTCGCCCCGCCGTTCGGCGGATCCGGGATGTCGAACGCACCCACGTCGCCCGGTGTTGGCAAGCGGAGGAGCCTGAACGTAGCGCGCCCGGACGAATCCGCGTCGGGAGAGACGAGGTAGAGAGCGTGCCAGCGCCAGACCGACTTTATCGGCACACCCGCATGACCGAGGCTCATGTCGATCCGGTTCGTCGCCGAACCGCCCTTCTGCTTCGCGGGACTCGGCGACTGCCATGAGAACGGCAACGTCACGGTGTCGCTCTTGACGCTCTGCGTCGGCTGGAGGAGGTCGTCGACCTTCCAAACAACGAGCGCGTCTCCGGCACCCGGATGTCGGGAGATGAGATAGGAGCCGCTTGGATCCGGGTGAGCCAGGGTTGGCTGGACGAGGCTGTCCGGACACGTCCCGTCAGGATTCCTCAATCCAGTGGCCTTGCATGTCCCATTGGCATTGAAGAGTGGGTAGAGGTGCCATCCATCGACCGTAGGCTTGCCCGCAGCCATGTCGGCGGCGCGAAAGAGCGCAATGTGGGGGTACTCCCGGTCGACCTTGTCGCTGATGCCGACGGTGACGTCGACGGTCGTCGCGTTGACACCGAGGCTTGGATAGTCGGCGACATCACCGGGCTCGTACGGAGGCGTCCCACTTCCCCAGCCCACTGCGGCGTCCCACCAGTAGATGTACCAGCCGTGGCTGGGGTTCTCGTCCACGGAGACGGCCAGTGCGATCACTGAACGCCGCTCCGTAAGGCTCAGGATCTCGAAGCCGCACTTCTGGACCTTCCCGTCACGGTTTTCATCGACTCCGTAGTTGGTGCGGCAGAAGCCGGTCGCGACGATCCAGAACCGCTTGCGGTACGGGTCGAACACGACGCGGGAGTCGTTGAAGTTGTCGATCTGACCGTTCTGCTTGAGGCCGAGCTTCGGACCACCAGCAGCGGACGGGTCGATCAGCCAGTCGAATAGGCCACCGCTCAGATCCGTCGTCGACAACTTGAGAGAATTTGCCGACGACGGATACGGCGTCCCGCCCTTGGTGTAGAAGTACATTCGATCGTTTGCGCCGACAACGACGTGCGTGCTGCTCGCAGCGATCTGTGGATCGGACGGCGTCCCGCCAACCGCACGCTTTGGGGGTGAGCCCGTTGTCGCCATCCAGCTGACCACCGCTTTCGGTGAATCAGCGGCCACGCGCGTCGGCCGAAGGTCCCAAGCGGGCGCCCGTCGATATGCGCTCCAACGTTCTTCGCCCCTGGGCGGCGAATCGGGGTCGGTCTCAGGCGACGGCCGTGCAGGGCCTGGGCGGAGTCGGCGGCGCAGTTCGCTCCGGTCGATTAGGCCGCCAAGGTGAGGGGAGCCCGGAGTTCCGATCTCCTGCACCGCGCCCATGACGCTTGTGTCCAGCCGGACGGTCTCGGACCCTGCCGAAGCCCCCAAGGTGCCCAGCCCGGCGAGGCCGACAAGGAACGTGATGGCTAGAAGCCTGCGCACGGTTCCTGCTCCGATTCTCGGAGTCGGGTTGTTGGCCCGGCGCGACGGCTCTCCGCGGCCGTCGAACGGCGGTCGCGGCGGAAGAACACTGCGCAGAAGTTGGCGCAAGTGCAGAATCGGATTCATCTGACCCTCCTTGCTCATGCGCGGAAGTGTCAGGACAGCCCTTAAGGCCGTCTTAAAGCGGTGAACTGCCGGCGGCCCTAGGGCGTGACCTCGAGCTTCTTTACGATTGCTCCCGCACAACTGCGTCGCTGAGCCGTGGCCACGCCTCCTTCGCCCAGTCCCCGAACTCGAGATCCGTCAGCACGCAGAGGGCCAGCTCGCGCTCGGGATCGACCCAGATGAACGTCCCGCTCCCGCCCCAGTGCCCGAAGGTGCGCGGCGAGGTCAACGTCCCCGAGAAGTGCGGCCGCTTCGTCCCCTTGAGCTCGAAGCCGAGCCCCCAGTCGTTCGGGTCGAAGCGCCCGAGGTCCGGGATCACCCCGGCCAGCCCCGGGAACTGCACGCTCGTCGCCTCGGCGAAGGTCTCGGGAGCGACCAGCGTCGGCGCGAGCATCTCTCGTCCGAAGACGACGAGGTCCTCGAGCGTCCCGTGTAGGCCCGCGGCGGGCGACCCGCGGAGGACCGCCGTCATGCCGAGAGGATCGAGGACCGCCTTCCGGAGGTACTCCTCGATCGGCATCTCGGCGTTGGCAGCGATCCTTTCGGCGGCCGCCTCGAAGCCCGCGTTCGAGTAGATCCGCCGCGCGCCCGGCTTGCCGATCGGCGGGCCCGCCTCGAAGGGGAGCCCCGAGGCGTGCGCGAGCAGGTGCCGCATCGTCGAGCCGGGAGGGCCGGCGGGCTCGTCGAGGTCGATCGTGCCCTCCTCGGCGGCGACGAGGGCAGCCAAAGCGACGACTGGCTTCGTGACGGAGGCCCAGCGATAGAACCGTCCCGAGTCGCCGCGGCGCCCGAGCTCCGCCTGCGCGGAAAGGGCCGCAACGGACACATTTTCGGCCGGCCACGAGTCGACGATTTGGAGCGAGTCCAAGGCCGCTCGATACTACGCAGAGCGTGAAGCAGATCTACCCCTCGAGCATTACCGCGGAGAGCTTTGCCGCCGGCGGGAGCGTCCTCGACCACGCGTTCGGCAAGGGCGACCCGTACACGCTCGGCGTCGAGGAGGAGTACATGCTCCTCGACTCCAAGACGTTCGACCTCGTCCAGCACATCGACACGTTCCTCGCCGCGGTCGCCGGCCACGAGCTCGAGGCGCAGATGAAGGCGGAGCTGATGCAGTCGGTGCTCGAGATCGCGACGCCGGTGTGCAAGACGCCGGCGGAAGTCGACCGCGAGCTCCGCAAGCTCCGCGAGTACGTGACCTCGGTCGCCGCGCAGAAGTCGCTGCGGGTCGGGTCGGCGGGCACCCATCCCTTCAGCCTGTTCGAGGCGCAGCGGATCACCGCGCGTGACCGGTACCGCTCGCTCGTCGACCAGATGCAGTACGTCGCGCGGCGAGAGCTGATCTTCGGGCTGCACATCCACGTCGCCGTCGACGATCCCGAGAAGGCGATCCAGGTCGTCAACGGCCTGCTGGTCGAGCTCCCCGTCCTGCTGGCACTCTCCGCCAGCTCGCCGTTCTGGCGCGGCGAGCCGACGGGCCTGGCGTCGACCCGGCAGCTCGTGTTCGCCGCCTTCCCTCGCTCAGGGCCTCCGCCCCGTTTCCGCGACTACGCGGACTACGCCGAGGTGGTCGGCCAGCTGGAGAAGACCGGCTGCATCGCCGACTACACGCACATCTGGTGGGACATCCGTCCGCACCCGAAGCTCGGGACGGTCGAGGTTCGCATCTGCGACGGCGTCACGCGCGTCGAGCACGCGGTCGGCCTCGCCGCCTACTGCCAGGCGCTCGTCAAGCTCTATTGCGAGCGGTTCGACAGCGGCGAGGAGATCAAGTCGTTCCACCGGATCCTCACGAGCGAGAACAAGTGGCTCGCCGCGAGGTACGGGCTCGAGGCGCCGCTCATGGACCTCGTCACCGGGAGGCGCAATCGGCTGCCGGTCGCCCAGCTCGTCCGGCGCCGCCTGAAGGAGCTGGAGCCCCATGCGCGGGAGCTCGGCTCGGAGCGCGAGCTCGAGGGGATCGAGGACATCCTCTCCAACGGCAACGGCGCCGATCGGCAGCTTCGGGTCTTCAACGCGAACCGCGACGTTGTTGAGGTCGTCCGCGAGATCGCCGACGCGACCGAGGCCGCCGCGGTCCCCGCCTAGCGGACGAGTGCTCCGCTCGCGGCGTCGAACACGAAGCGGCGGTGGAGAGCGACGGCGACCACCCGCTTGCCGTCGGGCGTGAACCCGACTCCCAGCACATATGTGCGAAGCGGCTTCGGCCCACGGACGACGCCATACGCCGTGTCGACGAGCCAGAGCCCGCGCGCCGTGACGAATGCGAGCATTCGGCCGTTCGGCGAGACGGCCGCACTCGGGCCGATTCCAAAGGTGTATGTCATCGGGTTCACAGGCCTGAACCGAACGACTCCGCCAACCTCGAGCGCGCGGAGGTCGACGGTCGTCACCCGTCCGAGCAACGGGCTCGCGAGATAGAGCCGCTGCTCGTCCGGCGAGAGTGTGAGCGCTGTCGCCCACACCGTGCCGTAATCGCCTTTGAGCGGCAGGTCGACGCAGTGGGCGATGCCGCTGCGCAGGTCAAGAGCGTGGATGAAGCTCTCCCCGTCCACCTTCACGTAGAGCGTCAGGAGCCAGCGCCCGTCCCTCGTTGCAACCGCGCTCACGGCGGTCCCGCTCATCTTCTCGTCCGGGTCGTCGAGGCGCGTCGGGCTGAGCTTTCGCGATGCGAGATCGAGTTGTTCGAGGGCATAGCCGCGATTCCGCCAGTGCACGAGGAAGAGTCGGCGTCGATCCGGAGCGAGCGCCTCGACCTCGTAGTTGCCGCGCAAGAGGTACCGGGATGCCCCGACCCGAAGCTCTGTCGTACCCCGCAAATGACGGGCAAGCACCTCTGTGCTCCCGTCGGCCGAGACGCCGGCAACCCGCCAGCGGCCGCGAACAGACGATCCGCGGCGCAGCCTTCCGGTAGACGCATCGAAGCGGGCGACGGTCGTCCGATTCACCTTCGCGCGCGCCGAGGAGACGTAGGTTCGACCGTCGGCCGACAGCACGCCGCTCGGCAATGTGAACCGCCGCGCACCGCTCACGAGGTCGAACCCCTGCAGCAGCCCCTGCTGCCCGGACGGCCACACGAAGAGGATTCGCGCTCCCGGCCGCGCGGACGACGTCGTACCGCACGTGGACGGCGGGCAGCCGTCGGCGAGGGCCGCCGAAGGGGCCGGGATCACGATCAAGACGAGGAGTGGGAGCAGCCGTTTCATGACCTGAATACGCCTCCCGCTCGCGGAAAGGTCCCCGACCTCTCAGTGAAGGCGCTCCCGACCGGGGCCGCGATGGCCCCGGTCGGTTGCGTTTCGAACAGCTACTGCACGTACACGCAGGTGACCTGGACGCGGAGCGTCCACGAGCCCCAAGCTTGGCCGTCCTTCGTGTCTGCGGACACCCAGCCGACGTTGACGCTCTGCCCGTTGATCGTGTGATTCTCCACACCGGACGCGTAGATGTGCGCCTTGAAGGGCAGGCCCGACGCGTTTCCCGCCACGGCGATGGCACGCTTGCCGCCTGAGCAGAACGCGGAGACCGTCTTGTTGACGTGGTCATTGGTCTCAGAGTTCTCGGCGAACTCGAGGCCAGACAGCCCCGGCGATCCGGTCGCGCCGGTTTCGCCCTTCGGCCCCTGCGGACCCGCGGGGCCCGCCGGCAGCTGGCCGGCCTTGAAGTCCGCGGCCATGAGCGAGCGGTTCTTGACCTTGGCGCCGGTGATCGCGTTCTTCTTGAGCTGCGCAGAACCGACCGAGTTCTTCGGTAGGACGAGTCTGCTTGCCGCCTGCCCGAGGGGCGTCGCGCCGAACAGCGCGAGGACGAGGGCGGTGACTGCGATCGTGGGGGTGACTTTCGTCTTGATCATGGTGTTCATGCTCCCTTCGCGTGTTGTCGACTGAAGCTCGCAGCGAGAGCAGCCCGGCGGAATACGGCTGGCCCCCGAGATGGGGTGGGGCCAGCCGAACCCCATGGACCTTTCAAAGGCCGGTCCGCGTATGGACCTCGTGTCACAGCTCGCTCGTATAGTCAGCGCGCGATGGTGGGCCCCGGGCGACAGGAGCGCTCCTGGATTCGGGGCGCACAAGCTGGGTCGGTCTCGGACCTCGAGGCCCTCTTCCGCGAGCACTGGCCTCGCGCGCACCGCGCGGCGTACCTCGTCGTCCAGGACGGCGCCGCTGCCGAGGACATCGCGCAGGAGGCCTTCCTCGCCGCGATGCGCAACCTCGACCGCTTCGACCGGCGCCGGCCGTTCGGCCCGTGGCTGCACCGCATCGTCGTCAACCGAGCGATCGACTGGGCGCGCGCGAGGGCGCTGCGACGAGAGACGTCTGCGGTGGAGGGAACCGACGAGTTCGACACCGGCGATCTCGGCACGTTCTCGTCGGGCGTCGCGGCGGGCCTCGCCTCGCTCAGCCCGGAGCACCGCGCGGTGATCGTCCTGCGCTACCTCTTGGACTACACACCGGGTGAGATCGCCGATCTCCTCGACCTCCCCCGGGGCACCGTCAACTCGCGCCTTCGGCGCGGGCTCGACCGGCTCGAGGCGATCCTGGACCGGGAGCGCGCGTGAGCGGCGACGGCGACCTGAGGCGCGCGCTCCAGCAGATCCAGGCGCCGGACGAGATCGACGCGCAACGGCGCGGGTGGTCGCTCGCGCGCGCGGCCTTCGAGGCGCGCGAGCCGTTGAGCTGGGAGCGGCGGCACCGAGGCACGCTCCTGGCCGCGGCCGCGGCAGTCGTGCTCCTGGCGGCCGCGATCTCGCCCCCGGGCCGGGCGCTCGTCGGCTCGGTACGGGACGCTGTCACCGACGAGAACGTGACGACGCAGCCGGCGCTGACCTCGCTGCCTGCGTCGGGCCGGCTCCTCGTCAACTCCAAGACCGGGCCGTGGATCGTCCAGGCCGACGGATCGAAGCGGCGGCTTGGTGCCTGGTGGGAAGGCGCCTGGTCCCCCAATGCGGAATTCGTCGTCGTGACGCGGCAGCGCGAGGTAGCCGCCCTGGATCCGGAGGGAAACACGCGTTGGTCGATCGGCCGCTCGGGCATCGTGCGCGGAGCGCGCTGGTCCTCGGAAGTCAACCCGCGCGACACCCGGATCGCGTACCTGAACGGACGGGCGCTCAGAGTCGTCGGTGGGAACGGCCAGGAGGACCGGGAGCTTCGTCGGCGCGTCGGGATCTCTGCTCCTGCGTGGCGGCCAGGGGAGTTCGAGCTGGCCTTCTCGACGGTCGACGGCCGCATCGAGGTCGTCGACGCCGAGACCGGGAGGACGGTCTGGCGAACAGTCCCCGGTGAGATCCCGAAGCAGCTCGTCTGGTCCGAGGACGGCGAGCGCCTGCTCGCCCTGGGCGACGAGTCGTTGCGGGTGCTCGCTGCGAACGGGCGCAAGCTCTTCTCGCTCCGGCTCGCGGTCGGCCCCTCGGGCGTCGTCTTCGTTCGCGACAGCCACCGCTTCGTGATGGTGCGGTATTCGCCGGCGACCGGCCGCAGCGACCTCGAGCTCCTGCAGGCCGAGGTCGACCCAGGCGAGGCGCGGTTCCTCTACTCGGCCCCTGGGGAGTTTGGGTCGCTCGCGATCTCGCCGAACGGGAACTGGCTCCTCGTCGGCTGGGTGAACGCCGACCAGTGGCTCTTCCTGCGCCTGACCGCGGCCAGGGTGCAGGCTGTCTCCAACATCTCGCAGCAATTCGGCGTCTCCACAGAGGGCAAACCGATCGCGAAAGCCTTTCCAACGAGTGTGAGCTGGTGCTGTCCCGCATCGCCCTGATCCTGGCCGCAGGGGCGGCCGCGCTCGCGGCGGTTTCCGTCCCGAGCGCGGCGGACGAGCCGATCAAGTGGCAGAGCTCGCGCTCGCTCGGAGTTCCCTGGGACGGGCGCCTCGTCCGCGGAGTCCAGCTACCGGCCGAGGGCGATCACTTCTTCACGTGGGACCCGGTCAAGAAGCGCTCCCCGAACCGGCACTGGCGCCGCTGGGGCAGCGACCGGCTGGTCCGTGTGCTGATGCGGGTGCTCGACGAGTACGCGGCGGCGCATCCAGAGGCGAGCCGCGTGGGCGTCGGCGACCTGTCGCGCCAGCACGGAGGAATCTTCGACGAGCGCTTCGGCGGGCGCGGTCACGCCTCGCATCAGAACGGGCTCGACGTCGACGTCTACTACCCGAGGCTCGACGGGGAGGAGCTCAGGCCCGCGCGACCCGCCCAGGTCGATCGCGCCCTCTCCCAGGAGCTCGTGACGCGCTTCGTCCAGGCAGGCGCCGTGAAGGTCTTCGTCGGGCCCCGGGTCGGTCTCCGCGGGCCGAGGCGACAAGTCCAGCGGCTGATCTACCACGACGACCACATGCACGTCCGCATCGGGCCCGACCCGCAGCGGCGTGTGCGCATCGGACGATCCGTGCGGGACCGGCCGATCATGGCCGTTCGCGCCGGAGACGTCGGCAGCGAGAGCAAGGCGCTCGTCGTCGGCTGCATCCACGGCAACGAGTGCGCCGGGACCGCGGTCACGAGCATCCTCACCCGCTCGTCGCCGGCGGTCGACCTGTGGGTGGTGTCGAACCTCAATCCGGACGGCTTCGCGCTCGGCCGGCGCCAGAACGCGCGCGGCGTCGACCTCAACCGCAACTTCCCGTCCGAGTGGCGGGCCGGGGGCCGCCCGTGGGATCCGGAGCACCCCGGCCCGAGACCGCTCTCGGAGCCGGAGACGCGCGCCGCCGCTCGACTCATCCGGCGGCTCAAACCGTCGGTCACGATCTGGTTCCACCAGCCGCAGGCGCTCGTGCGCGCGTGGGGCAAGAGCAGGCCGGCCGCGCGACAGTACGCGCGCCTGGCGGGGATGAGGTTCCGCGCCATCCGCTGGCCGCGCGGGACGGCGCCAAACTGGCAGAACCATCGCTTCCTGGGGACGAGCTCGTTCGTGGTCGAGCTCCCGGCCGGCCCGCTCACGCTAGCGGCCGCGAACCGCCACGCCCACGCGGTCCTCGCGCTCGTCGAATCGGAGCCGTAGGCTCCACCCATGCTTGCCGCCGGGGATCAGGTTCCCGACGCCACGGTCTGGCTCGCGCCGCGAGAGCAGTCGACGATCCGCGACCTCGTCCAGGATCGCGCGGCTCTCTTCGTCTTCCTGCTCTTCGCCTGGTCCTCGACCTGAACGGACGAGATGGAGCTCCTGCGTGACAGGAGACCGGAACTCGAGGAGGCGGGCGTGACCCCGTACGCGATCTCCCGCGATGCGACCTACACGCAGACGGCCTGGAGCCAGGCGCTCGACCTCGGGGAGATCCAGTTCCTCTCGGACTGGAACGGGGACGCCGTGCGCGGGTTCGGGGTCGGGACCGTATTCCGCGGGATGAAGGACGTCGCCGAACGGAGCACGTTCCTCGTCGGGCGCGCGGGTACGGTCCGCGGCGCATGGCGTCACGATCCCGGCGAGGTGCCCGACTTCGACGAGCTGCTAGCGGCAGCGCGGGCGTTGTAGCGCTCGCCTGCGCGCTCTACCTCGGAGCAGGTCTCCTTGCGACATGGCCGGGTGCCAGGCACCTGGATACGTCTTTCATGGCCGAGGGGTTGCCGGGCCGCGGCGAGGCGGCGCCCGGAGACCACCTGCAGACCGGCTACAACCTCTGGCTCGTCGGGCATCAGGTCGAGAACGGACGGGCGCCCTGGCGCGACCCCTACAGCTTCCAGCCCCAGGTCGAGCCGCGCTGGAACCTCGCGGGCTGGCCCTTCGGCTGGGTCTACTGGCCGCTCGAGCGCGCGCTCGGCACGGTCCTTGCCTGGAACGCCTTCGTGTTACTCGGTTTCCTGGGCGCGGGCGGGATCGTCGCGCTGTGGCTGCGGCAGCTGGGATTGCGACGGGGCGCGGCGCTCGCCGGCGGGCTCGCGTACGCGCTCGCTCCCTACCTCCAGACGCAGTGGAGCGCGGGACACCTGCTCGCCTGGACGGCGCTGCTCCTCCCGCTCTCCCTGTACGGCGTCGAGCGCGCACGGCGCGGCTCTTGGTGGTGGCTCGTCCTCTCGGGCGCGGCGCTCGCCTCGATCCCGCTCTCGGGCCAGCTGCACCTGTCGTTGGCGGCGATCCCGTTCTTCTGCGGGTATGCGCTCGTCCGGCTGCGCTGGGCGGTCATCCTCGGTGTGCCGGCGATCGCGGCGGGGCTCGTCGCGTACGTCCTCGCAGTCCGCGACACGACCGGCGCAAGCGGACGCCAGTTCAGGCAGGTCGAGTTCTACTCCGCCGACGCGTCCGACTTCTTCTCGCGCAGCACGGACGAGCTCGAGAAGGTCGTCTACCTCGGCTGGACCGTGGTCGCTCTGGCGCTGGCCGGCCTCGTCTCGCTCGTGCTGTGGCGCCGCTACGGGATGGCGGCCGTGCTCGGGCTGGGCGCGCTGATCCCGATCCTGCTCGCGCTCGGATCGAACCTGCCCGGCTACCACACGCTGTGGCGGATCCTCCCGGGCCTGCACCACACGCGGGTTCCCGAGCGGCTGATGCCGGTCGCCTGCCTTGCCCTCGCCGCGCTCGTGGGGCTCGCCGTCTCGCGCCTGCGCTGGCCGGGCACCGCGGCGATCGTCGCCGTGCTCCTGCTCCTCGAGCTCCCGCTCGGCAAGTTCCACGAGACCCAGGCCGACGGGAACAACCGGGCCTACGCCGCCCTCCGCGACGAGCCCGCGGGCCGCATGCTGGAGATCCCGGTCCTCACGGCCGGCAGCCAGCGGGCGAGCACCTACCTCTATTACCTGAGGCAGGCTCCGCGGGAGCACCCGTCCGGGTACTCGACGACAGCGCCGCTCGCGGCCGACCGCGAGCTTCGCCGGCTCAGGCGCGTTCCGTGCACGAACCTGGACGCGCTCGGCGTGCGCTACCTCGTCGTCCACTTCGACCGGCCGAGCCCCTGCGGCGGCACGCTGCTGGCCCGCGACGGCCCGATCGCGGTGTACCGACTGCGCTGACGTAGGATCGCGACACGGAGGGGCTCGCATACACCGATGCCGGCCAGGGCAGGCCGGTGCTCCTGCTCCACGGGCTGACTTGCCACCTCGGGTACTGGCTGCGTGTGGCGCGGTTCCTCGACGGCGTGCGCGTCGTCGCGCTCGACTTCCGTGGGCACGGGCTGAGCGAGCACGCCGGCTCCTACGGCTACGCGGACTACGAGCGGGACCTCGTCTCGCTCCTCGACCGGCTCGAGCTCGACGACGTGACCGTGGCCGGACACTCGCTCGGCGGGTACGTCGCGCTGCTCGCGGCAACCCGCAGCGAGCGCATCGGCCGCCTGCTCGCGATCGACGTCAAGAGCGACTGGACCGAGGACGACGCCGCGTTCGCGGAGCGGTCACGAGAGGCCACGCAGCGCGTCGAGCCTGAGCGCGAGCCGCTCCTGGGGCGACTGGCGACGAGCGTCTCCCCGTCGGCGCTCGACGCGGACGAGCTCGAGCTCCTCGCCGAGCGTGCCATCGAGCCTGTGGAGGGCGGCTGGCGGTTTCGCTGGGATCGGCGGGTGCTCGCCACCGAGCCCGTCGACCCGTTCGCGTTCCTGGGGGGCGTCCGTTGCCCGGCTCACGTGATGGCGGGCTCGGAGAGCGAGGTCATGCCGCCCGAAAGAGCGCGGAGGTTCACCGACGCGATCCCAGGTGGAACTGTCGAGATCGTCGATGGTGCAGGCCACCATGTCGAGCTCGACGCTCCCGAGCTCGTGGCCGCGCGGATCCTCGGCTAGTCCGCCCGAACCAAGGCGTGCAGCTCCGTGAGCGAGTCGCCCTCGAGTCGCAACCGGTCCCAGGTGTCGCCCCGGTCGGCGCTGCCCCAGAGCTGCCCGTCGGCGAGGCCGGCGACAAGACCGCCCTCGAAGGCAACGAGGGCGTAGGGCATCGCGGGAATCGGTTCTGGGAGGCCTCCGCCCAGGGCGGCCCACTCGCCGTCGTCACGCCGGTAGATCACCGCCTGCGGGTCCCGTCCGCCGTGCGCCGCGTACGGGCCGGTGCTCGCCGAGACGTACCAGAGGCCCGGGTCACCTGGATCAACGGCGACCGACCACGTGTAGTGGCGGTCCCGGCCCTCGTCGGCGGGATGCCAGCTGTCGCCGGCGTCGTCGCTCCACGCAGCTCCGCCGCCGCCCGCCTCGTAGGCCCGAGCCGCCTCGCGCGGATGCCACGCGAGCGAGTGAACGTCACGCTGGGCTCCGGGACGGTGGTCGTGCCAGGTCTCGCCGCGGTCGGTCGAGCGCATGAGCCCGCCGAGCTCGATGCCGACAAGCAGGAGGTCGGCGTCGTGCGGGCTCGGCGCGATCCACCGCACGTGCGACGTCCACGGCCGGGGCGGAAAGCTCCACGTGGGGCGCGAAGGAAGCTCGAGCAGGGCAGTGAGCTCGTGCCAGCTCTCCCCGCGGTCGTCGCTTCGGTAGAGCGCGCTCGGCTCGGTGCCTGCGTAGACCGCCCCGTCGGCCGGGCTGACCGCGAGCGAGAAGACACCCGGCGCCGGGAGCTCGTAGTCGATCCAGCTCTCGGCACCGTCGGTCGTTCGCCGGACGCCGCCTTCCCGCAGCCCGGCGTAGACGGTGTCGGGGTCCGACGGGTCGAGAGCGAGGCACTGAGCCCCGCTTCCCGTCAGCGAGATCGTCGTCTTCCAGGCTCCGCCGCTCTCGTCGAGACGCGCGATCGCATCACCCGTTGCGGCATAAAGGCGTGGCATCTCTGCAAGCTATCGGCCACGGCGCGTTCTACACGCATGAGGCCCGCCGAGCTACCGCGCCGAGCACGACCCCTTCCCACGGCGGGGAGGTGCCGACGGTCGCCACGTCGGATCAGACTCGTACAGGCGTGAGGCGCGTAGTACGCGCAACCCGGTTCCGTCCGGCCGTACCGCGACGATGTCCGCGTTCGTGCTTCTGGGAGGCAGGCGGGTGAATGCGACCCAGGCACCGTCGGGCGACCACGCGGGCTGCATGTCGTAGCCCTGATAGCTGGTGAGCCGCCGCTCGCCGGTGCCGTCTGCTCCGATGACGAAGAGGTTTCGCACCCTCTCACCGAGCGTACGCGAGAACACGAGCGAGCGACCGTCAGGCGACCACGACGGGGCCGAAGCGTCCTCTACGAGCAACCTCTGGGCACCGCCCACGACATCCAGGATGTGCACGGAAGTCCGGCCGACCCTTTGCCTCGCGAACGCAATCCGTGTGCCGTCGGGCGACCACGCCGGATTGATGTCAAAGGGACCGTTGGTCAGCGCTCGATTGCCTGTGCCGTCCGGCCGAATCATCATCAGACGCGCTCCGTGGCGGCCCGCCGAGAACGCGATGCGACGGCCGTCGGGAGACCAAGCCGGGCCCTGGTTTTCGTGATACGGGTCGCCGGCGATCGGGCGTCCTCGGCCGCGCGCGTCCTGCACGTACAGGTAGCCGTCGCTCAGGTTCACGAACGCGAGCCGTCGTCCGGTCGGTGACCAAGAGGGCTGGATGTTGCGCCGCGCGGGCGTCAGCCGAACAGGTCTCATCAGCGTCCCTCGCTCAAGGCAAATCCCACGGCCCTCCACGGCGAATGTCAGCCGCGGGGGCTCCATGCGGAGCGTCGCCGCCGAGCCGGTCGTCCCGAGAGCGGCGACCACCGCGAGGCCGAGCGATGCCGCGAGCTTCACCCACACGAGGCTACCGCTGGTATGTGAGCGAACTATTTGGCCTACTCCATCGCACTGACAGCCGAAGGCCCCTCACCTAAATGGGGGTGCCGGGGTGTCGATGGGCCACCGATCGATGAAGGGTCCGCCATGGAGGCACCCGACTCCGTCTACGTACCGCTCGCTTCCCGTGCCTCGTGGGCGAAACGGCTGCTGGTCGTAGCAGGCCTGGTCGACACGATCGCCGTCATCACCGGGCTGGCCGCCTACGGGCTCGCCGACCGAGCCGCTTCCGGAAGCGCGACGTTCGACCAGTTCAACGCCGCCCAGGTCCGGCACGACCTCGTCATCCTGATCCAGATGACCGTGTATCTCGTCACGGCAGTCCTCTTCATCCGCTGGTTCCACCGGGCGTACGCCAACCTGCCGGCGGTCGGAACCGAGGGGCTACGCCATGGCGCCGCCTGGGCGATCGGGGCTTGGTTCGTACCGATCGTCTCGCTGTTCTGGCCGAAGCGGATGGCCGACGAGATCTGGCGGGGAAGCGATCCGTCGTTCGAGCCCGATCAGGGCCCCGGCCGGGGCCAGGCGAAGGTTTCCGCCATCGTCGGCGTGTGGTGGCTGGCGTTCCTCACATCAGGTCTGCTGGTCGGAGCCGGCTGGCAGCTCTGGGGCGGCGCGGACACGTACGCCGACATCGAGCTGGCCGCGATGGTGGAGGTCA
>Ga0193741_1000139_pt1 | contig 18862 bp, 15 predicted proteins | sample L2s2metaG_FD_143059 | JGI IMG/M metagenome (GOLD analysis project Ga0193741, IMG submission 143059) | Soil microbial communities from a riparian zone of the East river system, Colorado, United States - L2s2 | ecosystem: Environmental > Terrestrial > Soil > Riparian zone | place: USA: East River...
GAAGGGCTGCGCCAGGAGCAGGGGCTCGACATCAACAGCCTGGTGCTGAGCGACGCGCAGCGCGCCGCAGCGACCGATCCGGCGATCCAACGGCTGATTGAGTTCATCCCGCGCGCCAACTTTGTCGATGCCGGCGGCACACCGCGATTCGTCGGCGCCGCGGCGGCCGTCGTTCATAACGATCGTTGGACCATCGATCTGCGTCAGAACCTCGGCGGCGCCGATCGACTGCACGTCTTCTTCGGCAGCCAGAAGGTCGACGCGATCGAGCCGACGTCGAACGGGCACACGATTCCCGGATTCGGCCACAACTTGATCCGCAACGTCGGCACGTTCACGATTGACGAGACGCACATCTTCGGCCGGGCGCTGCTCAACGAGGCGCGATTCGGCCGCAGCTATGGGTTCGGCACCGCCAATCCACGCGCCGTGCTGAATCCGGCGGAGTACGGTATTCGCAATGGCGTGACGCGCGCCCTCGCGCTGCCGCAGATCGCCGTCGCGGGCGGCCTCGTGTTCGGCGGCCCTGCCACGTATCCCACCGGCCGTGACGACACGTCGTACGTCGTCTCCGACACGCTCAGTTATTTCACTGGCCGCCACTCAGTGAAGCTGGGCGGCGAGTACCGTCATTTTCTCAACGAGAACTTCGAGGAAGGCGCCGGGTCGTTCAACTTCCCAAGCGTGCCGGCCTTTCTGGCCGGCAACGCCAACGCCTTCAGCATCATCCTCGGCGAGCGCCGCAGCCATATCGATCAACGCGCGGTCGCGGGGTTTGTCCAGGACAGCATCGCCGTGCGCTCGAATCTCACCGTGGAGCTCGGCCTGCGTTACGAATGGCACGTCACGCCGACGGAACGTGACAACCAGTTCGTCGTCTTCGATGAGCCGACCGCGTCGTTGTTGCGGGTCGGCGTCGATGTCGACGAGATCTACCGGCAGAACAATGCCAACGTCGAGCCGCGCGCCGGCATCGTGTGGACGACCCCCAGTGGACGCACCGTGCTGCGAGCCGCGCATGCGTGGGCGGTCGATCAGCCGAGTACCACCGCCGTCAGGAACACCGCCGCCAATCCGCCGTTCGCGATACCACTGACGGCCTCGGGATCGATCCCGATCGGCAACGCGATCGCGGCAACACAAACCGGCGGCATCGCCCCGGCCACCGTGGATCCCGGCTTCCGTAACGCGTCGCTGCGATCGTGGAATGTCAACCTGCAGCAGCAGGTGTCGGGCAATCTCGCGATGATGGCCGGGTATTCCGGCTCGCACGGCAGCAACCTGCGCATCTCGCGCAATCTCAATCAGCCAATCGACGGCGTCAGGCCGTTCGCCACGTTGTCGCCATCCAGCCCGATTCTTCCGGGCTCGCCGGTCGGCAACATCACCCAGGTTGAAAGCACCGGCTTCTCGAATTACCACGCGCTGTGGGCGTCGCTGACGCGGCGGCTCTCGCGCGGGCTGCAATTCAACACGTCCTACACGTGGTCGAAATCGCTCGATACCAATTCGCTCAATTCATCGGGGTTCGCCGTCCAGGACAGCTACGACATTCCGAACCAGTATGGAGTGTCGGACTACGATGCGCCGCATCGGTTCGTGCTCAGCGCGACCTACGAATTACCGTTTGACGGCACGGTGTTGACGCGCGGGTGGCAAGTCGCCGCGATCGTGCAAGCCCAGAGCGGCAACCCCGTCAACATCGTCACGAGCAACAGCACGCTGAACGGACTGCCCAACACGGTCAGGCCGGATCTCACCGCGCCGATCCGCATCATCGGCTCGGTCGATCAATGGTTCGATCCCGCGTCGTTCACGGCGGTCAATCGATTCGGCAACCTGGCGCGCAATGCGGTGAGAGGACCCGGCTTCCGGAACACCGACGTCTCGGTCATCAGGAACATGAACTCGTGGGGCACGGTGCGGATGCAGCTTCGCGCCGACGTCTTCAACCTCTTCAACCACGCGAACTTCGGTCCGCCCGGCAACATTGTCGGCAGCCCGACGTTTGCGAAGATCACCAGGACGCGGATGCCGACCGGCGAGGCCGGCTCATCGCGTCAAATCCAGCTCGCCGCACGTGTGACGTTCTGATGTCGAGACGATCGGTCGCCATTCGGTGCACCGTGATCGCGCTCAGTGCGCTGGTCCAGGCACTTGTGTGTTCAGCCGCCGTGGCTCAGACGCACACGACGCGGACCGTGCTCGCGCTGTACTTCAGCAGCGAAGATTATCCCGCCAACCCGGTCCACGAGGCGGGTATCCGAGAGGGGCTTCGCTCGCGCCCGGACTGGCCCATCGACTATTACTCGGAGTATCTGGAGTCCGATCGTTTTCCCGCCGAGGAATCGACGTTGGCGCTTCGCGGCTATCTCGTCGACAAATACCGAGGGCGCCATATCGACGCGATCGTGGCGGTCACCGATACCGCGCTCAGATTCGTGCTGCGCTTTCGTGGCGAGCTGTTTCCCAACGTCCCGATCGTGTATTTCGGCAATGTCCCGGTCGACGACGCCGTTCGCCGCGAAGGCGCCGGCATCACGGGAGTCGTGGTTGCGGCCGGATTCGCCGAGGGCCTGGCGCTGACGCTGAAGCTTCACCCCTCGACTGAACAGCTCTTTGTCGTCGCCCAGACGCCGAACATGATGTTCCAGGACTCGATTCGCGCCGCGCTCGAACAGACGGCGCAACGTGCGCGCCTCACGTTCATCACCGATGCCTCGGTCGCGGGCTTGCTGGCGGCCGTCAAAGCCGTGCCGGCCAGGAGCGTGATTTATTACGTTCGCCATTCGCAGGAGGAACCAGGCAAGGTCCTGTTTTCGGCGGACGTGGCCCGGCTGGTTGCCGAGGCGTCACCGGTTCCGGTCTATGGCGTCACCGACTCGTATATCGGTACCGGAGTTGTCGGAGGCACGGTCTATCAGACCCGGTCGATTGGCGTCCGGCTCGGGCAACAGGTGATCCGCATCTTCGATGGCACGCCGGCGCAGGGCATTCCAATCGAGAACGCAGCGCCCGTGCCCATCTTCGATTGGCGCCAACTCCAGCGCTGGGGCATTCGCGAGAGCCAGTTACCGCAGGGCAGCAGCGTTCTGTTCCGGCAGGTCGGCGTCTGGGATCAATACCGGCCGCAGATCATTGGCGTGTCCTTGCTCATCGTGCTGCAGGCGGCGCTGATCGGCACGCTGCTGTTGCAACGTAAGCGGCGGCGCCGTGTCGAATCGGCGTTGCTCGACAGCCAAAATCGCTACTCGCTGGCGTCAGCGGCCGGCGCGGTCGGCATCTGGGACTGGAACTTCGAGACCAACGAGCTCTTCATCGACTCGCGGCTGAAGTCCATCCTGGGATTCGACGATGCGGAGATTTCAACTCGACCGCAGGACTGGGGATCGAAAGTACACCCGCAGGATCTTGCCGACTCGGGGGCCGCCGTGCAGGCCTGCATGGATGGCCACACCGATATCTATCAGGTCGAGCATCGGATGCTGCACAAGAATGGCAGCGTCAGGTGGATGCTGTCACGCGGCTCGGCGATCCGCGCCGCCGACGGCCGGCTGCGGCGATTGGTCGGCACCAAGGTGGACATCACCGAGCGCAAAATGGCTGAAGAGTCGATTCGCGAGAACCAGGCGGTGCTCCGATCGAGCCACCAGCAGATTCAGGATCTGGCCGGGCTGCTGATCGCGTCGCAGGAAGTCGAGCGCGCGCGGATCGCGCGCGAGTTGCATGACGACTTGAGCCAGCAGACCGCCGGCCTGTCGATCGCGCTCAGCGCCTTGAAGCGCCGGCTCGGTGCGCAGCCGGAGGCCAGCGATCTGTCCGGCGACATCTCGTTGCTGCAGGAGCGGGCGCTCGGGCTCGCCGAACACATCCGCAACCTGTCGCACGATCTGCATCCGAGCGTGCTTCAACACGCCGGCCTCGTCGCGGCGCTCGCGGCGCATTGTTCGGACATCCAACGGCAATACCCGCTGATCGTCACGTTCAGCGCCGGCGAGGATGTCGAGGTCACGCCGGAACTCGCGCTGTGTCTGTATCGAGTGACGCAGGAAGCCTTGCGAAATATCGTGACGCATTCCGGGGCCGGCCACGCCGAGGTCCGGTTGTTCCGTCTCAATGGCCATGTGGAATTGACCATCGAAGACGACGGCCGCGGATTTGACACCGCCAAGGCGGCCAGAGGCAGCCGCGGACTCGGGCTCGTCAGCATCAACGAGCGGGTCAGGCTGGCCGGCGGGACGGTGAGTATCGTGACAGAATTGAAAAAGGGGACCCGGGTGCGCGTGCAGATTCCTGCCGCGGCGCACGTGCTGGTGACTCCCCAGGCCTGAACCATGCCGACCACACGCCAGACCACGGTCCTCGTCGCCGACGATCACGCCATCGTCATGGAAGGCCTCGTCAGCCTGCTCAAGGAGCACGACTTCAACGTCGTCGGCGCTGTGGGGGATGGTGAAAAGCTGATGGAGTCGGCGCGGCGCCTCAAGCCGGACGTCATCGTCACCGACCTGTCGATGCCCGGACTGACGGGGCTCGATGTGCTGGTCAAGTTGAAAGCCGAGAAAACCGAGAGCAAGGTGGTCGTGCTGACGATGCACAACGACGCGGAGCGGGCGACGGCGGCCTTGAAGGCCGGCGCGTCGGCGTTTCTGCTCAAGGAGTCTGCCGGCGAGGAGCTCGTGACGGCCATCCATCAGGCGTTACAGGGCCATGTCTATCTGTCGGCCGCGGTGACCAGGTCCGTCATCGAGCGGATGGCCGAAACACCAGGCGCACAGCCGCCGCCCTTGACGCCGCGGCAGCTCGATGTCCTGCGCCTGATCGTGAAGGGGCAGCGCATGAAGGAGATCGCGTCGGTGCTGAACCTGTCGACGCGCACCGTCGAGACCCACAAGTACGACATGATGCAGGTCCTCGGCCTGAAATCGACGGCCGAACTCGTACGGTATGCGCTCGAGCAACGAATCGTTGGCGATTGACCGGCCTTCAGTCGGCTAGTTAGCCGCCTCGTCAGTAATTCTACTTACCCCCGCCTGAGTAACTTTCCCGGACTAAGGCTGAGTAAGTTTTCCAAGCCCGGCACGTAGTTCCACTCTTACCAGCCTGATCACGCGTCAGTAGACTGCGCGACATCAACTCATGATGTTGCGGCCCCGGGTCTTGCTCGCCGACGACCATCTCGAAACCGTCGAACTGCTGCGCGCGCTGCTGCAGTCCGAGTTCGACGTGATCGGGCACGTCACCGACGGCCGCACGCTCGTCAAGCACGCCTGCCGTTTGCGGCCGGACGTGATCGTCAGCGACATCTCGATGCCGGACGTGGACGGGCTCACCGCCGCGGCCGAGATCCTGCGTCACAACCCGGATGCCCGCATCGTGCTCGTCACCGTCCACGGCGATCACGGGCTGGTCGCGCTCGCAATGCAAACGGGCGCGCTGGGATTCGTCCTGAAGATGTCGGCGGGGGATGACCTGGTCCCCGCCATTCACGCGGCGCTGCGCGGCGAACGTCACGTCAGCCGCTCGCTGCACTTTGAGGAAGACCGAACGCACGTGAAAGTGAAATAGGACAGCCGTCACGTACGAACGTTTTGCACGAGGGTGTTCATATGTCAGTCGTCAACATTGCGTCCCGCAACCTGGAAGCCGATCACGATCATCTCGCCGAGCTCGCCGTGTCGCTGTCACGCCGGCTCACCCGCGTCATGGTCGACGACATGCCCGCGGCCATCGCGGAAGCGCTCGCGGAAATCGCCGCGGCCATTCGCGTCGATGGCTGCCGGCTCCTCGAGTTTTCGGAGTCATCCGACAGCGCGAGAGTGCACGCGCCCACCGGCGCCACGCTGCCTCCTGATTCGGCACCCGAAGCCTGGTTGGTTGATCGTCTGCGGCGCGGTGAGCTCGTCTCGGTCACCCGTCCCGAGGATCTGCCGCACGAGGTGCTCATGAGCCGCAACGAGGCGCGCCGCTCCCGGCCGTACTCGATTCTTGGCACGCCCGCCTCGTCCGGCCTGCAGGTGATCGGCGCGCTCGTCGTCGACGGTGGCCGCGTGCCGCGCCGCTGGCCGGCGCCGCTGGTCGAGCGGCTGCAGCTCCTCTCGGAGATCCTCGCCGCGGCGCTGCAACGCGCCCGCCACGAGACGGCGCTTCGCGCCAACGTGACGATCATCGAGCAGCTCAATAGCCGGCTCGAAGCCGACAACGTGTATCTGAAGGAAGAGATCAAGAGCATCCACGACTTCGACGACATCGTCGGCGAGAGCGCGTCGCTCAGGCTCGCACTGGCGCGCCTGTCGCAGGTCGCGCCGACGAACTCGAGCGTGTTGCTGCTCGGACCGACGGGCACCGGCAAGGAGCTGTTCGCGCGCGCGCTGCACGAGCGAAGCCGCCGCCACGCGCGGCCGCTGGTGCGGGTCAACTGCGCCGCGCTGCCGCCGACACTGGTCGAAAGCGAGTTGTTCGGCCACGAGAAGGGCGCCTTCACCGGCGCGGTGGCGCTGCGCCAGGGACGCTTCGAGCTCGCCGACGGCGGGACGATCTTCCTCGACGAGATCGGCGATCTGCCGCCGGATATCCAGGTGAAATTCCTCCGCGTCCTCCAGGAAGGCGAGTTCGAGCGCGTTGGCTCGTCACGCACCAAGAAGGTCGACGTGCGGGTGATCGCCGCGACCCACCGCGACCTCGAGGCCGCGGTCGCCGCCGGCACCTTCCGCGCCGACCTCTATTACCGCCTGAGCGTGTATCCGATTCAATTGCCGTCACTGCGGGATCGCCGCGAAGACATCCCGCAGCTGGTGTGGTTCTTCATCAATCGGCATCAGCGTGAGCTCGGCCGGCAGATCACCAAAGTGCCGCAGTCGGTGATGGACGTGCTGCAGCACCATGCCTGGCCCGGCAACATCCGCGAGCTGGAGAATGTCGTCGAGCGCGCGATGATCGCCTCGACGGGCGACACCTTGCAGCTCGATCAGCCGCTCGAATTCAACCGCGCCGGCGGGATGTCGGTCAGCGATTCCGACAACCTGGACGACGTGCAGCGGATGCATATCGAGACGGAGCTGCAACGCTGTCACTGGCGCATCAACGGCGCCGGAAACGCCGCCGAGCGCCTCGGCATTCATCCGAACACGCTGCGCTTCCGGATGAAAAAACTGGGTGTGGCGGGCCCCGCGCAGCGGGGGCGCCAGCACGCCACACCCATGAACGCCTCGGTGTAGCCCGCTTTCGGGGCCTGAAGGGCTGCAGGAGGCAGTAGGATCAGTGACCCGAGATGAGTTGGGTCACCGTTATCTGGTCGATGGGCGCGGCCGTGTGCTTCGCCCTGTCGACCATCTACTTTCTGGTCTGGTCGAGGCGCCGCGCCAATCACGCGCACCTGCTGTTTGCCGTGACGGCCGCGGCGTTTGGCGTCTACGGGTTCTTTGAGCTGCGGTTACTCCTCGCGCCGACGCCGCAAGCGATGGACGCCGTGTTGCGGTGGGCGCAGCTGCCGACCTCGGTGGCGCTGCTGTCGCTCATGTGGTTTGTCGCCACGTATCTTGACGCCGGCCGCCGCTGGCTCGCGTGGACGATTTGCGGCGTGCGCGCCGTATTCGCGCTGCCCAACCTGGTGATGGGTGGGAATCCGAACCTGCTCGAGATCCCGAAGCTCGAACACATTCAATTCGCCGGCGAACCGGTCGCCATCATCAAGGGCACGCCCAATCCGTGGGCATTGCTCGGAACGTTGACGCTGCTGCTGATCCTGGTCTTTGTCGTGGATGCCACGATCACTGCGTGGCGGCGCGGCGATCGCCGGAAGGCGGTCATGACTGGCGGCGCCGTGGCGCTCTTCCTGTCGATCAGCATCCTGACCTCGGTGTTGGGCCTCTGGTCGGCATTGCAGCTGCCCACGGCGAACAGCTTGTACTACCTGATCCTGGTGGCCGCGATGGGATACGAGCTGAGCCTGGACCTCCAGCGTGCCTCGCAGCTGGGTCGCGAGCTGCAGGCGAGCCAATCAGATCGGCTCGCCCTCCTGCGCGCGGTCCCGGATCTCATGTTCCTGCAAACGACGGATGGCGTGTATCTCGATCATCATGCGCCCAATCCCAGTCTGCTCTTCTTGCCGCCCGAGCGGTTCCTGGGCCGGAACATGCGCGAGGTGTTGCCGCCCGCCGTGCTCGCCTTGATTGAACCGTCGTTCCGGCGGGCCGCCACCGCATCCGAGCCCATCGTCATCGACTACGAGCTGCCGATGCCGGACGGCCCACGGTATTACGAAGCGCGATTGGTGCGCAGCGACAACGATCACATCCTGACGCTGGTGCGTGACGTCACAGAGGCCAGGCGCGCCGAGATGGCGCTGCGCGAGAGTGAGGCGATCCTGCAAGCCAGCCACCGCGAGATCCGCGACCTTGCCGGACGCCTGATCGCGGCGCAGGAAGGCGAGCGGGCGCGCATCGGCCGGGAGCTTCATGACGACCTCAGCCAGCAAATCGCCGGACTGTCCATCGCGTTGAGCCGCTTGAAACGGCGCGTCACCGCGTCCAGTGATCCGGATCTGCAGGCTGACTTCGCGGTACTGCAGCAGCGCACGGCTGGACTCGCCGACAACATCCGGCACCTGTCGCACGACCTGCATCCGAGCGTGCTGCAACACGCCGGGCTGGTCGCCACGCTCTCCGATCATTGCGCGCAGGTCGGGCGGCAGCAGCCGATCGCGATTTCGTTCGCGGCCGAAGGGGACTTTTCGGCGACGACCGCCGCGACCGCGCTCTGTTTGTACCGGGTCACGCAGGAGGCATTGCGCAATGTCGTGACCCATGCCGTCGCCGCCACTGCGAACGTCCGGCTGCGACGGGTTGGCGATGACGTCGAGCTGACGATTACCGATGACGGCAAGGGATTCGACATCGGCCCGGGCGGACCAACCGGTCACGGTCTCGGGCTGATCAGCATCAACGAGCGGGTTCGCCTGGTCGGCGGGAATGTCAGCATCTTCACTGAGGTGAACAAGGGCACCCGGGTGAAGGTGCACGTGCCCTTGACGGCGCTCAGTCCTGTCGCGCACTGAGCGAGTCGATCTTCATCTGGATATACCCCGGCGTGCCGACGAGCGTGGCGCCCTTGCGGCGAATCCGCTGCAGTGCTTCGACGCCGGCGGTGTCGGCGGACGCGAGATCGGTGAGATTGAGCTCGAGCGCGCCGCTACCCTCGCAGGCCGTGAGAAATTCAGGCACGTGAGCGACGCCGAGCCGTCCGGCCACCCGGACCACCCGTCGATCGACTTCAGTCACCACGCCGATCCAGCATTCCACGGCCTGCTCCTTGGGTTCGACGTCAGTACGACCAGCCGATTGAAAACGCCAGGCCCAGATCATTCCGGGCCGCGTCCGGCTGCGGCGGATCGCTGTCGAACGTCTCGTACACGTTCAGCGACAGAAAGAAATCTTTCCAGAGCTCCCGCCTGATCGCGGTATCGAGCTGCAGGCGCTGGCGTCCCCAGCTGCTCAGGCTCGGGTAGTACTGGACGCTCGCGTCAACCTCCGTCTTCGGACGGTCGTAGGTGTAGTACGACGTCTTCATCGCCAGCAGGCCCTCGAGGTTTTGCGTCGCGGCCGCGTCCACCGCGCGCGCGTCGTTGACCATGAGACCGCCACCGAGCTCGAACTGCGCATGGTTGGTGTTGACGAGCCGCTGGCCGAGCAATGCTCCAACCTGCGATCGCAGCACCAGCCCGAGGCTTTCATTGGAGTCGAAGCGGCTGGCGCCGGACACGAACCAGCGTTGGCCGCGATACCGAACATACGAGAGCTCGACGGCGCCGCGATCGTCACGGCCTTCGGAATCGTGGCTTGCGGTGGCCGTGCCGGATCCCGTCAGTCGAACGGCGAACGCCGGGCGGCGGAACAACGCATCCGAGTTCACCGTTGCTTGCGCGATACCGCTCGACTGCGAGTACGAGAAGCCGGCACTGATCGAGCCATCGAGCCTGGCCCAGAAGCTGGTGCCAATCGGGGTGATCTGCGTGACTTGCGACGTCGGCAGCGCGACACCGCCTTCGTTGGTGGCGATCTGCAACGATTGCGTCTCGACGGCGTGCCCCAGGCTGCCGAGCATCCGGCGGCCGTCGGCCGTTTCGATCTCGAAGCCGCGCACCGCCTCCATCCGTGCCACCTTGTCCCACTCAATATCGATGGTGCCCGCATCGTCGGTCTTGACCTCGAGGCTGCCGCGATCGAGGCGCATGATTTCACCGGTGATGCGATCGCCGTTCAACAACGTCACCGTGTCCGTCCGTTGCTGTGCCGATGCGGTGGTGCCGGACACGATGAGGAGCGCCATGGCCATCGCAGGGAGCTTCACGGCCGCAACCGCGCGAGCGTGAACGAAATCCAGAACGTGCCGCCCTCGAACGAGCTCTTCGCCGCGGAATCCCACAAGTAACGGACGTTGACGACGCCGGCGGTGGCGCCGCGCTGGAACAATCCCATCGTGACGTCCGGTCCAATCCCGAAAATCCGGTTGCGCCCGCGCAAGTTGGTTGCGAGCAACAGCGCGAGTGGGAGATCCGCTCCGCTGTCATCCGAGAGCTTGTTCTGCAGGTAGTAGGCGACGCCGAACGCGCCGCCGATTGCGGGTACGTTGTAGGCGGCGCCGCCTTCGAGCGTGAGGAGCGTGCCGACCTTCAGATCCAGATCCTTTTTCTTGGAGTGCATCTCGAGGTAAGCGCCGGTCGCAAGACTCAGTTTCTTGGCGTCATCGAGGTATGCGGTCATGCCACCCTGGATCTCATGCGACCACATACCGAGGCCGACGTTGTCGGTGGCGTGTGGCTGATAGCGGCCGGTCGGAGCGGTGAATCCATAACCCGCCGTGACATCGGCGCGCGCGAAGTGCCATCCGAGATACAGCGGCACGACATACATGTCGGTAAATCCCCAGTCGGTTTGATCGACGGTGTCGTCAACCAGCTCGGGTTTGATCGTCGAGAAGGGAACCGAGACGAGAAAACCGTAGTTGGCCCCGAGGATTCTCTTCTTCGTGACCGTGAGCACGGTCGGCGGCAGGATCCTGATGTCGATGCCCTGGAACTGCGATGCCAGAAACGGATTCCCGTCGGCGTCCTTGATCGCGTCGGCATTCCATTGGTTGTACGGCAACACAAAATACACGCCGGGCCCCGGCTGCGTGCCGGCGTTCACGCCGTTATCGCCTTTGAGGTTGTGGCCCTGGTATTGAGCGAACACCGTTTGGGGTGCGAGCAATAACACGAGTACGACGAAGAAGGCGATCACGCCCGCCTTATCGCAAGAACCGCGCCCAATGTGTCGGTTTGGCAAATTCAATTTGTTGGCTTGAATTCGCCACTTTGGTAATGGCTGCCAACGGTGGCTCCCGTAATCCGAGAGGCTCTCACCGCATGTTGTGAGCCCTCGCACTCACGAGCCTCGCCATCGATTCTTCCCGGCCAATAGTCGCGCGCTCCCGACTGGCGCGGTCCTTGCCAATGCGAGTGAAGACACCATCAGGAGGTGCACTTTGAAATTGTTACGGACTCTGATCACCGCGTCGGCTGTGATGCTCCCGGCGCTGGCCTCGGCGCAGGACGTCAAGACCGATTTCGACAAGGCGTTCGATTTCTCGACCGTGAAGACCTATTCAATCTCGATCGCCACCAAGTGGGGCAACGACCTCTCGGAGCGGCGCGTCCTTGCCGAGATCGATGAAGCGATCGCCGCCAAGGGCTGGAAGAAGGTCGCGGACGGCGCCAACGTCCAGGTCGTCCTGCACGGCGCGACGCAGACCAAGCGCAGCGCGAACACCTTCTATAGCGGCATGGGCGGCTATGGCTACCGCGGTTTCGGCGGCATGGGCTCGGCGCAGACCGTCGTCAGCGAATACAGCGTCGGCACGCTCGTGGTCGACATGTTCGACGGGAAGTCGAAGAACCTGGTGTTCCGCGGCACGGCCGAAGATGAGATCTCGGACAACCCTTCGAAGAACGCGAAGCGGCTCGAGAAGGCGTCGACGAAGATGTTCAAGAATTTTCCGCCGGCCAAAGGCAAGTAAGGTCGCAGGTCGCGCACGTGTCAACGGCCCGCAGCCGGGCGGGCCGTAGTGTGTCCGCCCTCTGATTACCGAGAGCTGCTCACCGCGCATGGTCATCTCGCGACGTTGTGTTCGCATCTCGGTAGATAGAATCGTCGATTTCCAGAGCATTTCGAGCATTCTTCGAGTGGCCGCGTCTTTGCCTTGATGCACGGCGTGACCAATTCAAACGTTTTCGCGATCGCGTTCGCCGCGGTCCTCGTCGCCACGCCGATCTCGGCGCAGACGCTACTGACCTGCTCGTCGAACTCAGGTGCGCGCACGGTGTGTGCAGCGGACACATCGGCGGGCGTGGCGCTGCTGAAGTCGAGCGGCGCATCGGCGTGCCTGCTCGGCAGAACATGGGGCTACGACAGTGCGGGCGTGTGGGTCGCGGATGGCTGCGGCGGCGAGTTCCAACTCGGTCAGCAGTCGGGTGCCGCTCAGCCACCTCCGGTTTCGCCTCCATCCAAGACGCCCTACGTGCCGATTGAGACCTGGGGAGAGTTCAGTCCCGGCCAGGGCTTTCTCATCGGACGCGGCGAGGCGGGAGAACTGTCGATCAGCGGTTATACGCTGGCCCGCTACATCAACCAGACTCCGGGGCAGCAGGACTTCACCGATCACCTCGGTAACGTGCGCAACGTTGACGGGCGAAACGACATCTTCTCAGCGCGGGTGATGATCTTCTTCAAGGGCTGGCTTGGCACGCCGAAGCTGGTCTACAACCTCACCCTCTGGACCGTGAACACCACGGATCAACGTGCTCTCTTCGGGATGGTCGGCTATCAGTTCCACCGAAAGTTCAGTCTCTATGCCGGCCTCAACGGCATTCCTGGCGCACGCTCCATGTTCGGTTCGCATCCGTTTTGGCTCGGTCACGATCGCGTGATGGCCGACGAATTTTTTCGGCCGTTCTTCGGATCCGGCGTCTGGGCACAAGGCGAGCCGATACCAGGGCTTTGGTACAGCGCGATGGTGGCCAACAACTCGAGCGCACTCTCGGTCACGGCCTCGCAGCTGGATCGTAAATTCTCGACCGGCGAGTCGGTCTGGTGGATGCCGACGACCAAGGAGTTCGGCCCGCGCGGCGCCTATGGCGACTGGGAATGGCACGAGACAGTGGCGACGCGGTTCGGCGTCTCCACGTCGCAATCTCCCGAGCAGCGCTTCACCAACAACATCACGGATGCGTCCGGAAACACCGTCATCAGGCTGGCAGACAGCGTCAACATCTTCGACGCCGGAGCGCTGGTCCCCGGCGTGACCGTGGACCACGTCGACTACCGCAACCTCGCGCTCGATGCCGGCGTGAAGTACAAGGGCGTCTTCCTGCAGGCGGAATACTACAACCGCTGGCTCGACGGCTTCACCGCGGACGGTCCGCTTCCGGTCAGCGAGATTCACGACAAGGGCTTCTACGTGCAGGGTGCCTTCTACCCGATCAAGAAGAAGCTCGAGCTCTACGCCGCTACCTCGCAGATCTTCGGCGACAAGACCGCGGGCTTCAGCAACAGCCATGAGTACCTGGTCGGGATGAATTTCTACCCAGCAAACACGCGCAATCACCGGTTGAACGTGCAGGTCATTGACGTCAACCGTTCGCCGGTGAGCAGCTCGTTCGGCTACTACGTGGGCGGACAGAACGGGATCACCGTGGCGAGCGGGTTCTCGGTGTTTTTCTAAGGGACGCCGGCACACCGGTCCCTATCGATTCCAAGGAGTAGATCAATGGCCTTTAGAATGATTCGCGTCGCCCCGGCAATACTCTGCGGCGCCCTGGCGCTCGTCGCAAGCCAGTCAGCGACGCTCGCCCAGCAAGCTGCCAGTTCGAGCCCCGACACGCAGTTCAGCGACTCACACTTTCACCTGACCAACTACATCCAGGAAGGGACCGACGTGCGGAAGTACGTCGAGATCATGGCCAACCGCGTCGTGCGCTCGACGTTGTTCGGCATTCCGCTGCAGCAGACCTGGGACTACAACAACACCGGTGATTTCGCGCCGAACTATTACCTGCAGACCGACGCGCCGCTTTATTACTACTCCTTCACCGACGCGGCCATTGCGATGGCCTATCGATCGCTGACGCCGCCGCAACAGGCACGCCTCGATCCGATGATCACCGGCTTCAACCCGACCGACATGTACGCCGCCGATCACATCAAGCGCGTGCTGACGACGTTCCCCGGCGTGTTCACCGGCATCGGCGAGTTCACGATTCACAAGGAGTTCGTCTCGCCGAAAGTCGCGGGCGGCACCGCCAGTCTCAACAATCGCGCGCTCGATCGGATCATGGAGTTCGCGGGCGAGGCCGGACTGGTCGTCATCTTCCATAACGACGCCGACATGCCGTTCCCGCGCCCGAACCAGGAGCCGTATCAGCTGGCGCAGTTGAAGGCCCTGTTCTCACGGCATCCCAAGACCTCGATCATCTGGGCGCATGCCGGCCTTGGCCGGATCGTCAGGCCCGTGAAAGAGCACCTGACGATGCTTGACCGCGCGCTCAGCGCGCCGGAACTGAAGCACGTCAACATCGATATCTCCTGGGACGAGGTCGCGAAGTATGTGGTGGCCTCCCCCGAGGCGACGCAGGCGACGGCGGATCTAATCAACAAACATTCCGATCGATTCATCTTCGGCTCCGACGTCGTCGCACCGGGGGACGCTCAGGCGCAGATCAAGGTGTTCGACATGTATGCGCCGCTCTGGAAGCTGCTCACGCCGGAGACCAGCCGCAAGGTGCGTCTCGGGAACTACGCACGGCTCTTCGACGAGGGTCGGGGGCGCGTGCGGGCGTGGGAAGCCGCGAACCTGAAGGCGGCGCGGTAATGAACCGCGGCGCAATCCTCGTTCTTGGCGTGCTGCTCGCGTTGGGTGTTCCGTCGCCGGGCGTGGCCGGGCAGGCCACCGCCGTGACGCCGCAATCCGGAGACGAGCTCAGGCGCCGCATCGAGGAGCTTGAACGCGTGATGAAAGCCGAGATCGAGGGGTTGCGCGCACAGCTGGAGGCGCAGGAGGCCGAAGTGGCCCGGCTGCGGGCGACGGCGCCGCTGGCGGCCCCGTCTGCTCCCGCCGCGCCACCGACCTCAGGCCGTGCCGTCGTCAGCGCGACCGCGACCCAGGAGACGTTCAGTCGCGAACGCGAGACAGCCGCTCGCGTCGACAACGTCCCGATCGACCCGGCGATGATCGGATTCTTTGGAATTCCCAACACCCCGGCACGCCTCAAGGTCGACGGGTACGCCAAGCTCGATGCCATCTTCGACCCGCACCCGGCCGGTAACGCCGACCAGTTCAACGTCGGCACGATTCCGATCGATCTGCCTGAAGCAGAGAGGGTGGCCAACACCAACATCCACGCGCGCCAGACACGCGTGCAACTCGACTTCCGCAGCCCAAGCGCGCTCGGCTCTGACTTCCGGGCGTTTGCGGAAATTGACTTTTTCGGCAGCAGCGGCGCGGTTGATCCACGAATGCGCCATTTCTACGGACAGCTGCAGAACGTGTTGCTCGGCCAGACCTGGACCACCTTCACGGATGTCGACGCATTTCCCGACCAGCTCGATTTCGCCGGACCGGCGGGGATCAGCTTTCTGCGACAGCCGCAGATCCGGTACACCCAGCCGCTCGCGAGGGGACAGAGTGTCGCGTTCGGGATCGAGAAGGCGACGGTGCAAGCCCCGCAGATCACCAGCAGCGGCAGCCCGTACACACCGGCTCCGGACCTCGTCGTCCGCTACCGCTTGGAGCGGCCGCTTGGACACATTCAGCTCGGTTCGGTGTCTCGCGTGCTCGGTTATCGCGTCGCGACCCGCAATCGAAAGCACTACGGCTATGCGCTGAATGCGAGCGGCGGCCTCAAGGTGTTCGGCGACGATCGCGTGATGGCCTACGTGATGGGCGGCCGTGGCGCGGCCCGCTACGTCGACAACATTTCGGGCCTCAACGCGGACCTCGATCGGGATGATTCCGGTACCGACGTCGATCCGCTCGGGGTGTTCGGGACGTATGCCGCGTTCACCCATCGTTGGCCGTACCGGCTTCGTTCGACCTTCGTCTACGGCTATTCCAGCATCGACAACACCCGGTCGCAGTCGGCCACCGCCTACCAGGATGGCCACTACTTCTCGGGGAACCTGCTCTTCAATCCCATGGGCGGCGGACTAAACCTCGGCGTGGAATATCTCTACGGCCAGAAGGTCCAGCACGATGGCGCCCATGGCACGGCCAACCGGATCCAGTTCGCGGCGAAGTACGACCTGTATCGAAAACGTCCCGTCGATCAGCCATAGCGCCGGACAGGTCACCACCGGCGGTGACGCGGTTCGGCCGGCGGCACCGCCGGCTGCGACTTCCTCGAAGGGCGCTGGCCTCAGCTCCCAAAACAGGCCCGATTCGCCGTGCTGCCGGTGGCCGGAAGTTTGCCCATCAGCTCAGGACGATCTATGTGGAGCAAACCCATGAGCATGAAGCGTGTCTGGAGAGCTGCGGCAGTTGCGGCGTTACTGGTTGTCGGCATCGCGTGCGCAGCGTCGGAGCGCCAGCGGGTGGTGTCAATGGGTCCGGTCGCGACCGGCGCGGGGACGACGAGCGCCGCGCGCAAGTTTCTCGAGGGCCGCTGGATCCTTGAATCGGCCGTGATCACGCCGCCAGGCGCGAAGCCGATCACCCTGAAGGGCACCGGCGTCCTGACCTACGACGACTTCGGCAACATGGAGATGAACATCAAGGCTGACGAAGCGTCAGCCGATCTATTGCGCGCCGGGGGCGTCGTGATTCCCGACGGCGTCATCTCGACCACCGGGCGCACCGCGATCGACATGCAGAACAAGACGCTCACCTACATCCTCGAGGGACAGGCCTCCTCGATGAAGACCGGTGGCGGACCGTTGTCGCCCAACCGGCCGCGGCATTGGGAAGTAAACGCTGACGTGTTGACGTTGACGACGAAGGACGACAACGGCGCGCCGCTGTCGGTCAGCCGCTGGAAGAAGAGTTAGGAGACGCTGTGACGACCGCAAAGATTCTCGCGATGGTTCTGCTGATGAGCGTGGCCGCGTCCGCGCGCGCGCAGAGCGGCCGGCCGGCCGATGGTCAGCCGGAAGTCTTCACCGGCACGGCACAGATCAAGAACGCGACCGGCGCGGTGTCGGGCACGCTGGAAGTGCGGCTGCGCCGCATCACGCCGGAGTTCGACAAGAAGGCCGTTGAAACGGCGCTGAAAGAGGGCGGCTATCCACGCTTTCTCACCGCCATTCGCAACGCCCCTGACGTGGGTCAGCTGATATTGGGCGGCGGCGCGCCGTTCGCGATTCGCTACGCGCGCGAGCGCGTCGACGCCACCGGACGGCGGCTCGTCCTGATTACTGACAAGCCGGTGTTCTTCGTCGGCGGCGGTCGAGCCGACGCCAGCATCGCGGCGCGAAAGGGATTTGAAGTCGCGGTGATCGAGATTCGCATCGACGGCAAGGGCGCCGGCAGCGGCTCGATGGCCGCGGCCGCGCGTGTCCGTCCTGACGGCGACGGCGGTGTGTTGCTCGACGATTATGCCGAGCAGCTGATCACGATTACCAACATCGCGCGAAAGCCGTCATGAAGCGCGTTCTGATCGCGACGCTTCCGGCAGTCGTTGCGGCGGTGGCGGTATTGTCGGCCGCGCCCGAATTCAAGTCGGTGTGGCGATCGCCTGAGGCCGCCAAGGTCAGTTTCGCCGGCAAGAAGGTCGCGGCCCTGGTCATCACGCAGGATGATTCGCTGCGCGTGGCCGGCGAAGAATCGCTGGTGCGCGAGCTGACCGCGCGCGGCATGCAGGCGGTTGCTACCTACCGCATGGCGCCCAAGGAAGAACTGCAAAGCGCCGAGAGGGCCAAGGGATGGTTTGAACGGGCCAACGTCGACGGTGTGATTGCGCTGCGACCGGTGAGCAGCGAAAAGCGCATCTCCTACAACGACAGCCTCTGGATGAGCCCCTCCTACAACACGTTCTGGGGCTACTACGGTTACGGCTATAGCACTGTGGTGGTAATCGGCGATGTCCCCAAAGACACCGTGGTCACCGTGGAGACGCTAATCTTCAGCGTGCCGACCAATCAGTTGCTGTGGGCGGGAGTCAGCGAAACACGCAACCCGAAAACGCTGCAGAAATTCGTCGAGGATCTTGTGAAGGAGTCCGCCAGGCAGATTCAGAAGCAAGGTAGGAAGTGAACTTTATCCTGATCACCCTGGCGTCGACGGCCGGTTTGTTTGTCGGGATGCTGGTGTTCTCCGAAATGGGGAGGCGCATCGGCGCGGCCAGATTGGCGCGGCACCCGGAAATCGCGTCGAAGGGCAGTCCCGCCGAGGCGGCGGTCTTCGCGTTGCTGGGACTGCTCCTCGCCTTTACGTTTTCCGGCGCCGCATCGAGGTTCGAACATCGCCGGCACTTGATCGGAGAGGAATCCAACGCGATCGGTACGGCCTACCTCCGCCTTGATGTCCTGCCGGCCGACGCGCGGCCGGAGATCCAGGATCTCGTCCGCCGCTACCTCGACGTGCGAACGACGGTGTATCACGCGACCGACGATCAGGCAGAGACGGTGGCGCGGCTGGCTGCCGCAGAAGCTTTGCAGGGACAGATCTGGGAGAAGGCCGTCGCCGCATCTCGACGACCGGAGGTCGCGCCGCCGGCCGCCACGTTCCTGCTGGGCGCTCTGAACGAGATGATCGACATCACGACGACGCGAGCGGTGGCGAGCGAGACGCATCCGCCTCTAATCATCTTTTATCTGTTGGGCGGGTTGTGCCTGGT
>Ga0193741_1000140_pt1:0-12500 | contig 18835 bp, 11 predicted proteins | sample L2s2metaG_FD_143059 | JGI IMG/M metagenome (GOLD analysis project Ga0193741, IMG submission 143059) | Soil microbial communities from a riparian zone of the East river system, Colorado, United States - L2s2 | ecosystem: Environmental > Terrestrial > Soil > Riparian zone | place: USA...
CTAAACGTTTTATTATTTTTTTTTTGAAAAAAAAAAAAATTATGGAAAAGGGTTATTAATTTGTTTAGGCTGCTTGTTCCTGAAGTAGAAAACGTTCCCTCTGTTCCTGAATAGCTTCTTTCAAAATGGCTTCTGCGTCCTCGGTGAATGTCTTGGTAGAAGATATTATTTCTTGAAACTGTGGTTTATTGGTTTTTAAGTAACTACGTAACTCAACCAGAAATTTCCTTACCTGTCCAACTTCTAATGAATCGAGATAACCGTTTGTTCCGGTATAAATAGTAAGTATCTGTTCTTCTACCCCGAGAGGGGCGGATTGGGATTGTTTAAGCAATTCACGTAATCGTTGACCTCTTGCCAATTGATTCTGAGTAGCTTTATCGAGATCAGAAGCAAATTGTGCAAAAGCTTCTAATTCTGCGAATTGTGCCAGTTCTAATTTTAATTTACCGGCTACTTGTTTCATAGCTTTAATTTGAGCCGCAGACCCTACTCTGGAAACAGAGATACCCACATTAATAGCGGGTCGGATTCCAGCATTGAAGAGATCGGCAGATAAGAATATTTGGCCGTCAGTAATCGAAATTACATTAGTAGGAATATAAGCCGAAACATCTCCCGCTTGGGTTTCAACTATTGGTAAAGCGGTCATACTTCCTTCACCTAAAAGAGAACTTAATTTAGCAGCTCTTTCCAAAAGGCGTGAATGTAAATAAAAAACATCCCCTGGATAAGCTTCGCGCCCAGGTGGTCTTCGTAATAGAAGAGACATTTGGCGATAAGCTTGCGCTTGTTTAGAGAGATCATCATAAATGATTGAAGTGTGTCGTTCAAGGTACATAAAATATTCAGCCAGAGCTGCTCCTGTATAAGGAGCGAGGTATTGTAATGTAGCAGGGGAATCCGACATTTCGGCTACCACAATAGTATATTCCATCGCGCCCCTTTCCTGGAAAGTAGTTACTACCTGAGCCACAGAAGAAGCTTTTTGACCAATAGCTACATAAACGCATATTACATTTTGGCCTTGTTGATTTAGAATTGTATCTGTTGCTACTGCTGTTTTACCGGTCTGTCTGTCCCCAATAATTAATTCTCGCTGACCACGTCCTATGGGAATCATTGAATCAATAGCAATAAGCCCTGTTTGAAGAGGTTCATATACAGAACGTCGAGAAATAATCCCCGGAGCGGGCGATTCAATTAACCTATATTTAGAAAATGCAATTTCACCTCTACCATCAATAGGTTTAGCCAGGGCGTTTACAACACGACCCAAATAGTCCTCACTCACAGGTATCTGAGCAATTTTTCCTGTTGCTTTTACAGAACTCCCCTCTTGTATCAGTAAACCATCACCCATTAATACAACACCAACATTAGTTGATTCCAAATTAAGAGCAATGCCTATTGTACCCTCTTGAAATTCTACTAATTCACCCGCCATTACTTCATCAAGACCATGAATACGAGCAATGCCATCACCTACTTGAAGTACGGTACCGGTATTTACAATCTTTACTTCTCTATTATATTGCTCAATACGTTCGCGGATAATATTACTAATTTCGTCGGCTTGAATGGTTACCATGAGTATTTCTTAATTCTTTTTTGAAAAAAAAAAAAATAAATAAATCAAAAATAATGCCTAAATGTAGAAGGACTAATCCGTTATTTGTTTCATCGCCCCCAATATGCCAATATTGGCACTGATAGTACGTAAATGTAACTCACTGTTTAAACAACTATTCAGAGTTCCTAGAGCGCCTTGTAAGGCTTGTTGGAAAACCCGTTGTCGGACTTGATTACTGGCCTTTTGTTGTTCAAAATTTATAGTTTCATTTTTGTAATTTTCTAATTGTTCCAAAGTCTTATAAGTTGAATCAATCAAATTCAATTTTTCTCGCTCTATCTCAGAGTATCCATTCACACGAAACTGATCTGCTTCTATTTCTACTTTACGTAAGCGAGTCCGGGCTTTTTCCAGCTGTTCGATGGCCCCCTCGCGCAATTCTTCTGAATTTTTAATCGTCTTCAAGATTCTCTGTTTTCGATTATCTAATAAATCACTTAATGAAAGTAGATTATCTTTCCATTCATTTCAAAAATTCCATGATCCCTTCCCGAACCAAACATGAATCTTTCGATTCATTTGGCTCTCACGCTCAATGTAAATTACCATATCTTTCTTGTTAATGTAATGAGCCTATCCTCTATTCTCTTGTCATATTCCAAAATGAAATCAAAATCTCAAACTAATCCAAGACAAAAAAATTCGGAGGACTCTTCTGACCAAACAAAAAATATGTAATTGTCAGCAAAATTGTTTACTTTTTTAATCCAAGAAGTTTTTCTTACTTTATACACAATACATAGGTCATCGATTCAGCATTGGCTAAAAAAGGGGATAAAATCCCCAATAAGTAGTTCAAATCATTTTATCAATATGAGTGTTCTCTATTGATAAAAATTATTTATTTGAAACCATCTCTATATTAACATAGTGGTAGAAAGAGTACCATGCTGCGTCTGGACTTCAAACAGTTTTGCTTTAACCATGTTAATGGGCCCATATTATTGGTTGATAGAGAATCAAAGTGGATTTTCCAATAAATTACGAAATGCTATAGTTCTTACATATGATTTCTGAATTTATTCAGAAGTAATTCGCGAGATCATGCACCCTTCTTTCTTAGGTATAACTTTCCTAGTTATAAGAGAAAAAGTACATCTGGTTGGATCCAGCCTATTCTTGAAATAAACAACTCGCACACACTCCCTTTCCAAAAAAGATCAAGACCCCAAGCACTACACTTAGATTTATTAGATTTGTTGCTAAAATATCGGTATTAAACCCGAAACTCCCGGCGGATGGCCATTGGCCCAAAGAAACGAAAGAATCGGTTACATTTTTCATATGATCTCCTCTATAGATAGACTAAAAAATCGAACAGAGTTCTTTTTGTATTACTTTGCCCTATATCTATATATTTCTAGTTTCCTACTTTCTAAATCGAATCAAAAATCTATTAGATTTAGAAATATTGAATTACCTTCTTGGTTGCAACCCCTCTTAAAAGGCCTACGAACACAAACGGGAAGGATGAAAGCGAGTTTGTATGCTAATTCCTCATCCGCAAATCAGCCCTTCCCGTGGGTTATTTTCTCAACGAATAAGTAATTCTAGGAATGAAATCTTTATATAATTCGAAAAAGCAAAGCACAAGTCCAAGGCAATAAAATATGAAAAATAAAAATTTTTCATATTTCTAATATTAAACAAAAGGATTAGCAAATAAAAGTGCTAATGCTACAACCAAGCCATAAATTGTTAAAGCTTCCATGAAAGCTAGACTAAGCAATAAAGTACCTCGTATTTTTCCCTCCGCCTCGGGCTGTCTCGCGATACCTTCTACAGCTTGACCCGCAGCAGTACCTTGACCAACTCCAGGTCCAATAGAAGCAAGCCCTACAGCCAATCCAGCAGCAATAACGGAAGCGGCAGAAATCAGTGGATTCATGATAAGTTCCTCGTACCAAAAAAAAATGGTTAATGATACATTCAACCAATGAACTATGACTTAATTATTCGATTGCTACGATTCATCCAGTCAAAGTAACTACGAACTTCGAATTCAAGTAATAATATTCTTGAATTATCAAAACTACTTTGATATCTCTTTTTTAGTTTCTCTCGAGAAAGTCTTTGTGAATCCATACAACTTTAGTTTTTCCGTTTCTTTGTCCCGAACCGCTCTTTGACTTTGAATTCTTCGATTTTTTTATTGACTTCATCTTCAACTCACAGTCACATATGAGACAGAAGGACTTCTATAGAATCCCCATCTACACTCATATTCGATTAGTAGGGAAATTTAGATATATCTTTAGCTCGTATATAACTAGTCAATATCTAATATCACATATACATGTCTTTCTTCCACAATGTAAACCCACTCTTTCTTCATCTTGAATGCAATCGGATTTAATAAGGATGCGTCTAACCCTTGACAAGAGTTAACTTATCGCCATTCAATTCCATATACCTAGTTCGACCTTCCCTCTACGAACCATTTATGAATCCCCTTTGTTATAAATTTTCCTTTCCCTTCCCCCTTGTTTATCATTATCCTGCAACCTAAATTGATAAGATAATCAATGGATAAATTGATTGGGCCGAATCGTTGCATAGAAATTAATTTGATTGATCTAAGTTCATATAATTGATTATTTATTAATATTTTCGTTTGGTCAATCGTTGAATAAAATCAACTCAAAAGGCGAATCGTTTGATAGAACATCCTTTTTATTTAATAACACGTCGTAATATCGCAAGACTTCTTAGTCAAATTAGGAGTCCAAATAGTGAATATTCGGATTGGATGACCAATCTAAATTGAATATTCATTGAGGGGAAGGTTTGATTATGGTATAAATGGACCAAACGGGAATTTTAGGAAAAAGATCTTTGAGATCTCTTTCCTTTTTTTCTACTCTAATATCAATATTGTAATCTTTATTGTAATCTTTTTTTCTATTACTCGAGATCGTATATCGTGTAGTTGTATATTTTTATTCCCTAAGTAAATTTTTTTAGCCATGCACACATTGCCTTAGATTAAACTAAAAAAAAAAGACTATTTAGAAAACTAGTCAATGGTGGCCTTCCATGGATTCACCTATATAAGCCGCGGCTAAAGTTGCAAAAATAAGAGCTTGAATACCACTTGTAAATAATCCAAGGAACATGACAGGGATAGGAACCACCGAAGGTACTAAAGAAACAAGAACAACAACTACTAATTCATCAGCTAATATATTTCCGAAAAGTCGAAAACTAAGTGATAGGGGCTTTGTGAAATCTTCTAAGATGTTAATAGGTAAAAGAATTGGAGTTGGTTGAATATATTTCCCGAAATAACTTAATCCTTTTTTGCTAAGACCCGCATAGAAATATGCCACTGACGTGAGTAAAGCCAAAGCAACAGTAGTATTTATATCATTCGTGGGTGCGGCTAACTCCCCATGAGGTAATTGTATGAGTTTCCAAGGTAAAAGGGCGCCTGACCAATTAGAAACAAAAATAAATAGAAACATAGTTCCAATAAAAGGAACCCAAGGACCATATTCCTCTCCAATTTGAGTTTTACTCACATCTCGAATAAATTCAAGGACATATTCGAAGAAATTCTGACCACCGGTCGGAATGGTTTGTGGGTTCCGAACGGCTAGAGCGGCTGAACCTAATAAGATAGCAATTACAACCCAAGAAGTAATAAGTACTTGGCCGTGGACTTGGAAACCCCCGATTTTCCAATAAAAATGTTGGCCTACTTCCACACCGGATAGATCATATAATCCGTTTAGTGTGTTGATGGAACATGATAGAACATTCATATTGCCCTCTGACAAAAATAGAACTTTAAACAAAATTATTTTGATTCAACCATCTCTTTCTCGACTTGACTACTTGAATCGTATATTTTGAATACCAACTAATCAAATTATATTCCTTGTTATTTTTATCTCTTTTTTGAGATTAAGAAATAGTAACCGATTCGATAAATCTATGAAGGTTCCGAAATGAAATAAGTTATTTATCTTATTATTAATCACGGATTTCTTATATAGCCAGAACGTCCCTCACAAATTGCAAATACTAATTTGTTAAGAATTAATCGGATTGAAGATATAGCGTCATCATTCGCTGGAATCGAAATGTCTGCGAGATCAGGGTCACAATTTGTATCGATTAAACAAATTGTTGGAATTCCCAACGTGATACATTCTTGAAGGGCCGTATATTCTTCGTGCTGATCAACGATGATTACAATATCGGGTAACCCTGTCATATATTTAATCCCGCCCAGATATTTTTGCAAATGAGATAATTGTCTTTTCAACATAGCCGCATCTCTTTTCGGAAGACGGTTGAGTCCCCCTGTTTTTTGTTCGGTTCTCAAGTCTCTAAACTTATGAAGTCTCGTTTCTGTAGTGGACCAATTTGTTAACATACCACCGAGCCATTTTTTATTAACATAATGACACCTAGCCCTTATTGCAGCCCATGCTACTGAATCAGCTTCTTTATTTTTAGTTCCAACAATTAAGAATTGTTTTCCCTTACTTGCTGCATCAAAAACCAAATCACAAGCTTCTGATAAAAAACGAGCAGTTCTAGTAAGATTTATAATATGAATACCTTTACGTTTTGCAGAGATATAAGGTGCCATTTTAGGATTCCATTTCCTAGTACCATGGCCAAAATGAACTCCTGCTTCCATCATCTCTTCTAAATTAATGTTCCAATATCTTCTTGTCATTTCTCCCCACACTGCCTCCCCCCTTTGATTTGAAAAAAAAAAGCGAAGAGGTACCCTGAAATAAATAATTGTTCCGATGGAACCTTCTCTGCTACCGTAGATTGGCGTCGATACACAGTTCAAGCCATTATTCTTTTCTATTTGTTATTTTTTTTTTATTACTATTACCAAATCAAATGACTGGACCAACGGATCCTTTTAAAAGAGAAAAGAAAGGGGTTAATCTGCTCTTATGGATCATTAAATCCTAAAAAAAAGATTGTTCTTGTGTATCCTTTGAAAGGCAAGAATCTAATAATTTTCTGTGGTAAAACAAAATATCTTTCATTTCCCCCTCTAATAGATTCTTTTTTTGGGGTTCAAAGGCAATGTTGTTAGGAATGTTGTTAGGTTCGTTTGATGGTGTTTTGAAGCCGCTACCAACAGGTATCATCCCCCCCAGAACAACGTTTTCTTTCAGGCCTTTCAACCAATCGATACGCCCCAGGAGAGCTGCTTTTGCTAAAACCCGAGCGGTTTCTTGAAAACTCGCTTCGGATATGAAACTTTGAGTATTCATAGATGCTCTTGTTATTCCCAATAAGACGGCTTGGTAACAGATCGCTTCTTCCAAAGCGCGCCCCATTCGTTCCGCTCGCAACAATCCAATAAGTTCTCCGGGCGAAAAAACATTAGACATTTCATCTTCTGAAACCAATACTTTTGATGTTATTTGACGTACAATAATTTCTATATGCCGATTATGTATCTGCACCCCCTGGGATCGATAAACCTTTTGGACCTTATTAACCAAAGAGATACGACTTTGCACTATAGTTAGCTCAGCACCAATCAAGAATGCCCAAGGAATTCCAAGAATTCTTGTTATACATTTATTCCAACTCTCAATCCTCTTTTCGAGATTCATCGATATTGAATCAATTGAACGCACTTCTAACACCTGTTCCACTTTTGGAAGACCTTGGGTTATATCACCAGATCTGGATTTTTCATATATAAATGTAACTAATGTATCTCCTTCGTAAAGGATTTCCCCATAATGTCCATGAACAGTTGCTCCTGGAGTAGCCAAATAAGGCTTAGCCGATCGTATTACCACAGAGTCAACTTGAAGAATTAGAACTTGACCCGATTTTAAATGCGGTCCTTTTTTGGCTATACATACATTTTCACAAAGAAACTGCCCAAGACTAACGATTGTAGATGTCTCTTCACAATAATTGTAATGGAGAAAATACCAATTCAAATTCAATGGATTCAAAATGATGTTACTGCACGAATAGGGATTATAAATTTTACCATTTTCATCCAGTAAATAATATTTAAGTATTTGAAAAATCTGTTTTAAATTATCAAGTTGCAAATAGTTAGTTACCAAGATCTGATTATGGGTTATTAAATGGGAAAATAAATCAAAATTATAAATTGGAAAGCCTGTTCCTAATGGGCCCAACGAATTCCTAATTGGAATGAGCAGGTCCTTTTTGATTGATTCTTTTATCACATTGGTTGATTTTACATCGTTGAATGGGCCTATTCGAGAACAATTAGATGATGACAAAATTATCAAAGATTGAGATTCCTTATTTCGATTCAATAACGTATGAATAGTTCCTTGATTTGGATTAAGGGATTCTTGAATCCTTGGCTTGGGATTGGAATAGGAATAAATGGAAGAAAACGGATTGACATTAGCGCGATCTGATCCATTCTCAGAGATCAATCCTGAACCCGACAGATCATTTCTTTTTCCGGTATACAAAATAGGGGACTTCGCTAAGTCGATTCTTAGAAAATCTCTAATCAAACCATTTGTCCTTATTTCAACAAAGGAAGCACAGGCCTTTTCGATCTTTTTGTCTTGGTCCCAGTTCAGCACTAAACAAGTCCGAACTAATTGAATATTTGTGTCCCAAATTTCAAGAATTGGGTCGTAATAAAGGATATAATTGACAACTCGAAGTTGTAGATTATCACTTTCCTGCAAGAGATCCGGCGGGAAAAGTCTTCCTAAATTTATACCATCTGTTTTTTTATATGGGACTACAGGTTGAACCAAAACAAAATAATTTTTTTCATACCTGGAAAGCTTCATTCGTTGGATATAGAGCCAATTTTTCAATTTTTTGTATTCTTTGGAATTCTGTTTTCCCCCTCCTGGTGGTATCAATCGGAATGCCTTATTTGTCTTTCCAGGAAAATGGATATCTCCAGAAAAGATTATCAGTTTAATTTTTTCTGCTTTTTTCTTCACTCGGACCAATCCGCCTACCCGACTTCTTCGATTTAAAGTTATTTGTGTATCTACCCCAATAATACTATTGTGCCGTACCATTATGGAAGAAGATTCGGCCAAAATGTGGACTTCCACGGGAATAAAAAAAAATGGATTTACTTCCTTTTGGTATTTTGGCCAAAGTACATTGACTCCTCGATATTCAATCAAATCCTCTTCGTTGACGATTGAATTAAGTTCTCTAGTCTCATATTTAGTAAGTCCCGAGCTCTTTCTTATATATCGAGGATCATCAAAATAAGCAAGAATACTATTTCTACGGAGAATACCATTTCTGGGGATTTCAATTGAGATACCCGAAGAAGGTATGAGTGGGTTCTCTCCTTCTGGAATCGATTCGAGTGGGATGATGACTCTATTTCTTCGCCTCTTTGCCAATAAATCAGAATTCCCCTCGAGAATGGACGGATATCTGAGATTCCAACGACCAGTACATGTCATTCGATTAAGTTCTGAATAATCAGGAATCCTATCTCCTTTTTGATTTTTACCAGAAAAATACGAACTAAAAAATTTGTGTCTAACTTGATTATTAGTTACTGAGGGGTTAGAAATATATCTTCGCTTAACAGAAAGAGAATAAGCGTTTATTTGATCTTGATCCTTATGGATCGAACAGGGGCCTGGACTGGATCTCCAGGGCTCCCCTAATAATATCCATAAATGACTTGTTTTTGGTAAGAGATGAATATTACCATATGTAAATTCAGGTGCATGGTACACATCGGTATTCCAGTGCATTTCGCCCTCTGAGTCAGAATAAATATGTTTTCGAACTTTCTCTTTCAAATTCAAAGTGGATGTTCTCGCGCGAATCTCAGCAATGACTTGTTCTGATTCTACATATTGATCGTTTTGAACTAAAAGAAAACTTTTGGGCGGAATACACACATTGTGTATAATATCTTCACTCTCAATAGTTACATATAAGTCTCTAGAACATAGAAAAGCAGGATGTCCATGACGTGTACGTGTCGGATGAACCAAATCCTCGTTGAATTTTATTTTTCCATTAGAAGGGGCTCGCACATGTTCTGCAGTACCCCCTGTGAATACTCCGCCGGTATGAAAAGTTCTTAATGTTAATTGAGTGCCCGGTTCTCCAATAGATTGACCTGCAATAATACCTACAGCTTCTCCCAATTCGACCAGGTCGTCATGAGCTGGACTTCGGCCATAACATAATTGACAAATCCACGACGTACTCCTACAAGTAAAGGGAGTTCGAATAGAGATTGGTTGTGCTCTAAAAGTTATGAATCTATTGACAAGTCCAACTCCAATATCTTGATTTCTAGTAGCAATGCATCGCGAACCTATATATACATGATCTGCTAATACACGCCCAATTAATGTTTGGATAAAAATCCTGTCCGCCATCATTCCATTTCGAGGACTTACAGAAATACCTCGGACGGTGCCGCAATCTGTTCGACGTACAACAATGTGTTGAACTACTTCAACAAGTCTGCGCGTGAGATATCCTGCATCTGATGTTCGGATAGCGGTATCCACAACTCCTTTACGGGCTCCGTAACAAGAAATAATATATTCTGTTAAAGAGAGTCCTTCGCGTAAATTGCTTTGAATGGGTAAATCAATCATTTGCCCTTGGGGATCCGACATTAATCCTCTCATACCTACTAATTGATGTACCTGAGATGCATTTCCTCTGGCTCCCGAAAAAGACATTATATGGACTGGATTAAAAGGATCGGTCATCCGAAAATTAGGATTCATTTCTTGTCGCAAATATTCACTTGTGGCATACCAGATCTCGATCGATTGACGTAATTTTTCTACCGCGTGTACATTCCCATAATGATGGTGTTTTTCCAAAATAAAACTTTGTTGTTCAGCGTCTTGAACTAGCCATCTTTTAGAAGGTATTGTTAAAAGATCATCAATTCCTAATGAAATGGATGCGGCGGTAGCTTGTCGGAAACCCAGAGTCTTTACTTGATCCAGGATATGTGATGTATATCCTATTCCATAGTGATCAATAAATCGACTAATAAGTCGTTTCATGGCAGTTCCGTCTATCATTTTATTGTGAAAGACCTGAGTGGGCCGTTCTGCCATCAGTACCTCCATATTGCGCTGAGTAGAATTTGACAATGGGTTTGAGTCAGTGATTGTAAAACTTCCTTTTCTAGATCTTGATTCACGTAGAAATTCCGCAATTGCAATTATAGTCCTAGTTAACCCGGTGAGACTCGAATTCCCCCTGGTAGCATAGAATTACAACAGCCCTGCCAAAACCCCTGTATGGCTTCTTCTATTTCTCGATAAAGAGAAATATGACCGAGAGTGGTTCGAATATATATATAAAGAATTTCTTTTTTTATACTTCTTACTATTAGATAGTGTCCATAAATCTCATAATAGGTCCCCAAAGATTCATAGTGAATTTCGATGGGAGTTTCTCTTGCAGCAATAACGCGTTGATCTAGTCGCCACCGCAGCCACAAGGGACTACCTAAATTGATGCGTTTTTGCCGATAAGCTCCAATTGCATCATAGGCATTAGAAAAAAAAGGTTCTTTTTTTTTTGTATACTTATAGTTATTATCTTCATTTTGATAGTTTATACGATTACATGGATTATACCTATTTACACAAATACCCCGACGATTTCCACTCGTTAAGAAATAGAGTCAACTAAGCATATCTTGAGTTGGTGCAGAAATGGGATCTCCAATAGTTGGAGACAAAAGATTCATATGAGAAAACATAAGTAAACGTGCCTCTGCTTGAGCCTCCAAAGATAAAGGCACATGAACAGCCATTTGATCCCCGTCAAAGTCTGCATTGAAGCCCTTACAAACTAATGGATGTAAACAAATAGCACGCCCTTCCACTAAAATGGGCAGGAATGCCTGTATGCCTAATCTATGCAGAGTAGGCGCTCTATTCAGCAATACAGGATGGTCATCCAGAATTTCCTGAAGTATTTCCCATACAATCGGTTTTTTTTTTCGAATTTGACTTTTAGCAACTCCGATGTTCGAAGCAAGATGTTTTCTAATTAGGTCACGAATTACAAATGCCTGGAAAAGTTCTATTGCTATTTCGCGAGGCAATCCACATCGATGTAATGAAAGTGAAGGGCCCACGACAATCACTGACCGCCCTGAATAATCAACCCGTTTACCAAGCAAAGTCTCGCGAACTCTTCCTTCTTTGCCTTCAATTACATCTGAAAGAGACTTGTAAACTCTATTATGATCATCCCTCATCGGTTGTCCGCAGATTCCATTATCAAGAAGTGCATCCACGGCTTCTTGCAGCAATTTTTCCTGAGATATTATTAATTCTTCTGGCGTAGCTATACTTGTTGTTAATAGATCTGTAAGAGTATTATTCCGATAGATAATTCTTCTATAGATTTCATTAATATCCGAGGTCACTAGTTTATCCTCATCTATATGATAGATTGGTCTCAACTCAGGAGGAAGAACTGGTAATAGACGCAAAACCATCCATTTTGGTTCTATATTTGTTCGAATAAAATGCTTAGCCAATTCCATGCGTCTAAGCAAAAAATCTTTTCTTCTTCCAACTTTTCGATCTTCCCATTCATTCCCTGTGGGTTCTTCTTCCTCCAATTCTTTCCATTCTATCAATGAAGAATCTATAATACTTCGTAAATCTAGATTGGCTAATTGTTGTCTGATAGAGCCCCCCCCGGTAGACATCTCTCGATTTCGAAATGTATCGAAGCTCCGGGTAGTAAAAAAAATGGGGATCCTGTATTTCCAGGGTTGGATTTCGTATTCCAATAAACCCCGTAATCGTAAAAAAGTGGGTTTTTTATCTATGGGCCTAGCAAAATAAAAATTGGGATAGGATCTCCCCCCCTCAAAATCGGACGTGAAAGT
>Ga0193741_1000140_pt1:17500-18835 | contig 18835 bp, 11 predicted proteins | sample L2s2metaG_FD_143059 | JGI IMG/M metagenome (GOLD analysis project Ga0193741, IMG submission 143059) | Soil microbial communities from a riparian zone of the East river system, Colorado, United States - L2s2 | ecosystem: Environmental > Terrestrial > Soil > Riparian zone | place: USA...
TGATTACCATTAATCCTCAGAATAGTTAACGAGTTTTTCCCTTTTATTTATATCCTATGCATCACCTAAATCCTAAAGGCGGCTCTAGGCCTGAGTTATATTAAGTTAAGGTGGCCTTAGTTACCTATGGTATTTGTCTTATTACCTATTTCTAGTTGATTTATGAATGAAGGTGGCATAGGCCCCTATGGTCCAGTGGTTACGACCTCTCTCTTTCACGGAGAAAACGAGGGTTCAAGTCCCTCTGGGGGTATACCAAGACTAAAGACTATAGGAGTGGGATTTTCTATCAAGTGATCCGTATTTGTCAAGTCCTTCTATTAGTCTACTCAGAAGAGACTTTCTATTTTATATCAAATGTTATATTTGATTTCAAGTGATATGTATTTGTCAAGTCTACTTGGGAGACGAAAGGAAGTTGATTATGGAACGTCTAAAATGAATTAGGCGTTGGGTCGATGCCCGAGTGGTTAATGGGGACGGACTGTAAATTCGTTGGCAATATGTCTACGCTGGTTCAAATCCAGCTCGGCCCAACAATTCGCCAATCTACTATCAGATGGTATAACCCTCTTGTTCTTAAGAAATACCTGATACAAGACAAGAGAATAAAAAAAAGAATCCAAATTTTCTGCTAGATCTCTTCTTATTTCCCTGGGATTGTAGTTCAATAGGCTAGAGCACCGCCCTGTCAAGGCGGATGTTACGGGTTCGAGCCCCGTCAGTCCCGACGGATCCAATAAGTACATCAATTCGCCTCTCCATTTTCTGTGAAATGAAGGGACAGAGAGAATAATTGAATTCCGAAGGGGTTTCCCTCTTTTTTTTTTTCAGGATTCTCTCGAAGAAAGAACACACCCTAAAATAAAATGAAAATAACTAAAATAGTGAAGTTGACAGAATATTTCATCTTTTCTGCCGCGACTCGTCTTTCTCATACTTCTTTGTTTTGTCTTCCAAAGAAAAGAGGATCACTAAAATTTAAAACCTAATTCCTGTCTTTTTCCACTTCGCTTGTATTGTTTGTTGGTGGGGTTTTGTAGTTAATGGAAACGGACGGGTTAGATTATACTTCATTTGATGGTTCTACAAGGAAGACCTAAGGTAGGTTATAGAAAAGAAAGAACAGAAAAGAAGGATAAATAAAGGAATTTTTGATTGGTCCGGGAATCCTATCTTGGATTCGGTATGGATAAAAGATCTTCATATGTTATATACTATTAATTCTCCACGACTAATTAATTTAATAGCTCAGATATTGTTATTCATGATATTGATCCGATTCAATATCATCGATAGGTAATGCATTCATTGAATTGACAGGTGAAAGATTTA